>Ga0208800_1000034_pt1 | contig 32437 bp, 29 predicted proteins | sample ColrivemetaGS541_FD_187619 | JGI IMG/M metagenome (GOLD analysis project Ga0208800, IMG submission 187619) | Estuarine microbial communities from the Columbia River estuary - Freshwater metaG S.541 (SPAdes) (version 2) | ecosystem: Environmental > Aquatic > Marine > Intertidal zone > Estuary ...
GTACTAAATACAGCAGTTCCATTAACGTCTAATGTAGCAGTTGGAGCAGTAGATCCAATACCAACACTTCCACCAGTTGTAAAGATTGAACCAAGAGTATTACTATTTCCAATACCGGCAAATACAGCACTTGCTAATACAACTCCAGCAGAAACATTTGTATCAACTAAATTAGTAGCAGTAATGTTTACAACAGTAAGAGTACCAGCTACGTTAATGTCTCCTGAAAGATATACTGATCCTGCAGATATAGTTGTTGATGCAACAAGAGATGAAGTAACAGTTGCGTAATTTCCGAAACTTGCATTAATTGTACCAGCAGTCATATTTGACACAAGGATATTTGTTCCTGTCATATTAGTATTCAATAAATGAGATACAACTGCATTAGTTGAAGTCATATTGGTATTTAATAAATTACTATTAGTTTCATTAGTGGATACTACGTTTGTAATAATTGCATTAGTTGAAGTAATGTTAGTGTTTAGTAAATGAGATACAACTGCATTAGTTGAAGTCATATTTGTATTCAATAAATTACTATTAGTTTCATTAGTGGATGCAATGTTAGTAATAATTGCATTAGTTGAAGTAATGTTAGTATTTAATAAATGAGATACAACTGCATTGGTTGAAGTCATATTTGTATTTACGAAATTACTATTAGTTTCATTAGTTGAAAGGACGTTGGTAATAACTGCACCACCTGAAGTAAATGCTGTATTTACAAGGTTTGAAGTAGTTCCACTTGTTACAGCTGCATTAGTAATGATTGCATTAGTTGAACTAACGTTGGTATTTACTAAATGAGATACAACTGCATTAGTTGAAGTCATATTTGTATTCAAGAAATTACTATTAGTTTCATTAGTTGAAGCGATGTTAGTAATAATTGCATTAGTTGAAGTAATGTTAGTGTTTAATAAATGTGATACAACTGCATTGGTTGAAGTCATATTTGTATTTAAGAAATTACTATTAGTTTCATTGGTTACGGCGATGTTAGTGATAATTGCATTAGTAGAACTAATATTTGTATTCAATAATTGCGATACAACTGCGTTGGTTGAAGTCATATTGGTATTTAAGAAATTACTATTGGTTTGGTTAGTTGAATTAACGTTAGTAATAATTGCATTGGTTGAAGTAATATTAGTGTTTAATAAATTAGTATTAGTTTGGTTAGTTGAAAGAACATTGGTAATATTTGCATTCGTTGAAGTTACATTTGTATTTATTAAATTAGTATTAGTTTGGTTAGTTGATGCAACGTTAGTAATAATTGCATTAGTAGATGTAATGTTAGTGTTTAATAAATGTGATACAACTGCATTAGTTGAAGTCATATTAGTATTTAAGAAATTACTATTAGTTTCATTAGTTGAAGCGATGTTAGTAATAATTGCATTAGTTGAAGTAATGTTAGTGTTCAATAAATGTGATACAACTGCATTAGTTGAAGTCATATTTGTATTTAAGAAATTACTATTAGTTTGATTGGTAGAAGAAAGATCAACTATAACTGCACTAGATGAAGAAAAATTTGTATTTACTAAATCAGTATTACGCAAAGTTCCAATTGAACTTGTAGTAATTAATGCGTTAGTAATAACAGCTCCACCAGAAGTAAATGCTGTATTTACTAAATTTGAAATAGTTCCATTAGTTATATTACCATTTGTTCCTAAAAGATTTGATACTGTAATATTTGTTGCAGTTAAATCCTGTACAGCAAATGATCCTGCAGTTAATGATCCAGAAATAATAGTATTTCCACCAACATGTAAATTTTCCCCAATTCCAACACCACCAGTTACAATTAAAGCACCGGATGAAACATTTGAACTCCCAGTAGTATTTGTAATATAATTTATACCACTATAATAAACAGAACCCTTAACACCTAAACCTCCGTAAAGAACAAGTGATCCAGATGTTGCATTAACAGAAGTAGTAGAATCTAAAACTACTATAGATTGATTATAAAAAAGACTCGCCATTTGTTTTATAATATATATTAAGAAAATAATTAAACGCATATATGCGTTTAATTATTACGAAAAAATAAAGTAATAAAAATATATATACTTATTAATTATTATTATTAGAAAGAATATATTTTACACTATCCCTTTTCATTATTCTCTTTAACCACTTATACACATTTGGTCTAGATTTATACATATCTTTATAACCAAATCTTAACATATAATTCGTATATGGTATATGTGAAATATCCGCAATACTAAATGCCTCACCGCCAATATAAGAAACTTTTTCTAAACGAGCCTCGTATATATCTAATACATTTTCTAATTCTTTTAATAATTTTTCAACAAGTTCTTCATCAGGCTTTTCATTTTCATTATATATTTTCTTAAAAACCTTTTCATAAATAATCTTACTAACTAAAGGATTATAACTCTGACTTTCAATTTCTAACCACATATCTACACCAATATCCCCTAATAAATCATCTATTTCAACATTATTTTTAGCAATATACCTTAAAATAGACCTTGATTCAAATAAATTTCTTGAACCATATTTTACAGCAGGAACTTTACCAAATGGATTTATTTTCAAAAATTCATCATCTTTTTGTTCATTTTTTAATAAATCTACTTTTTTTAAATCATATTTTAAATTTAATTCCTCTAATAAAATTAAAATTTTTTGAGTACACATCGAATGAGGATCTCCATAAACTTCCAATTGAACCATATTATATTTTATATATACAGATTAATAATCCATTTTTAACGTACAATATCTAAAAAATCTAAATTTAATTCAATCACATCCATATCAGACATTACGTTTTCCTTTACAACTAATCCAGTTTCATTGTCGTCAGTTAAAACATCTTTTGCTGATACACTCAATATTCCATCTACACTAATTGTAAATGTCACTGCTATACGCATTTTACCCCTATCTAATCTATTACAATTTAAATTTAATTTCTCTAAAAATATATTGTCTTTTACATATTGATTATCACCTTGATAAATATCTATCGTTAATGTATCTATAGAGTCACTATTAGTAAATATCTGTGTCTTACTTACAGGAATAGGTGTATTTTTAGAAATTATAATTGACATTCTATTGTCATCCGTCTTTATCCCCAAACTCATTGGTGTTACGTCCACTAAAACTACATCTTGATCATCTGATTTTTTAGAATCACTTAATAAAAAACCTTGTATACCTGCACCAATACCCACAATAGTATCTGGATTTATTTTACTATTAATATTTATTTTCTCTCCGAATATTCCTTTACATATATCTACAAATAACGGTATTCTAGTCGTACCACCTACAAAAATAATCTCATCTATAGTTTTATTTTCCGTCACCTTTATTATATCATCCCTTATTTTATCAAAAAATTTTTTATTTATATAATATAATTTTGAACGAGAAATCACTATTGAAAAATCTTGCTCATCCACAATATTTTCTATAAACAGTAAATCCCTTTCATTGAAGCTTAATCGCCTTTTTAAATTATCACACATATTCCATATTTTTGATAATTTTAATGTATTTGGATAGTCGTTATATTTTAAATAAATCTCATTTAACACGTAGTTATATAAATTATCCGTTAAATCATTACCACCCAAATCGTTGTCACCATAAATATTAACAACTTCAAATAAATTCTCACTAAAATCAGCATTAATAATACTATAATCCGTCGTTCCACCTCCACAATCCACCACTAATATATTACGAGTTTCTAAACATTTATTTAAACTTTGCCAACAATATGCTAATATAGCAGATGTCGGTTCATTTATTATACGAATTACATTTAAATTTGCTAACTCACAACACGTTTTTATTCTGTTTCTTTGTATATTTGAAAAATACGCCGGTACAGTTATTACAATATCTTTAACTACTTCATTAGTAAAATTCTCTGATATATTTTTTAAATAATTTAAATATAACACCACAATTTCATTAATTGTAAACTTCTTTAAATTATTATTATACATTACGTCTATATCAGTTCCTTCTATATCAGTTTCATCTGACGGTGACCCTATCAAACCCTTTATATTTTTAATAACTGTTACATCTTTATTTGATGTTAAATCATACGCCGAATTAGAGTAAAGTATCTCATCTGAATATTTATTAAACGCTATACATGTAGGATATATCTCATTACCATATTCATTTGTAATTACCCGGTTTTCCTTTCCGCTAAAATATGAACAACAACTATTTGATGTTCCAAAATCAATACCTAATATCATTATTTGTTCTAAAAGAAAACTTATTTTTAAACCAAACCATTAATTTAAAATAAATGAATTAAAACTTAATTTTATATATACAATATATATAAAATGAATTATTACGATGAATACAGTGAATACGACGAATACTTGAAATATGAAGATAATATTAAACCAAAAATTAATAAAAGTAAAGGGAAAAAAGTTTCTTGTTATAGTTCAAAACACGTCAGAATTCAACAATCTAAAAAATTAAAACGCTAAGTTATAATACCAATCGTTCTTCAAGGTATTTATAATAATATCCATTATACATATTATTTGTTATTAACGCTTTAGATAACGATTTATCTCCTATTCCACATTCTGTTTTACAATTATATTTTGATGTAAATTCATGTAATAAATTATTGTCTTTATCAAATTGTCCAACACCATTTTTATATAACAAAAAATCACGTTTACCAATCTTCGCAAGAAATGACCGTTGTAAATTTTTATCACAATTTTCGTATAAAATGTAATAAAAGTCACCAACTGGTTTTCCAGTTTTCACATAACTATCTAAATATGCAATACTATTATAATTGTTTAAAGCACAAGCTGTTCTTCTATCTAAATATACATTTAAAATAGTATCTTTTTCTTTATTTAATTTGGCAATATATCCATTGTTTTGAAGCTTTTTTAGTACTCGTGTTGGTTTAATCTTTACAACATTTTCATCTTGATCCGTTTCTACAAAAGACCATCTGTAATTTTTATAAATTGTATTTTCATTAATCGCTTTTGTAAGACTACTTCTTGGAATCTTTAATGTATTTATTACTTCTGTAGCATTTCTGTATACTTTAATTAAATCAAACGTATCCGAATTTATCTGTTGAACTTTTGGTCCATTTGCATGATAATCTTCTCCAAAATTATTAGTCTGTTTTAAATTTAGTTTTACATCAATGTTTTTAAATTGATCTTTTATAAATTCTTTTAAATTTACAATTTCATTACGTAAATTCTCAATATCTGTAATACTACTATTTGTATTTTTTAATTTAAGTTGTTGATTTTCTATCTTTAAACGTTCAACTTCTAAATTTAAGCTTTGAACTTCTAATAAATCATCATTATAATTTCTAATATTATCTTGAATTAACTTTATAATATAACTATAACTTAGTTCTTCACCTACTAAAAACAACTCATTTTCATTTTCATGACCACTTAATTCTTTATATCTATATCCATTTAATTTTTGATGCAAAAATCTTTCAAATTCTTTACAACGTTTAACTAAAAATATATCTAAAATAATACATTCTGAATACTTTGATTTATGTTCTTTATATCTATTCGTTATTCCCATCCTACTTTCTCCTATTTTTAACACCCATTTTTTATCACTTATAGTTTTTACTTTTATTAAATAAACTATATAATATTTCGAATTACCGTATTCTTTTAATAATATGTTATGTTTTTGCAATTCACCATTTTTTTCTAATTGTTTATCTTTAATTTGTATTTCATCGTTTTTTTCTTGTAATAACTTTTTAGAATTTTCTATTTCTTCTTTTAAAGATTTACCTTGATTAAAAATAAGATCATCAAGTATCGCACCTGCCCATTTTCTAAATTTCTTAGCTATTTCTTTTTTAGAGTTATAAAGTAAACGATAAACTCCCTGACTGGTTAAAAACGTTGTATCTTGTTCATTTCCTTTATGGTCATAAGCTTTCCTTAGTACCTTCTCATCTTCATCATATATTTGTATAGAAACATGGATATTCTTTAAATCTAATGCTTTACCTATATCTGTAGCTTTAAAATAATATACTCTTTTATTATCGTTATCTTCTTGTAAAATTGAAATAGGATTATTTTCAAATGCTTTTACTATACAATTGTTATCTTGTTTAATTTCTTCTATCATAGTATTAAGTGGTTATAACCTATATATTAAAATTATTTTTAAATTAAAAACGCATCAATTTAAAATAATATATAATATTTTCTTTGTTTATTATATTATTTTTTGCTTTTCCGTAGAGAAAAGCGGCTTTTTAAAATCTTCTGTAATTAACAATAGTGTAATTATTTTTCATTTTATGATATTAAAAATAATTATATTTCAATTTATTGTTATAAATGTTTAAATTTAATTGCTATAAGCAAGGCCGCCCATGCCAGCCATGACACGTAGAACGTTGTAGTTAACAGCGTATACGTGTAAACTTCCAGCAGCTGATAAAGTAAGCTGGAGAGTGGCATTGTCAATTCGGGACATATTAACCGTCCCGCTTGGTTGATGAGCCTCTGGATTTAAAGCAAATGAATACACGTAAATTCCAACAGATGGAATACGAGTATGATGTTGATAAGGCTGTACTAAGTTGAAGTATGATCCTGGACGAGTAGAGAATCTATCTTGTCCATTAAGTTGGAGTTTAGCATCAACAACTGTATCAGCAGCAGAATCTGAAAAATCAGATGGTTGAACTCCTCCAAGATGATGAACCCATACAAGTTCTTTACAAGGATGATTAAGAGCAAGTTTGCTCTTATAGGTAATAGATCCAGAACCGCTTACAGTTTCAGCTCCAGTAAACTGCAATTGTTCAATTAAATATTCATGTTGAACCTGTGCGAATTGACGACGTTCATCTGTATCAAGATAAATATAATCAACGTATAAAGATGCACCTAAACTGGGAGTTCCAGAAATAGATCCGTTTGTCACAGTAGCAAGAGTGGCAAACTGGAGATTGAATTTCACTTCATGATATTGGAGCGCAATTAAAGGAAGCGCAAGTCCTGGGTTTCTACAGAACCAAAATTGTAAAGGAACATACAAAGTAGTAGCATCAACAGTAGATGCAGCTTCAGTACGTTCTGCATCATTACCGATCATGACATTATACCCAGCTTCCTTTTCAGCAGTCTGAGTTAATTCATTCCAAATCTGGAGCCAAGTACCATAATGTTGGTCAATAGTCTGACCACCAATTTCAATGGTAACATTGTCAATCAAATGATGTCCAACATGATCAACCCATCCAACATTTCCTGATGAAGCAGTCAATGCTGGTAGATCCACTTGAAGATAAACTTTGTGGATTAAATCACCGTTTCTCGAAACAGTGCAAGAAACTTTGCGTCCAAAATCAACTGAACCGTTAAAGGTTTGTTCAATTGATTCAATTGCAAAGTTAGTATGTCTTCGATCCTTTATACCTTATTTTTCAATAAGGAGTAGACTATATCTTAAGTTATCATTAGAGTTGATTAAACTCTTCAAACCCACTAGCATTTAGTCGTTGAACCTTCACCGTAGTCTTATCATATCGACTTTAGGTTCTTGGCTGCGGATTGTCCAATCCTAAACTTTATTACCATTGGGAACGGTTATTAACCGTGGTCCTCTTAAATATTTCTATACAAGAGTGGTAGTTTAGGCTCTAAGGAGTTTCCCGTCAATTTGGAAGTGTCGCAAAGTATTATACTTCACTAGCAAATTCTTTTAAAATTTACTCTTATGTCCTATCGATTAAGACAACTTTGAAAACGTTTATACCCTACCTTTCGGTATATTTAAATTAGGGACTAGACTATATCTTAAGCAAATTCTTATGAATTTACCCATTACCATTTAGTCGTTGAACCTTAAACTTGTTGTAAATATTGTATTGTTAATTTTAGTTTTTCTTCCATTGAAATGTTAGAAGATACAAAATATTTATTTGGTATTGAAGGATGGTTTCTAATCATATACCCTTGTTTATTTGAATAATTTATTCTATAAATATAATCAGGTAATCCAAAATGCTTTCTTTTAGGTTGTAAGAAATCTTTTTGAAAATCACTAATTTTTTGTTTATGTTCATCAGTTAATTTTTTACCAGTAATAGCTATACGTAATTTTTCTCTTGTTTCATTTGAAACAATTTTACCTAAATTACCTAGTCTAATTTTTTCTATAGTATCACTTGAAAAAGTTCTACCTTTTGCTGAATTAGACATTTTTAATTTAGTTTCTTCCGAAAAAATAATTCCGTTACCACCTGTTTTTAAATTTAACCCATTTGGATACATTGTATTATATTCAGTTATCATATATGATTCATAATAATCTAAATATTCAATATCACAAATTAATAAAACTTCCACAGCAAAATTTTCAGCTTTATATTTATTTATACAATTATTTAATTTTAAACATCCTTCTCTTTTTAAAGAATTAGCTTCATTAATATGAGCTTTCCATCTTTTTTGACTTCCCCAAATAATAAATTTATCTTTTCTTTTCGCTAAACATTTTGTTTGTCCAATATATAGCTTACCACAAGGAGAAATAATTTTATAAATCTCTCCTTTATTTTGTAAAATATTCATATATTAGTTTAAGAAATAATTAAAATTCAATTTCAATTTTTACAATTTAGTTTATTGGCTGCGGATTATCCATTGTAATATCTTAAAAATTCTTACTATACCCGAGTTTTTATCTCGGCCAGTAATATATTTCTATATTACCTTAGTATTTTAAGCTTTAGGATGTTCCCGCAATTTGATAATGTCGCAAATCTAATATTAGATTTACTAGTAGCTGAATTATTAGTCAAGGGATAAAAACAAAATTGTTATTTACAATGACTAATATAGGAATTACAACAGATTTTTATATAACATATCCTAATAGTTATATCTGGCTACTTTTCTACACAATTTCATGTAATTTGAGGATTTCCTGTACATTTCCTCTACCTTATTTTTCAATAAGGATTAGACTATATCTTATGAAAATATATTTATCTTTAAATTTGCAAAATCTAAAGTTAATATATCTCCCGAAAACCATTTAGTCGTTGAACCTTTTTCTTTATTTTAAAGAAACTTGGCTGCTGATTACCCATTGTAATATCTTATTAATTTTCACTATACCCAAGTTTTTCTCTTGGCCAATTTAATTTTACAATTAAATCTTAGTATAATAAGCTTTAGAGCTTTCCAGCAATTTGATCTTCTCACCAAATATTATAAAATATTTGATTAACGCTAGTGATTCGAAAAAATATTTCGAGGTCACAAAGAGGTTTACGAATATCTTATTGTTTCAATATTCCTCTGCATTTTTCTACCCTACAGGCTTTTAAGGTAAATATCCTGAGCACCATCGGTCAATCTTATTTATCTCTAAATAAGCCGGACTATATCTTAAGTAAATAATATAATTATTTACCCATCTCCATTTAGTCTCTGAAGGTCTTTCTTTTAATTAAGAAATTTCCTTGCGGATTATCCAATCTTTAACGTTTTTACCATTGTGTACGGTCATTATCCGTGTTCTTTTATTTTGTTACCAAAATAAAATGGTAGTTAAAGCTTAAGGAGTTTCCCGCAATTTGAAGATGTCGCAAATTAATTAATAACTAATTAATCTACTAGCCAGTTATATAAATGGAAATATTATTTTCCATTCTGTATTTTATACTATTTTCCTTTATCAGTAAATACAGAACTGTTAAAGTAGCTGACTATTTCGCTCTATAGTGTTAAAGCGACTAATTGCATGAGACCACCACCCATTGTTTAATTGTTTTTATACTATACTAAAAGAAAAAAAATTTCTAAAATTAACTTAATAATTAAACACACAATTCTAAACAAATAATAGTTAAGTTTTATAATAATTCACCACCATTATTATAAAAATAATTACAAAAAAAAATAAAACGTAACCATAATTAAATCTTCATTAAAATCAATTATCTCATTACGATCTAATTCTGTTCTCTCAATTATCTCATTACGATCTAATTCTGTTCTCTCAATTATCTCATTACGATCTAATTCTGTTCTCTCAATTATCTCATTATAATTTATTCTGTATAAAGATATAATATCACTAACATTCGATACATTATCTGTTTTCACTATTTTTCTATTATTTATCTTGCTAGATAATAAAAACCTTTCTAATCCATCTATATTATTACCAAAATTATATAAATTCTTTAAAAAATATACACATTTATTATTAACATTCGCAAACAATTTGTAATTAAATTTCGTATTATTATTATATATTTTCATAAATGTTATATTTAAAATACCAGAATCTCCATTCGCTATACATCTTTTAATGTAAAAGATCACGTGTATATAAAATAACTTATTTACATCATCTATATCATCTATATTATTAATTTCTAAATTAACAAAATACTCGTTGATCTTTTCATCTATTTTACATTTATATACATTATAACAATATCTATTAACACTCTTTAATCTTAATATATCAAATAAATCCAAATATTCACCTATATTATATAAAATCTCAACTGGATACCTCAATAAATTCATTAAAATATCTTTGTTTAAAAAAAAATAAAATAAACGTCTTGATTACTCCATTTTAATTTATTGTTTTAATAACCAATCTAAAAACCCACCTTTAATACTCATTTTCATTATTAATGAACTCGACTTATTCACTTTTTCCCATGAATGTTCTTGTTCTTCTTCTTCGTCTTTATCTTTTTTAATTGCTATAGTTTTTTTAGTTGCTATAGTTTTTTTAGTTGCTATAGTTTCTTTAGTTGCTATAGTTTTTTTAGTTGCTATAGTTTTTTTAACTATATGTTGTTTCATCTTTTCATTCCTTTTATGATTATTTTCTTTACAATTAATAATATCTTGTAACTCTTTATTTCTATCTACAATTTTTCTATTAATCTTATTATATATATAATTATTCACATCTTTTATATTATATCTTTTTGTATAATCTACCATTAACATATTTAATAATAACTCTTTAAAATCATCACTTAAAGACACTTTCCTCCTTATCTTTTTATCCATTATATCTTGTATATTCTTATATTTATAAAATCTTTCCAAATCATCTATCGTCTTAATATTCGAAAATGGCAATATATTAAATATTAATTCATATATACAAATACCATAACTCCATATATCTATTCTTTTATCATAAAAAAATGTCGATTGTAAATTACTACTATCATTATATAATGTTATATTCTCCATTTTACTTATATTTAATATAATCTCTGGTGCCATATAATATGGCGTTCCACATAATTTATAATATTTTTTAATCATAACATCATGTATATCAAAATCCTTTAAACTAGTCAAATCATAACACGCAAACCCAAAATCAGATATTTTAAACACTATACCATTTGTTTTATCGTCACGTTTCATTAAAACATTATGTAATTTAATATCTCTATGGATTATATTGTTGTTATGTAAATACACTAAAGCATCACTTGTCTGTTTTATAAACTCATATAAAAAATCATTTGATGTACCATTAAAAGAATTCTTATCTTTATCAATATTTTGTTTTAAATATTCATATACATCTCCTCCATTACAATATTCCATCTTCAAATAATATATACCCTTATTATAAGAATACCCATAAAACTTTATAATATTTTTATGATCTATATTTGATAATATTTCTATCTCACTTTCTATTAACTGTTTTAATCTATTAAAATAATACTCGTATTCTTTATTTTTAATATCATATATATCTTTTGATTGCTTATAAGGCGTAATATTCACATCCACTTTTTTCTCTTTTAATACTTTTTTATATGTTTCTTTAAACTTATTTTCAGAATTTAACATATACTTATTAACTAATTCGTTTAGATTTATCTCTTTAACTATAAACAACTCATCAGTTTCATTAATTAATAACGGTACTTCATTTGTACATAAAAACACATTTGAAAATGAACCCTTACCTATCTGTTTAATAACATCATAATTATATAAATCATTATTAATTGAATTACAAGACTCACTTAAAAACTCATGTTTTTTCTTTTTACTTTTTTTATCTATATCCATTTCCATTAATATTGTTTAGTATTTTAAAAATTCGTAAAAACCCAACCCTTATTTATTACTCTCAAAATACAGTTTTGTTCCTTGATAACCACATTCTATTAAACTCCTTTTATCCTCATCATTTAAATTAAACTTTATAGAATGTATTACCTTTCCAGGATTTATAAATACTGTATAATCTGAATATTCCATAGATAATGTCGTTGACATTTCCTTTTGTAACATGTAACAATAAAACACATGATATAAATAATCACCTAGATTTTCTATTTTTTCATCTATTAAATCTTTTAACTCATTATTCAATAAAATTTTTAATCCTAACACATTATCAAATTTATCTACATTTTTTATCGGATAACTATTTATTACCCCACCATCAACATAAATTTCACCTTTATATTTTACGCTACTAAATACTAACGGTATACCAATAGACATCCTTATCGCCCTTATAATTCTTAAATTTGGTGATTTATCACTATTAAAATATACATCCGTATATTTATTTAAATTCGTAGAACTTATATTCAAATCTATACCCCTTAATTTCAATAACTGTTTAAATGTTATTGTCTTATTATACCCCTTCTTTTCCACTAACTCCTCTAACCATTTCATTATTTTTTTACCAGAATCTAAACCATAATTCTTAATAAACGTTTTAAAACAAATATTCTGCAATGATTTAGTATCCATTTTAAATATTTCATCTTCCATCTCTTTAGATGTATACCCTATTGCATATAATAAACCTATTACACTTCCAACTGATACAGCATATATCCTTTTTATATCAATTTTAACATCTGTTCTTATATCACTTAGTTCCTCTAAATATTTAAAAGCACCAATAAATACTATACCCTTTATACCACCTCCGCTTATCACTAATGTATCTATCAAATCTCTCATATTAATAATTATTATTAATTATTAATATTTAATATTTATTTTAACGTCATTATAATGGTTTTAATATTAAATAATGGTTTTGATGTTAATCGTTTAAAAGTAACTCTTTAAATGTCTTTCCTGAATTTGTTAATTTTTTTAATGGAAATATCCTTTCAGTAAATTCACTATCATTTAAATAAACACACAAATTATAATCGTATATATTTATATATTGCATTTGTGGTTTGTTTTCTATTATATAATTATCTAAATATTCTAAAAACATATCTAAACTATAATCTTTATCAAAATAATAACAAAAATTTCTAATTATATCCGTTAATTCTATAACAAGATCTTGATCTGAAGATATATTACAATGTACTATCAAATCCCTATTCGTAAGATTATCCTTAATATTATCTTTAAAATCACTAATATGGTTACGTAATTTACTATTATCACTTGACATAAACATAATAGTATAATCTTTGTCGTTTGAAATTAAATGATATTTCTCTATAAAATATCTATTTAACTTTTTGTATTCCTTTTTACACATGCTATTATTTCTCGTTCTTTTAATATAAAAATATAACCCAATGATGTATTTTGAAAAAAACAAAACCATTAAAACCATTTTTAAAAATAAATAACGTCTATAATAAAAAACACATCCCATTAATCCAAATAATACCGATAACGTAATAATCATATTATTTATTAGTATTAATTGTTCCGTTGTTTTTAAATAGAGTTACTTTTAAAAAAGTAACATCAAAACAGGGCTTGCGCCTGCAACAAAGAATTTATATTTTATATAGTAATAGTTACCTACAGGCGCAAGCCCTGTTTTGATGTTACTTTTTTAAAAGTAACTTTGATGTTACTTTTTTAAAAGTAACTTTGATGTAACTTTTTTAAAAGTTACTATTTAAAAATAAAGATTATATATATACAATGGATTTTTTAGAATTTTTAAAGAATTCAACAGATGATAATATTAAACAAAGGGACAAACAAAGAGACAAAAATAAACAAAAACCAAAAATAAATAATGACAATATCAATGACAATTCACAATTAAATACTAATTCACAATTAAATACTAATTCACAATTAAATACAATTAGTACTTATAAAAATATAAAAAAAGGTGATTTTATAAAAATTATTTATCAAAAAAATAGCATTTTAAATCAATACAAAGGTTATTTTGGAGAAATAAAAGAATACCGTAAAGAACAAGATTCTGCATTAATTTTTTTACATGCTATTTCAGCATTTCAATTAATAAAATTTCCAATAACACATTTCATAAAAATTAACTAATCTAAATTTGTATATGTAATTTGCTTTTCTGACCGTAACAATTCTTGTAAATTTCTATTAAAAAATTTTAAATGCTCCATTTTATGTTCTTTACTTGATTCTTTTGTAATATCCATTGGATTTTTACTAATTATATAATGTGACTTTTTAAACATAGGTTCTTTATTTAATAAAATAACAAAAACATCTTTATAAAGATTATTTATACTACCATTAGAAATGTAAAATAACCAAGTATCATTAGTTGATTTTAATTTTAACAGAGATACCATATTATTAAAAGTCATTAAACCACGTTTTATGATGTCTTCATCGTTTTTTTCTATATTATTTTTTATAGAACTACTACAATTTATAAATTTATCTATTTCATATTCATTATTGTTAACAGTTAAATTAATTCTTAAACATCGTTCTATAATATTTATATCTTGATCAAGATTTACATCTATATAATAATATACATCCAATGGTTTTTTATCACTTTCATTTTTAACACTCATATTTAAATTTAAATATAAATCAAAAATTTTTAAATTCATTTTTTTAATAAATTATTTTTATTGAGTTATATTAATGGAAAACAAATACAATTCATTATCTGGTTTATCTACTAAATCTTGGGGTCCACCAGGATGGTACTTTCTATTTTCATGTATTATGGGAGCATATCCACCACAAATTGACAATAAAAATAAAGAACATCAGAAAATAAAAAAACATTTCAAAAATATGTTATCAAGTCTCGTTTATACTATGCCTTGTGTTTATTGTAGAAATTCATTAAAACAATTTATAAAAGAATTACCTATGGAACCATTTTTATCAGGTCGTCTTAAACTTTTTGAATGGTTATATCTAATTCGTAACAAAGTAAATGAAAAACTCATTAATCAAGAACAACAATGTTATAACGATGAGAAAAAACGTTTAAAAAAATTATATCATAATGGTAACAAAACACCACAAGATAAACAAAACTATTACTCTCAATTAGACCAATTCAAAAAAGATACATATATTACACATAGTAGTCCACCACTTTCAGAAATTTTAGATAAATATGAAAGTATCAGAGCCAACTGTTCTAATAGAGCTAAAACATGTTCTATTAAAAAAAAATAAAGACACTATATATATTATACACATTTTATATAATATATTTAAAGTTTTTTATCACAATGTCTAATAAAAATAACATTATAATTATTTTACCGGATAAATATATTAAATATATGGTAATTTTACCAAAATCTTGTTACGACATTATTAATTTATCGTATTTTTTATAATATTTTTAAACCATTAATTGCATATAACTACATTTTAAAAATTTTAATTTTGGTTGGAAAAGGGCGCTCTTTTTATTTTTTTTTATTTTATTTTCTTATTTTTATATTTTATTAAAAACGTTTTGTAAAACATATTGAAAAAAAATTATAAAAAATAAAAATTATAAAAAAAAATAAAAAGAGCGCCCTTTTCCAACCAAAATTAAAATTTTTAAAATGTAGTTATATGCAATTAATGGTTTAAAAATATTATAAAAAATACGATAAATTAATAATGTCGTAACAAGATTTTGGTAAAATTACCATATATTTAATATATTTATCCGGTAAAATAATTTAAAAATAAAATTATATATAATATAAAAAATGTCTTTTGTATGCAATTTATGTAAAAAATGTTTTACACAAAAAGGAAATCTTATGCGCCATTTAAATGAAAAAAGATGTAAATCTGGATTGTTATACGATTTAGTTAAATTAAACAATATCTTAAATACAGATAATACAGAATTATTAAACATAAATACAAAAAAAACATTGAACGCTATAGACGAATTAGATACGAGTTATCTTAAAATAAACAAAATGAGAGAAATGATTAATATATATGATACAAATAAAGATAAATTAAATAATTTATTATCAGAATATATTAAAAATATAATATGTAATGAACATTATCCAGAAAATCATTGTATTAAATACGTGGATAAAAAGATGAAAATATTTAGTCTTTATATAATAGAAGATGGTGTTAAAAAACATATTAGAGATAATTATAAACAATTATGTCATATAGCATCAGAATACTTTTATAAAATTATTAAAAAACAATTATCAAAATGTTTAAAATTCTATAAAGACGACGATGAATTTCAAAATTTATATGAAGATACAATTATAGAATTTGAAAAAGATTTAAATATAGATAATGTAAATAAAGCATTAAAAATATGTTTACACGCTTATATTTTAAACGATAAAAATATGAAAATATAAATAATTAAAAGTATTTTCTAATTATTTAATATATCATGTTCATCAAAAACATTTAATTGATATTTAATCTTAGTTGTTATTAATTGATTTAATTCCTCAGCTTTTTGATTATAAGCTTTTGCAGCATCTATTTCATTAACAAAACTTCCGCAATGTATTACTTTACGATCATGTTTAATATATGATCTAAATTTACCACTTTCTTTTCTAATAGTAACACCTACAAATCTACTATATTTTTTTACTTTATTGATTTCTAATTCGTGAATATGATTTTTTTCTAATGTTAATATATCATTGAGTTTATATTTAGTTCCAAAGTTATTATTAAAAAACAATGCTTGTTCATTATATACTTTAGCACATTCTATGTCACTTGTATTCTTAATTAATTTGTAACTTTTACGTTTATATTGAATACTAGCCTCAAATATTTGTTTAGATTTTATAAAATATACTCCATTAAAATTTGTAGATTTACTTTGAAATCTTTTTTGACGATATTCTTCAAGTAGATCTCTTGGATTAGGGACATAATTTTCTAGTCGATTCAATCGATATTTAATTTCTAAAGATTCATTTAAATAACTTGCATAATCATTATACGCTATTGCTGCGTCTAGTTCTGATAGATAGTAACCTAAAACAACTGTATTATTATCCTTTGTTAATCGTGATACCCACTTATTTTGTCTAATACACCAAGAAACACCATTATAATTACTTATCTTATCAGGTTTTTTCATAAAATTTACATTAGTGTATTTATCAGGTTTTTCAAAAATTATTTCTTTTTCGTTTAAAAGTATTTGTGTTTCTAATTTATTTGGTAAATTATCAGCATAATTTTTAAATGATATATAATCAATAAAACTACATTCATCAACAATTTTAACTCCTGTTTTAATAACATTAATTGCATAATTTAATTCTAAATCATTACTAAAAAAGAACCATTCCGCTCTTTTTTTAATACGAAATGGCTCTAATAATATATGAATTAATTTCTCAGCATATTTCATATTACTTGATTGAAAATTAGTTAACATTTTTAAAGATTTATTACTAGAACTTACGTTTAATGTTGTCAATCTTCCATCAGGATTTTCTGCTAACCCTATTTTATAAGATCCTATACTTGATGTATCTTTAATTAAATATATATATCCCTTTTTAACAGAAAATCCTTCAGTATCTGGTCTATTTTCTAATAATTCTATAGTTTTTTGTTGTTCTTCTATCTGTTTTTCTTTTTGTTCAAGTTGTTCCTTCATTAATTCATTATATACCATTTCTAATTTAATATAATAATCATGAATTTTATCTGCATTTTCAGTGTTTGCTTTTAAACATAATTTTTTAAATGTATTTATATTTAACATAATTGTTTCTTTATTTAACCCGGCACCTCCTAAATTTCTAAAAGATACCTGCTCATCCGTTCGGATGAGCAGGGTTTTATCGTTTTTCTGTTCATCTATTTGAACAAGTAAGATTTTATAATCAATATTTTCTGTAAAATGGTGTTTTAATAGTCTCTTTGCATTAGCTTTATTAGAAAATCCTATAAATTTCCATACATTATCTAAATTAACTATAAAATCATTTAATTGATTATAATTTAAATACAAAAACAAATTAGAGACATATAAACGTTGTTCATCGTCAGAAAAATGATTTTTTAGTTTATTAATCAATTCATTTTTATCATATATATCTATATTACTAGTTTTTATAAGTGTTTTAATATCAACTTCATCTCTTTCTTCCATTTGTTATACTATTAATTATTTATTATCTTTAAATACATTTTAATTAAATAATTAATTAAATAATTAATATTCTCACAAAATTTATTAAATAATTTATATTACAATTTATTTAATAAGTTAAATTTATAAAATTTCTACACCACGACGTAATTGTCCTGCGCTTTGTTCGTAACTGCTTTGGTGCCATGGACCAACACTTTCCTTAGGGATAGGGGGTAGACTTCTTAGGTCAAGGTTTCCAATTTTATTACTTTGTAGCACTGTATTAACTCCAGCGTGATATCCACTGATTAAGAAGTTTTGTTCCTTTAATAATTTGCTAACAGGATTTTCTTTAGCAAAGGCATTGGCGTCATCGTATTTTGGTAATAGATCATCAGCTTTAATTTGATCTTGTCCTGCAACAATTTTATCGATTTGTTCTTGTTGCATTTGTGCAATAGGAGCTTCTACTGATAGTGATTCGGGTTGAGCAAGAGTCATTTCTTGTTGTACATTTTCTAATTGTTCAGGGATCATACCATAATAGGAACCATATTTTTCTTGTGGCTTAAAATAATAAGTATAAATTAAATATATACCTAATATAACTACTAAGACTTTTAAAATATCGTTATTTTGAATTGTTTCTAGAATATTTGCCATATCTTTTATTTTAATATAATATAATAAAATAAATTTTAATTTTTAAAATTAAAAATAAACTAATTATATTTAAATATAATTAATATAATAATTTAAAACACATATAATAATTTAAAACACATATAATTTAAACACGTAAATGAATGAGTTTGAGTATAATGATATTGATTCTGATTTAGATAAAGATCGTAAAAAATCTAAAATAGAATTAATCCAAGATTTTTTATACTTTGAATCGTATAATATGGTACTATTAAAAGAAGATATGAAAAGACGTTTTTCTATTATTTCACCATTCTTTTTAGATAATTTAGAAATTTATCATTTATCTGATTTTATAATTTATTTATTATTTAATAAAACAGAATATACACTAAAAAACTATAATATAAATTTCTTAGATTTATTTACACATAAATATAATAATGAATTAAATATTTCATATAATATTATTAGTAAATATATTGAAAAGTTTACTAACATCAAAATAAATTTTAAAACATGGGTTTTATTTTGCATTACATATTCTTATTAAACGTAATACTACAAGGAGATTTTTTCTCACCACTAGCCCTTTTTATATAATGGATTTTATAACATTATATATAATTAAACCTTTTACGTATTGGAATAATTGTATTTTTTATTACACAAACGCCCACTGTTGTCCTTGTTCACCACTTGCACTCCATTGAATCAATCCTACACCATTATTAGGTTTATTTCCAGGTGATGCTAAACATTTATTATATTTATTACATAAATTTCCATTTATAAAACTCCATAATTGCCCATCTTGAGAATTCTTATCAAATTGAACCATTCTTTGACCATTATTTCCACTTGCTGCCGCTAAACATTTATTATGTTTATTACATAAATTACCATTTGCATCTAATGACCATAACTGTCCTTGTTCTGCCTTCATCATTACAAAATTTTGCATATTTTATAACATTAAATATAATGGAAAGATGTGAATCTATATAAACCTTTTAATCCATTATTCTAAATAAACTTAACTTGGTTTTTGTCCTACTTTATAAGCTGTACATCCACCCATATTTCCACAATTTGATATCCATGCATTACATGTATTTGATGCATCATTTTGTGATGAATATCCACACAAACCTCCACCATTTCCAGCATCATTCCAAGAATCTTGTCTTGTTTTATTAGTATTTAAATAACAATTCCAACAGCCAGTATATGGTGTCGTTGTTGTTGGTGCCCTAGTTGTTGTTGGTGCCCTAGTTGTTGTAGTTGGAGCAAATGTTGTTGTTGTTGGAGCAAATGTCGTTGTTGTTGGAGCAAATGTCGTTGTAGTTGGAGCAAATGTCGTTGTTGTTGGAGCAAATGTTGTTGTAGTTGGAGCAAATGTCGTTGTTTCTGGAGCAAATGTTGTTGTTGTTGGAGCAAATGTCGTTGTTGTTGGAGCAAATGTCGTTGTTGTTGGAGCCCTAGTTGTTGTTGTTGGAGCCCTAGTTGTTGTTGTTGGAGCCATCATTGTAGTACTGAAAAAGATTCCAATACTACTTGAAATAAATAAGCAAATAACTACTACTATTATACCTATTGTTGTTTGGTCCATTAATATTTATATAATATATATATATTTTTTTTATGTGTAATATTTTTTTTTCTTATAATTAAAATTTACGATTAAATATTATTTTTAATATCATTTTAATTATTAAATGATATTAGCAATTGATATTGGTATTAAAAACTTATCTTTATGCTGTATGAACTCTACAAATTCTCAAGATATATCAACTTATAAAATTCATTTATGGGATGTTTATGATACACTAGAAGAAAAAACTTATTTTTGCCAATCAAAAAAACAAAAAGGTGAAGATTTATGTAATAAAAAATGTTTATATAAGTGGTCAAATAAGGAAACTAAAGAAATTGTACATTGTTGTAAAATACATTTTCCTAAGGTGTTATTACCGCTTAAAAAAGAAAACGAATTTAAAAAACGTTTAGTTAATGATTATTTATTACAAGATATTGCAAAAATTGTATTAAAAAAATTCCAAGAAATATATGAAACAAATATAGATATATTCAATCAACTCACAACAATTATCATTGAATTACAACCTAAAATTAATCAAAAAATGAAGTTTATATCTCATATAATATATGGAAAACTAGTAGAATTATTTTATGATAAAAAAACTACTATAAGATTTGTAAGAGCTGCACATAAATTACGAGCATATACTGGGCCTATAATTGAATGTAAATTAAAAAGTCTTTATGCAAAAAGAAAATGGCTAAGTATACAATATACAAATTGGTTTTTAGAAAACAAATTTTCATTAGATCAAAAAGAATTCTGGTTAAAACATTTCGATAGTCATTCAAAATTAGATGATATGAGTGATGTTTTTCTCATGTGTATTAATGCTATATTTGGAATACCAAAAAGGCAATTAGTTAATAAAAATGGTAGTTGTATCAAATAAATTACTTTTTAGAAAAAGTAATATCAAAAACATTACTTTTTAAAAAAAAGTAATATCAAAAACATTACTTTTTAAAAAAAAGTAATATCAAAAACATTACTTTTTAAAAAAAAGTAATATCAAAAAGAGGCTTACGCCTGCAAGAACTACTACTACAAATGGTAATAATTTTACTTGCAGGCGTAAGCCTCTTTTTGATGTTACTTTTTTAAAAGTAACAATACGTTAGGAATTAAATACTAATACCTTGTTTATTTTTAATGCTTATACCTGAATTTGAAAAGTTATCTCTTAGAAAATTCAAAATTAAAAGTATACTACCTGATGCTACTATACTTGTACTCGGTAAAAGAAGATCAGGGAAAAGTTTCTTAGTCAGAGACATTTTTTACCACCATAAATATATACCATCAGGTATAGTTTTTTCTGGAACAGAAGAAGCTTCGCCATTTTTTGGAGACTTTATACCAGATTGTTTTATTCATTCAGAATATGATCCAGAACTTATAAATAATATAATGAATCGACAAAAACGTAAAATACGTGAAGCAAAAGAACAAAAATTGTCTGAATCTGGTAAACACGCTAGTAATAATGTTTTTATAGTTTTAGATGATATGTTACACGATGCACAAAGCTGGAAAAAAGATAAAACCATTAAAAGTATTTTTTTTAATGGTCGTCATTATAATTTTTTATTTATATTAACAATGCAATATCCTCAAGGTATTCCACCAGAATTACGTAGTAATATAGATTACGTTTTTATTTTTAATGAACCATCTGTCGCTAATAGAAAAAAAATTTACGATGCTTATGCTGGAATGCTTCCGGATTTTAATTATTTCTGTAATATATTGGATGCATGTACACAAAATCACGAATGTGTGGTCATAAAAACATCCGGTATATCAAACGACTTACGTGATCAAATTTTTTGGTATAAAGCAGAACCTCATAATAACTTCAGAGTAGGACATCAAAAACTTTGGAAATTCCATAATAATAATTATAATTCACATTACGAACAAGATAATGAAAAAGATGAGGAAAAATTAGATAAATTAAAACGTAAATTTGCAAAAACAAGAAAACTTAAAGTTCTTGTATCAAGACAAGGTGACATAGTAGGTTATAAAGAAGATGAATAGTTACTTTTAAAAAAGTAACATCAAAACAGGGCTCACTCGTTACTTTTAAAAAACTATATAAACCATAATAATTTACTTGCAGGCGTGAGCCCTGTTTTGATGTTACTTTTTTAAAAGTAACGTAACATTTTTTCTTCAATATCAAAATTATTTAAAAATTTAACGTGTTTTTTAAATAGTTTTTCTTCGTGATCATTAATTACTAATTCTAAATTTAATTTATTTTTACAGTTGTAAATTCCAAGAATTCTTAATGACTGTAAAAAACTTGTTATACTTGTTCTGACTCTAGTAATTTGAAATGTTAAATGTCTAGTATAATCACTTGAAACATATGATAAACCCCTACTGGATAATCTATTTGCTATAAAAATAATATGTTTATGTTCTTGTAAACTATCTATAATTTTTGATATAGATTTTTGTTTGACATATCGTTTTTGATTATTGAGTAACATTATTTTTTCAGATGTTAATAATACAACTGGAACATTTGGAAATTGCAATGTTAATTTTTTTGCCAAATATGTCATTTCACTTACATAACTATACTTGTTTATCAACATTATACCTGTTTGTGTTTTTAAAAATTTCTCAACTGATTCTGTATTATCATCAGCATAGTTCAAGTTAATATTTAAATCTTCAACACCATAATAATTTGCATTTTCTGGAACTCTAATACATCTATTATATAACGTACGGTTGAATGGAGTTGCTGTTATATGTACTGTTTTTCTAATATATTTAGATGTCTTTATAGAACAAGAACGAATAGTTTGATCAGATTCATCCAACATTAAAATATATCGTCTAGGTTCAACTTTTCGAAAATAATTATATCTGTATTTGTTATTTAATACTAATACTAAATTTTTAGTTATTTCTTGCGTATTCTTGTCAATTATTTGATAGTCAATGTTTTTCGATCTAAGCCTTTGTTCATACTGTTTTAATACCAGTAATGAATTCTGAATAACCAAAACTTTTTGACACGAGCTGTTTTCATTTATATAATTAAAAATTTCAGCTGTTTTACCACCCTGAACATTACCATATATTAATATGTTTTTCTCAATACGATCTAATACGTATTGAGAAATTTTATCTTTTAATACATTTGCTATACGAGAATCTCCTGTATATAATACGATTTCATCCATTATCTCCATCGGTAAACGAGGAATTTTCATTTTGTTTAAGTGTTTGTCTTGTACAATTATTTGTAAATTACGAATAAATTTCAATTTTTTAAAAGTAACGTTATATGTAACCATTATCGTGTAAATACATATAAGTTTTACCACCAATTTTAATTCGTCTTTTTGTTAATGGATTTATGATCCATTCTATTTTTTTAAATAACGTATTTATTTCATCGTCAGATATTTCTTTTCTACACATAGAACATAATTTATGATTTTGTTTAACATGGTTATATAAACAAGATTCATGAAAAGTATGATTACATGACAATTTTACAATGCCACTATCACTTTCACTTTCAGTTTGATTTGTATCAAAACAAATATTACAATTGTATTCTTTATTTATAAAATCATCAAATGTTTCTAATATGTCTTCATCTATAGTATCTATGTATTTCTTTTCTATATAATCTATATAATTATAACTGTTTTGTAAATTAATGATAATTTTATCATAATCTATTATATAATTATCTATTTCAAAACATCTACAATTATAATAATCTCTAGGATAATCTTCTTTTAACTCGTATAAATCTTGAAATATTCCATCTATATTTAACATTAAATAATTATGCATAAATTGATTAAATATTTCTATTGTTTCATTTTTTAAATATACAATTAAACAACTATACCAACTTTCATGTTTAACATAATCTGTATAAGTTTCGTCATCTCGACCTCCAGGTTCATACATATAAGGATTATTATCTAAAAATGAATGAAATGTTAATAAAATAGTTTCTATTCCCATACTAGACGTCCATTTTTCATAAATATTATCACCCCATGTATTTAAAATGGTAGCACAACATTTACCATTTTCATACATATTAGGATGTATTCTAACACAATTGTAATTTATAAACGTTACTTCTGGTGGAGAATAAGGATAATTATCAGGTATAGTTATATTTAATCTTACAAATTTGTGTCTATATATTGAATCATATGGTGCTTTAATAATAACGTACACTTTATTAATATTTAAGTCATCGTAATAAATAAGATAGTCGTTATCTAATAACGCCTTTTGATTTTGTTGAATATATAATTCTCTAATTTCTTTTAATAATCTTTTATTTAGATTCATAATAAAGTAAAATAATTAAATTTAAATTAAAAATGTTACTTTTAAAAAAAGTAACATCAAAACAGGGCTCGCGCCTAAAATTAAATTATTACTATATAAAATATAAATTCTTTGTTGCAGGCGGGAGCCCTGTTTTGATGTTACTTTTTTAAAAGTAATTATTCTAATCTAGATAATTTACCTTGTTTATATAAACTATATAATTTATCTTTTATTTTATCTTCGGCACTTGAGTTTGATGTATTATTTATATTATTTTTATTAGTTTTATTAGTTGTAGTATTTTTATTAGTTGTAGTATTTTTATTAGTTGTAGTATTGTTTGTTTCGTGACCTTTTAATCTAGGATCACTTATATAAAATATACAATCTTTTAATTGTACAGTCCACGATATCTTATTATTCAAATTAACTAAAACTATATAATCTGGATAAACAACTTTCATTAAATGACCTCCTACTCTAAATTTTTTTGTCTTTGTATTAAAATATCTCACCCAAGTCTTAAAATATGGCAATTTCGTTAAAATTTTCTTTTCTTCCATAGTTTTTAAAGGAATACTATTTTCTAAACGTTTTATAATTTCATCTTTTGTAAAAAGATCTTGTTTACTACCATTAATAGGTTTTTTATATCTTGTATTAGCTATATTTAAAAACGGATATCCATTAACTGACGTTTCACTTTCAGTATAATATTCATCAGAATTTGTATCAGTTTGATATGTAGTAGTATCATCATATGAACTTGTATTTGTTGTAGCAGTAGATTCTTTTTCTATAATAAATCTTTTCTTCATATTTATTCTATTATTAAATCTAAATATTTTTTATTTAAATTAATTACATTACTTTATTTACAATAAAGATTAATATTTATTTTATTCTCTAATATTAAGCTTATATATGTTATATCATTTATATAATACTTTATATGAATTTACTAGTTCATTTCTTAATATGAAAACAAGTGTTGATGAAATTTTACCAAATTTATGGTTAGGTAATTATAAATCAGCACATGATATTAATTTTTTAATAGATAATAAAATAGACATGATAATTAATTGTACATCAAATATTCCTTTAATTCAGGAAATTATAGATACTAAATTAAAAAAACAAAAATACAACAAGATTAATTCGTTTGATATATGTTCTATTTATAATATAGAAACATTCAGGATACCAGTAAATGATTCTTTATTGGAACACGATTTCATTATAATGGAAAATTATTTTAAAATTGTTGTACCCTTATTATTACGAAAATACACTGTTGAAAATAAAAAAATTTTAATTCATTGTCATGCTGGGAAACAAAGATCGAGTATTGTAACAGCTGCCCTAATCAAGGTACTTTTAGACCATAAATATATAGAATTAAGTGAAATTCCAAAAACTGATTGTCAATTAACACAATTTCAAAATATTTGTAATTATATTAGAACAAAAAGACCACAAGTTTTCACTTATGGTCTTAGAATTAACTTTGAATCGTCATATAAAAATTATTTTAATATTAATTTAAAAAAAAAATAAAAATTTTAAGTTAAATTTTTTTTAACTGTATATATTAATGGAATGGAATCATTCATCTAGAGTTTATAAATTTGACAATTTTATAAAAACTTTAGAAGATTTATATACATTAAAAAATAAAAAAACGAATACGTATGTATACAAAGATTTGTCTGATATTTTTATAAAAAAAGAAATTGCATCAGGTGTAGAAGGAGTTGTTTATAAAGCCATATTTAAGGGTCCAAAACAAAAAGCTAACCAATTTGTAATGAAAAAAATTAATTTAAAGACTATAAAAAGTGGTAAAGGTATAACTAAAAGTGAATTAGATCTTACACCAGATCAAATATATACCTTATTTTATAGTAATAAGTCATTTAAAAAACCAAGTTTAATAGAAATTATATCTTCTACATTAACAAATCAATTAGTTTTTCAAAATATATGCCCTCATTTCTCAATTAATTATTATTGGGATTATAGAAATAATGTTGTGACATTATATAACGAATATATTAATTATACATTTGAATCATGGATTCAAAAGCGCCACAGTAATCAAATTTGGTTTAATGCTCTTTTTCAAATTATGTACGCTTTAACTTCACTTAAAAAGATGTTTAATATGTTACATACTGACTTACATATTGGTAATATTCTAGTTCAAAAAATAAAAAAGGGTGGTTATTGGGTTTATAAATTAAATGGAGTCGATTACTATTTGCCAAACCTTGGATATGTTTTTATTATATCTGATTTTGGCTTTTCTTGGATTCCCAACAAATTATTTGTATCGTGGTATTATAAAGATAGACTAAAATATATAACAAAAAATGGTCAAGAATTTTACGATTTATTTGATTTTATAAATTCTATAAAAGAAAATAAAAATATTCCTAAATATTTCGTTTCAGAAATTGATAAATTATTTAATAAACAAGAGTTTTTTGTTTATACTTCTGATTATCCAGAAAATACGTCAGATGATTATCCTAAAAATATTACTAAATCATATCGTGGTCTTAAAAACACAATAACAGATAAAATATATGACATTTTTTATGTTGGTAATTTTACAAAAACAAAACGCTTAAATATATTAGATATAACTTATAGTTACATTATAGAAAATTCATATTTAATAGATACATATTCGTTAGATAAACCTTTCGATAAATCAAAATTATCACGAAATTTCCAAAAGTTAATTAAAAAATCTCTCTAGAAAAACATCAATAATTATTAAATAATAATAATTTTATTATTTAAAATTTATTTTATCTATTAATTTCTTAAAAGTTTTCTTAAAAATCTTCTTTTAAGTAAAGGTAATTCAATAATAGTAGGGTCAGTAATAGTAGTATCGGTAGTAGTAGAATCAGTTGTAGATGATTCAGTTGTAGATGATTCAGTTGTAGATGATTCAGTTGCAGATGATTCAGTTGTAGTTGTAGATGCTTCAGTTGTAGTTGTAGATGCTTCAGTTGTAGATGCTTCAGTTGTAGATGCTTCAGTTGCAGATGATTCAGTTGTAGATGATTCAGTAGGTTCTGGACAAGGTGTTTCAGTTACAATAATTTCTCTGTCTTCTGTAGTAGTAGTGGATTCTGGACAAGGTGTTTCAGTTACATCAGTTACAATAATTTCTCTGTCTTCTGTAGTAGTAGTGGATTCTGGACAAGGTGTTTCAGTTACATCAGTTACAATAATTTCTCTGTCTTCTGTAGTAGTAGTGGATTCTGGACAAGGTGTTTCAGTTACAACAATTTCTCTGTCTTCTGTAGTTGTAGTTTCTGGACAAGGTGTTTCAGTTACAACAATTTCTCTATTTGTAGTACAAGGTAATGTTTCTGTAAACATTTGTACTTCAGTATTTGTAATTATAAGTGTATTTGTAAGTAATCTAACTTGTGTATCAGTTACACTTACAGTATCAGTTACAGTATTAGTTACAGTATTAGTTACAGTATTAGTTACAGTATTAGTTACAGTATCAGTTACAGTATTAGTTACAGTATCAGTTACAGTATCAGTTACAGTATCAGTTACACTTACAGTATCAGTTACACTTACAGTATCAGTTACACTTACAGTATCAGTTACAGTATAATTATTACATTCTACAGTATCAGTTACAGTATGGTGACATTCTTCTTGATTACATTCTACAGTTTTATCACAATCACCACCACCATCATCACATCTACGGAATAAGGGATTTGCAAAAATACTAGAAAGTGTTAAAATTATAAATAATGTGTTTTTCATTTTTATAATCTTTATAGATTATTATCTTTAAATTAAAATTAAAATAAAAATAAATTAAAAATAAATAAAAAAAATAAATAATAAATAAATAAATAAAAAAATAAATAATAAATAATAAATAATAATAATAAAAGTAATCGTTTATTATTTATTTTCATTTAAAAACAATTATATAAAGATAGTATTATGGAATGCGAATGAAAAAAAATACACCTGATATACCAAAACATTCGAAAAAATTTTATAATGATATAAAATCATTTAAATCTAAAAGTCAGCATTCTATATTACAAAAACATAATATTCGTTTAGATGAATTTCAAAAAAGACATCAATCTTTTCAAGAACTTGGAAAAAAGATTAAAGACATTGAATCAGAAATAAAAAATATGTCAAGTAATATATCAAAAGACGATACTACAAATAAAACTATATCAAATTTAAATCATAAAATGTATAAATACAAATCACAATTACTTAAATTATTAAAAGAGAGAGATAATTATTCTTTTACAGATGAAAATAATTATTTATTAGAATCAACGTATATTATGCAAGAATATATTACATTAGAAGAAAACGAATTACAGTTATTACAAATTAATGATTTATCAATGGAAAATAGTGCATCACTTAATGAAATTAATATAAAAAAAAATCAATTAACAGATTTATATTTAACAAAATTTGATCCTAATTATTTATTAAATAATAATACAAGAAAATATACATTAAATGAAAAACTTGTTTGTACAGAATGTAATATGAAATACTCTGTAGAAAATAGTTTTCTTGTATGTATAAATTGTGGAATTTGTAAAACTACAGTTGAACAAGCAAATGAATTATCTTATAAAGAAATGCAAGAAGTAGATTACAGACCACAGTTCACTTATGACAAAATGTCTCACCTCGACGATTGGCTAAAGCGTTTTCAGGCAAAAGAAAATCGTAGCATTCCCCAAGAGGTTTTAGATAAAGTTATTTTAGAAACTAAAAAAGAAAGAATGCAAAATTTAAATACGTTAACAGAGGATAAAATCAAGAAATATCTTAAAAAACTAAATTTAAACGACTATTATGATAATGTTATAGGTATAATTAATAGAATTAATGGAAGACCACCGTTTAAATTAACTTCAGAAATAGAAAACAAAATAAAATCTATGTTTCAACAAATTCAAGAACCTTACGAGCAATTTAAACCATCAGGACGAAAAAATTTTCTTAGTTACAGTTATACATTACATAAATTTTTCCAAATACTTGGATTACACGAATTTGCAAAATACTTTCCACTTTTAAAAAGCACAGACAAATTACGTCAACAAGACGATATTTTCAAAAAAATAGTCGGACATATGTCACAAACTGACAAAAACACAAAATGGGTATTCTATCCAAGTATCTAATAGAATCTATAGTGTAAAATAATTTTATTAAATAATTAATATTTCGTTCAAAATTTTATTTAAAAATAATATTTATATATAATTATAAATATAAATATTAAAAATGTCACACATGATTAAACCTAAATCAATAAATTTTAGTGAATTAGTTAAAAATAGTAATTCCACATTATCACTTGATGTACAATCTAAAATAGTCGATAAACTAAACAACACATTTACTGAAAACGAACAACATTGGTATATTGCAAATCTATATATGTATATGAATTATCATTCTACTAATGATTATCCAATTAACTTAGAAGATGTATTTAAAATGATAGGATTTGCAAATAAAGGTAATGCAAAAAGAACATTGGAAAATAATTTTACTAAAGATGAAGACTATAAAGTAGTTATTCTCCGTACGGAGAAAAACCTCAATATTAAAGATTTAGGAGGTAGACCAGATGAAAATATAATGTTAAATATAGATACATTTAAAAATTTGTGTATGATAGCAAAAACTGAAAGTGGTAAAGAAATTAGAAGATATTATGTAAAATTAGAAAATATTTATAATGAAATTATAAAAGAAGAAATAGAACAACAAAAGGTATTATTAGAAAACAATAAAAAAGAATTGCAGCAAACTCAACAACAATTAAAAAAAGAAAAGATTCATAAAAATCAAATTTTAAGAAGAAAGTATTATGATATGAAACAGGGAGACGCAATTTATTTATATAAAGACGATGAAAATAATGAACGATCTTTACTTAAAATAGGAAAAAGTAAAAATATTTCTGAAAGAGAAAAAGTTTATTCAAATATGTCTAAAAATGGATCTATTATTTATGTAAAACGGTGTTTAAATTGTGATTTAACAGAATCTTTATTACATCATTTATTAGATAAATATAGAATTAATTCTATGCAAGAATGGTTCGAATTACCATCAGAAGAATTTGGTAAACAAATTATTGATACAATTATTAATTTAATAGATTTACAAATTGAAAATATATACACTTTTATTCCAACATTACAAAATTTTATTAATACAAATAACACAAATATCAATAATAATATAGATAATAATATAGAAGATACAAATACAAATGAGCAACTAGATACTGAACGAAATTATGATATAAAAAGAGTTAATCCAAAAGATTTTGATCGGTTTATAAAAGAATGTTGTGAGTTATTACCTGAATGTAAAACACCAAAGGCTGATATTAAACGAGCTCATAGAATCTGGAGTAAATGTTCAATAAAAGATGTTGTATCCTCTTTAGATAATTATTTAAAAACTAATTTTAAAAGTGGTGTTGACATTCAAGATGATATAAAAAAGAATATATATAAAGGTATTCGATTAAAACCATTAAATTATACACCAGAAAACGATCCGTTTTTAGATTACGAAACGTTTATTATAGAAAAATGTGAAGTTAATTGGAATTATAAAATTAGTTATGTAGATTTTTTTAATAATTTTGTGTCGTGGAAAAAATTAATAGATCCTGATTATAATTTGCAATTTAAATATAAAAAAGATATACAAAAATATTTAGAACGTCATTTTGCAGGAGGAAGAGTATTTTTATCTAACGATTCGTCAAATACACATTTATTTGGTGTATGGGGATTAGGAATTTCATCTAATAACTTTGGTTCTAAAATTCCTAAAAGAACAACTAAAAAAGTTTCCGAATACAATGCAAGTACAAACCAATTAATTAGGTCATGGGAATCTTTATCAGTTGCAAGTAGACAATTAAACATACCAGTCAGTACATTATCTAATTATTGTCGTTTTAATACTATAGTATCAGATTCCATTTTTAAATATGAATTAAGTTAATTTTAATAACTATTAATTAAGTTAATTTTATTAATTATTATTAAAATATTATAATTTTATTAACTATTAATTAAGTTAATTTATTTATTCTAAATGTCTTTTTTTAAAAGGTTTTTGCATTTTAGACATTACTTTATTAAAAGGATTTCTACTTTTTACACTAGCACTTACACTAATTGTATCACTCTCCTTAGAAATTTCACTAGAACTATCATCGATAATTAATCCATTGATCGTTTTATCACTTTGTCCAGGAGGTCCTTGTTCACCTTGTTGTCCAGGAGGTCCTTGATCACCTTGTTGTCCAGGTGGCCCTTGAGATCCAGGTGGCCCAGGAGGTCCTTGATCACCTTG
>Ga0208800_1000035_pt1 | contig 32372 bp, 33 predicted proteins | sample ColrivemetaGS541_FD_187619 | JGI IMG/M metagenome (GOLD analysis project Ga0208800, IMG submission 187619) | Estuarine microbial communities from the Columbia River estuary - Freshwater metaG S.541 (SPAdes) (version 2) | ecosystem: Environmental > Aquatic > Marine > Intertidal zone > Estuary ...
ATACAATTAGGATTTTCTTTACTATCTTCTATCATTTTGTTAAAGTAGAAAGTGTTTCTTCTTTATAATAGTTTGTGTTTAAATAAGTTTTTAAAATAAAACGCATTTAAATTAATTAAAAGTAATCGATAAACACCTTGACTTGTTAAAAAAACCGTATCTTGTAGTGTACCTTGGGGGTCGTAAGCTTTCCTTACGACCTTCTCATCCTTAATTTCTTCTAATTTTATAAAATAATCGTGTATTTCATCTGCTTTTTTTGTATTACTTTTAAGACATAACTTTTTAAATGTATTTACAGTCATTAAAATCTTTTCTTTATTCAAACCAGCACAACCCCTGACTTTTGAGGCTCCGCCAACTTGCGGAGCCTTATTTTCTCCGTTAATTTTATTTTCCATAGGTTGCTGGAAAATAGTTTTTGCTCCGCCAACTTGCGGAGCAAAGTTTTCTTCAGTAAAATCCTTAGTAAGGATTTTATAATGAATATTTTGTGTAAAATGTTTTGTTAAAACTCTTTTACATTCTTCTTTTCTACTAAATCCTAACCATTTCCATACATCTCCCATCTCAATAACAAAATCTGCTTTAGAATTGTAGTTAAGATAACAATAAAAACTTGATACAAATAGTCTTTGTTCATTTTAACTTTAAATTAAAATTTGTAAAAAAACGCAAAACTTTGTAATAAATGACAAATAGATTTTAATCGAATTTGAGTATATATTTTGTTTGAGTTTTAGAGATGCTTCGTGATGCTGGTACAGAGAGTGGTTGACGTTTTTTACTATTAGGTGATAAGGGTTCACCTTTTTTTTGTTTTAAGGAGTTTTTCATATCTTGTTCGATAGTATTTAAATTGATCTTAACATAATGAAGTATGTCATTTTCAAAACACCATCTAAAGAAGCACAATTGTCCACAACTCGTTTCAATAAATTTGTCTTCTGTATAATAAAAGTAGATTTTATTCTTTCGACAAAAAGGGTCAAAAGCCTTTTTACTAAAGCTTTTAAGCATTAGTTTGTAATTCATATATACATCTAAACTCTCACCATCTTGTTTTTCAATGAGTGTTCTAAATTTCTTAGAATAGTTTGTAATAAACCAATCTAATATTCTCAGTGAAATAACACTGTTTTGATCAACAATGTTTTTAATTTCGTCAATGTATGCTTGTTCTTTATAAAAGTTAGTTAAACTTTGCATTAAAAGACTTAACTTAGTATCTTGATTCATGATAATAATTATAAATTATAAGAAAACTTTAAATAAATATATAAACGTATTTTATAAAATAAACGCATATATACAATAAAAACACTTTTTTTAATATATTAATTTATATTAATTTATATATTAATTTATTTATATATATAAAAATATTTTATTTACACATAATATAAAACATGAATGCTTTAAAAGATTTTCAAATTGAAAGTCAATCTGTATTCAATACTATTTGGAATAAGTTAACTGTTAATAATTTTGTTAAATACATTATTCAAGGTATTGCAGTTGCAGTTGCTGCTTACGTCATTCCCAACAGACGTTCCAATTATCGTGAAGTTCTTGTAATTTCTATTGTTGCAGCTCTTACATTCTTTACACTTGATATTTTTACAGATGATGTTTCTAAGGGCGCAAAATTCGGCGCTGGATTTGGCATAGGATTAAGTTTAGTTAGTCAAACCCCATTACCTCAATATCTGACAGCACTTTTGGTATAAACTAAAAATTTGCTATTGTACAATTTTACTCTTCCCACTAGCCTGAAATATTACTAAAAAAAAAATGAAAATTAAGTTAAACTTAAAATTATAACATCTTATAACATACTAACAATTAAAAAAATGCCAGTTATTAAAGCAACTACTCTCGACCTCTCTAAAATCACTTTCTCTGACGTGAAGACTGATAATCATGGACGTAAAATGGTATTTGTAAACTATGAAGGCGGTAAAATTATAGTACAGACTCCTAAAATGTATGTTCCAAATGGACTTAAGCGTTGGCGTAAGAAGGATGCCACTGATAACAAGGATGATAGTTTTGAAATGGAACTTTCTTTTGCAGGAGAAGATAAAAATTCCGACATCCGTGAGTTCCACGATAAGATGGAACAATTTGATGAACTTGTAAAGAAGCAAATCATTACTCATTCTAAGGAATGGCTTGGTAAGCCTAAGGTTAGCATGGAACTTGTTGAGAATGCATTCTATTCTCCAAGTGTCCGTCTTCCTATGGATAAAGAAGGAAATATTCTTGATTATCCTTCTCGGGTTCGTGCAAAACTTGACCGTGAACGTACTAATGGCGACGACTTTACTGGACGATTCTTGTCTTACAAGAAGCCTGCTACTCCAGTTCTTATGTTTGACGAATCAAAGACTCTTATCGAAATGAACGAAGATAACTTTGAATCAGTTGTTCCAAAAGGAAGTCAAGTTGTATCTGTTCTTGAACTTGTCTATCTTACCATCACTACAAAGGTTTCAGCTAAGTGGAAGCTTGTCCAAGCCAAGGTTTCTCGTAATCAACAAACTATTACTGGTTATGCTATGATTGACGATGAAGAGTCTAACGTTCAAGAAGACCTTGAATCGGAACCTACTAAGGAAACTTCTACTAAAGAACTAGAAGTAGTTAAAGATGAAGAAGAGGAGGAGGAAGAAGAAGTAGTTGAAGAAGAAGTTGAAGAAGTTGAAGAAGAAGAAGACGAAGACGAAGATGTTCAAGAAGATGAACTTGAAGAAGAGCCTGAGCCAGTTGTAGCTAAGCCAAAGCCTCGTGGTCGTAAAGCCGTGGTTGCTTAAAATAAAAACTTATTAACACTAATAAAAATGGCTAAAAATGATTTAAAAACAAAACAATAAAATATAAACAAGAAAAAAACAGATTCTAATCCGTGGTTGAGTTTTAATTAAGGTTGCTAATAATATAAAATTATTAGTTTCCGTAGGTAAGCTGTTAACTTAGAGATCACTCGTTCGGGTTGGAAGCGTATCTTATACCCTAAAAAAGCTCAAGGTGGTCTGAAAAGATTGTCTTGGGCTTTTTTTTTATATTTTTACATAGATTAAATTTTAAAAATGGGTTAGTGAATAAGTAAGTGTCTCAATTCTTGAGGCACATTTTTTGTTTTAAGTTTTTTATCCATATCAAAAATGTCTAATTTTTTTGATATCATAGTTTTTTCTTGACCTGAACTGATATCATATACATATCTTTCTCCCCAAATTTCTTCAATGATGTCTTCAAAACTATCATTTTTACGAAGTTTTTTAATTACATACTTTACATCTTTTCTAAATTTAGATGGAGATGTTGTAAAGGACATAGTTGACTTGAATAATTGATACATATCAAAGCCTTGATGTATTTGTTTTTTCTTGTATTTTTGAGAAATGAACCAACTTTTAAAATTATTGGGGATCCACGCATGACCAAAATCAGAAATGTAAAATTGATAACCTAAATTTGGAACCTTGTATTCTTTACCATTTATAATATATGTCCAATAACCTCCTTTTCTAATCTTTTTGACTAAAATGTTATCAGAATGTAAATCTAAATGTGTCATATTAAAGTATTTCTGCAACGCATAAATAGCAGCTGTAATTTGAAAAAATGCATTATACCATAGATGAATAGAATGTTCTTTACTAACCCAATCAGTATATGTTTCTGAATTATTTATAAATTCATTATAAAAATAACTTTTATAAGGATATGTTTCTGCACATATACTCCATCTTTCTTCAAATTCATGTGTATAATGTAAAATAAAATTAGGTGATATTTCTTGTAATACTAATTCATTGATTAATTGATTTGACGCTAATTCAATAAATGAACTGTATTTTAATGCTCTAGAATTATATATATCTTCTACATATTTACCTTCTTTCCAATCTAAATACATCTTTTTCACAGCTATACCGTCATTAACACAATGAGTTTTTTTACAATATTGATATACTTTACCTTGATATCCTTCTCCTAAAACTCTTTCTTTATTAAATAGCGCATTTTTATCTTCTGTATTATTAAGTAATTTATGATAATATTTATATAACTTGATTCGATCTTTAATATTTGTAGTTAACATTCTTTGATAATATTAATATTATCAAAGAATAAAAGTTTACAATAAACATAGATTAAATACGAAGATATTCTTTAAACTTTTTAACAACTGTACTTCTTTTACGAGAACTCAATACGATTTTAATATATTTTTTAACATCTTTATTTTCCGATAAAAGTCTAGCATTATTTACAACACCATCTAGTTTAGCTTTACCTAATATTCTAAAATCAAATTGTTCTTCTAAACGTCTGAGATTTAATTTCTTAGTATCTGACATTTTTTGTAGTCCACACGATTCTCTAACTTTTCTTAAATAATCTTTTTGTGCACCAGTAACTTTAGATAAGTTCTTGGCCAAATTTTTCTTCCATGGCATAATTTGATAATAAATCGTATAATCCTTACAACAACTAATAATATCAGTTACTGATTGGTCACCTGTAATTAATACATCTGGTAAACAGTAATTAAACATACTTACATACTTTTCATATGGCATAGGTGTTAATTCACTTCTAAATCTAAGAACGCGATCTTCACTATGCGATGGATACTCTCCTTTCTTGGTAATTATATCTACTACATCATAATATTTATTATCCTTGATATATTTGATTAATTTTGCTATACCTTTCTTATCTTCTAATACATGAGCAGGTAAAATAACATCTAATTTAGGATGTTTTTCAGAATATTTAGTACACATTAATTTTATAAATTTGCTAAAACAAGTAGTAACATTTACACGTTCATCTTGTGTCAAATGAACCATTAAATAAGGGTTATCTACAATCCTTTCACCTGTAATTTTCCATTCAGTAATAAGTAATCCATATAGTCCTCTACCAATACCTGTCGGAAAGTCATATTTATGAGGGTCTGGTGCATTATATTCAGAAAACAAAAAGGTATTAAATCTATTTACGTATGGAAATAATGGTTTCATTGAACTATGTTTAGGTTCATAATCTGTTCCAATCCATGGTGTAACAAAAATTAAATCATATTGAACAGGTGGTTTCACACGACGGTATGGTTGACCCTTTTCATTAACACTATATATTTTCATATCTTTAATATTTGCACACTCTACATATTTTTTACTTGGTACTTTTACAGCAAAAATTTTATTAATTCCATTGTCAATAAATGGCTTGGGTTTCGTAGTAAATAATGTACATTCAATATTATACCATTCTTTAATATAATTATACATTTTCAAACAAAAAATAATATCGCCAAATCCATAACATGGATTACAGAATAATGCTATTTGTAAATCAGATGGCATTTTACCATCAAGCTTAAATGGAACATCGTATAACCCCTTAAAACTAGTAGTCTCTTTTAACTTTGTTAGTATATCCATATATATATACTATCTCAATAAAAAAATTATATATATATTAACATTTATTTAGAGCACAGCTATTTAACTAAAGAATTACTTGTTGAAACATAAAGTAAAATACAGTACATTTTGGATATCAAAAATCATTAAGATAAATATATTCCAATATCATTACACATTTTGTGTAGTTTAAATGTGTTGTATGCATTGATTAATTCTGAATATCCTCCAAGAAGTTGATTATCAATAACAATTACAGGATAACTTTTATGATTATAATGATTAAATAATCTGTATTTTTTATATTCGTAATTATTTTCATTTGGATTTAAACTAATTTCTGTATAAGATAAATTATGCGAATTTAAAAATGTTTTTGCTTTTGCACAATATGGGCACCCTGGTTTAGAAAAAATCACAATTTTATTATCCATATATATATATTATAATACAAAATAAAATAACATAATGGAAGAAGCAATCGATCCTAAAACTGGTAAAATTAATTGGGATTGTCCTTGTATGGGTAATAATCCAAAAGGTCCTTGTAGTGAATTATTTAAACGAGCTTTTGAATGTTTTGTAAAAAACCAAGAATCACCAGAAAAATGTACAAATAAAATGCAAAAAATGCAAAATTGTCAAAAAAAATATCCACGTTTGTATGAAGAAACAAATAATAATTGAATTATTTTGAAAATTTATATTTTACAAATGGATAAACTAAAGTCATTGCATTATTTATTATCAAAATCTGATAATCGCAGTAATATATTAACTAGGTATACATGGACATTTTATGATTCTAATAATATTCTTAATTCTTTACAATACCAACATTCAATCTACTATATTAATACTTTGAATAAAAAAACTATGATAAGAGAAAATACACAACATATCAGTGAAAGGTATATATTATCATCATTTGAACAAAAAAGTATAAATGAACAAATCAACGATATAGATGAATGGCTAACAAATAATTTCGAATATCTCAAAAAATCAAATGATAATTTTATGAAATCATTTGATATTATTAAATATATTACAAGTGAACTTGGTGAATATAATTACGCATTTACATATGAAGTAGGTTGGTCTATTAAAGATGTTTATAAATTATATATTGATTTGTATAGTACTAAAATAGTAGTTAATTATAAAGGAAAAGATGCCCAATTATCTGAACAAAAATTAAAAACATTTATTCAAAAAAATAAAAGTGTAATTATTAAAGCAAAAGAAAATGACCATAAAAAATATATTCAGCGTCGAAATGAAGCTAGAGAAAAACAACGTTTAGATCAACTAACTAAAGATACTGTACAACTTCATTTAACATCAACTTTAGCACAAGATATTACACACAAAGATAAATGCGAATCTTTTTATATTAAAAAAAGCTTAAAAGAACGTTATAAAATACAAGCATGTAAACCATTGTCTATTGAATATCCTTGGCACACAAAATTAACCAAATAATAATACTTAATTATCATAATCAGAATTCAATAACGCTTCTTCTAATACATCTTTATCTTCTTCTAATGCATCTTTATCTTCTTCTAATTCATCTTTTTCTATTTGTTTAGATGAAAAAGGATGTAACATCTTTGTTAAAAATTGTGAATTAAATAACATATTACTGTCATCTACATTAAACGGTTTATTAACCGTTTTATTTGCGTCATCTAATTTTTCATAAACTATAGATGACCCAGAAGATTCAGAAGGTTCAGAAGTATGTGATTGAGTTCTTCTATGGTCTGTCAGTGGTCGCGGAGTATAAATTGAACTTCTTCTTAAATTTTTAGTTTCATAAAATTCAGAAGATTCATAATTAGAGTTCATCATATTATTCATATGATTTTCAAAATCAAAGTCATTTCTAGAACTACGTGAACCGGTATCCGTATATTGTCTTTCTGGAACGTTCATGTTCATATACGATGTTCTAGTTTCATATAATGGAATATGTGGACCTCTAGATTTTTTAAAAATCCACTCCTTTATTTTAGTAAACCAAGAATTAATAGGTCTTCTATTAGAAAGACCGTTAATTTCGTCATTTGAAAGATATGAATAACCCCTTTTTCTTAAGATATAGAGACTAATTTGGTCTTTAACATATACAACTCCTTTAAATATTTTACCTAAAAAGATAACAAAATTATACATCATAGTGAAAAAAGATGTAAATCTATATAAAACAAACAATATTGTAAAGATTTGCCAAAACATGTTAATAAGAGATGTTAAAAAATAAAAGTCCATTTTCAAATATTAATAATTTAAGCTAATTTATCTTTAAATTAATATTTCAAAATACAAACTTGTTCTACTTTGTTGTGTAATTTTACAATCTCGTGATTTATTAATATTAACATAACAATATCTTAATATTTTCTATGAGATAGAAAATGTTTTTAAAAAAAAAATGGTTTAAAATCAAAATTTAAATTATTTTAGAAGATTAAGGTCACTTAATGAAGATTATATGGAATCAAAAAAATTATCAGATAAGGCAAAAAAAGACCGTGAAAACAAGAAAGAAGGCAACAACATAAATAATTATAGATATAATGTACGAAATGTCTATTGTGTTAATTGTGGTGAAAAAGGACATGTATTAAAAGAATGTGTAGGTCCCATAACTAGTTTTGGAATAATTGCGTTTAAAACAGGTAAAGGTGAATCAGATTGTTTACAGGATACAAATACTACATTAAAAGATATTTTAAAACAGTTGAATACTAATACAAAGGATGTTATATTTCCAAAAATTAAATTTTTAATGATTCAAAGAAAAGATACTATGGGATATATTGATTTTGTTAGAGGTAAGTATGATATTAGACCTGGTTATGAAAAAGAACGTGATCAAAAGATTAAAGTATGTTTAGATGAAATGACACAAAAAGAAAAAGATAATTTATTATTAAAAGATTTTGATACAATCTGGAATGATTTGTGGGTCAACCATGACAGTAAATGTTTCAAAAATGAATATGAATTAGCTAAAAAAAAATATATAAATTTAAATATACCAGAATTAATTAAAAAATCATCTACAACATATGTATTTCAAGAATTTGGGTTTCCAAAAGGTAGAAGAAATATGAAGGAGACAAATATTGCGTGTGCTGAGAGAGAATTTTTTGAAGAAACTGGATATGATAAAGATTGTTATGATTTTATTAAAAATTATCCTATTATTAAAGAAGAATTCATGGGTACAAATAATGTAGAATATAGGCATATCTATTATTTAGTAAAAATAAAAGATAGAGTTCTACCACCAAAAATAGATATTCATAACAAAATCCAAACTGGAGAAGTACGAAATATTGGATGGTTTACATTAAATGAATGTCTTCAATTAATTAGACCATATGATATTGCTAAGAAAAATATGATTAAAAGTGTCTCTAATGATATAGAGAATATGAATGAACAATATAATTGTTCAAAAATATTTTTTGCTTCCAATCAGAAACGTGAAGAAATACTTTCATCCGTTGAAATATATAACAAACTATGTGAAGCATATCTAACTGGTACTGATTATTTAATTGATACCAAGTTTTAATACAAAATTACTTATTACATTTTCAAGAATTTGGTTTATTTCACTAATTTAAACTCGTTCAAAATCTTATTTAAAAATATAAATATTATAATACTATCAAAATATTACAATATGAATCAAATCATTGCACCAAAATCTATCAACTTTAACGAATTAGTTAAAAATAGCAATACAACTCTATCTCTTAATCTTGAAACTAAAATGATTAACATTCTTAATACAAAATTTACAGAGGAAGAACAACGATGGTATATTGCAAATCTATATATTTATATGAATTACCATCCAACAAATGACTATCCGATAAATCTCGAAAATATTTTTCATATGATAGGTTTTGCTAACAAGGGAAATGCGAAAAGAACTTTGGAAAACAATTTTACTAAGGATGAAGACTATACAATTACCATTCTCCCTTCGGAGAAAGGTCAGATAGCGCGTGAACAAATTATGTTAAATGTAGATACATTCAAAAGTTTATGTATGTTAGCAAAGACAGATAAAGGTAAACAAATACGTAAGTATTATGTAAAATTGGAGAATATTTATAACGAGTTAATGAAAGAAGAAATTCAGGAACAACAAAATAAATTACAAAATACACAAAACCAACTACAGTTAACCTTACTAGAATCACAAGAAAAACAAGATAAAATTAATTTATTGACAAGAAAAACTAATAAATTTGAACCAGGTGAAAGTGTTTATATTTTTCACTCAACAATCAATAATGATGATAATACTGAAATTACTGATATTACTAAAAATAACACTGGAATTAATTTATATAAAGTTGGTAGAACAAAGAATGCAAATGGTAGAGATGCTATTCATAAAACAGCAAGTTATAAAGGCATTTTATTACAAATTAAATGCGTAGACTCTGTTTTATTAGAACGTGTTATACATTTTCTACTTAATAAATATAGGTGTGCGAATAGAAGAGAGTGGTTCAATTGTTCTTATAATATTATTAAAAATAGTATTTATTATGCAAAATTATTATTAGAAAGCGAAATTGATTTTGAAAATATATACTTGGTTCGTGATACTACTAATTTTATAGATACCATTAAAGAAAGTGCATCTAACGAAAATGAAATTGACGCACCCTTACCTATTATTAAGAATATTTTTACAACACTTGAATTTAAAGCAAATGATATTAATGATTTTGAGAAATTTTTATCTGAAAATTGTGAAAAAGATTCTCAAAATACATTAAGTTACACAACTCTTAAAAATCAATATAAAATATGGGCGAAAACTGCAAATCATAGTCAACTTAAAAAGATGATTAATTATGTAAAAGTACAATATACAACTTGTATGAAAAAATACAACCCATTAGTTAGTACATCAAAATTAACTCAACATTTTAATGGAATAAAATTAAACGATTCATTATTCAAGTTTGAAAATCCTGATAATGATAATGATAATGATAAAGATAATTTGATTGTAGAACAATTTTTATATGATAAATGCCAAAGAGCACCTGGTTATAGAATTACAATGCAAGAATTTTTTTTAGAATTTGAAAAATGGTATAGTAGTAATGAGGTATATAATGGCCTATTCACACATATTATTAAAGATAAATTAAAAAGTTATTTGGATATACTGTTTATTAGATTAAGAAGTGGAGATGAATCAAATGGCATTGACAATAGATTAGGTGGATGGTTGGGATTTGCATTAAAAACAAATAATATACCAGAACCTATTAAAAAATATAAACCGAAAAATGCAAAAATAATTACCCAAAAAAACGCCACTACTGATGAGATTATTAAAGAATGGTCAAGTATTTCGGAATTGAGTGACTATATTAAGAAAAGTAGAAGTGTTACTAGTTTATTAATAAAAAGACATGAACAAATATATATAGATAATATTCTATGTTTTTTTATTTAAACATACTATTTCGGTAGAATATTATAATTAAAACATTGTATTTATTATAATACTTGACGTCTTATTCTATGACCCAACATATTATTATTATATGCATTATCACCATTCTTCTATGGTATTATTACACAAAATCAAAAGAAAATGATGATAAATATATTCCTATTATGATAAGACAATCTGAACTATTACACGAAAATACAAGATTAAAGCAGAATAATAAAAAGTTAAGGATAAGAGTGAAATACTTAGAAAATTATAAGAGTGATGTTTCTAAAACTTTTAAAATATTAGATAGCGAATTAGGTTTAATAAATGAACATATAAAAAATAAACAAACTACAGAACAACAACAAAATACACAACAAGATACACAACAAGATACACAACAAGATACACAACAAGATAGTTCTACTCGATTTAGAACAAGTTTTACACCTAGAGTATTAAACTCTTTACTTAGAACATCTCAAGAACCAACTCAATCTGATAGCATGTTTGATAGTATATTTAATAGATTTCTAACAGGTGATATGCATTTTATGAATCAACAACCTTTGTCAAATAATTTAACACCACCAGTCATACTACAACACCAAAGACAACGTCAACAACCACAACCACAACCACAACCACAATCACAACCACAACCACAACCACAACCACAATCACAACCACAATCACAACCACAATCACAATCACAATCACAATCACAACCACAACCACAGTCACAACCAAGACAAGCAGAATTAAATAACAATGATGATAATTTATATAACTATGATAATTTAGATGACATAGATGACACAGGTGATATTTTAAATGAACAAGATTTGAATCAAGAACAAATGGTTTCTGATGTTAAAGATAGTCAGGTGGAACCCCAAGAATCTGTAAGTTTTTCTGTTAATTATCTACCATTGAATTCGAGTTATCATCAATATTTAATTAGAAATGATAAACCAAATACACCAAATAGTTAATTTAGAGCGCTGTGGTTTTTAAATGGTACTTTTATTTTTAATAAAAGAATTAAAAATTCAAAAAATTTATTTTATTACTGTTATAATATATAAATATAAAACATGAAATATACTATGTCAGACGGTCGCGCTTTTACATCCTTTTTACCTAATTGCGAATTGAACTCGGTTTTACAAAAAAAGTACGGTACAAAAGATGTACATGCTTATCGCTATTATCTACAACAAAATGCTGATAAGGTTATGAAAGATACAAGTATTGGAACAGATGAGTGTAAATTTTGTCCTGTATGTGAAGCTAGTTTATCATATAGACCAAATGGAGATATGTTATCTCAGCAATCTAAACAATAAATTAAATTATCGAAATGATAAATTTCCTATTATAGAAAAATAAATTATTTACATATAATAAGAAAAATTCATATGGATATCGAAACTATAGTTATAATGTTAGGTATGATTCTCGTTATATATTTTTTATACCATATGATATATACATATTCTGAAATAAAATATGTTAAATCAGATGTGGATGGCAATGTTTATTTGATTCGACGTGGAAATAATAAAAGTGAAAAGTTTTTAAAAGATTCAGCAAATACATTGGCATTAATCAATAAAAATGTAATTGGACTTGTAGACTATTTATTTAAAAATTTTAACAATCGCGATGATAAATTTTATTTTATTAAAAAATTAAAAGAAAATTATAAACAGTATATTATTTCAGAAGCAGCTGTTGACCCTAGATATACAACATATACGATTGATAAAAGAGATATGCATATATGTCTACGAACAAGAGATACTAATGAAAAAGTTTATGATATGAATATTTTAATGTATGTAGTACTTCATGAGCTTGCTCATTTGTGTAATTATAATAAAAATGGTGAAGCTATTTTGGGTCATGGTTCAGAATTTAGAGATATCTTTAAATTTTTAGTAGAAGAATCCATCAAAATAGGTATATATAATCATGTTAATTATTCAGCAGAACCAAGAGAATATTGTGGAATAATGATTACAACATCTATTATTTAGTTTAAAAAAAATGAATATATAATTTCCATATATTTATTTATGGATATGATTAAATTTCTAAGTAAAAGAAAAAAAGAAAACCGTCAATCACTTATTATTGATAATATAGACATATTACGAGAACAATTCGCTCAACGTCGTAATTCTTTATCAAGTAATTCCAATGTAGATTCTATCCACGAAACTGAATCACTAACAGAAGAACTTTATAATAATGAATTACCAAGAAATGAATTACCAAGAAATGAATTGCCAACAAGAAATGAATTGCCAACACGAAATGAATTGCCAAGAAGAAATGAATTGCCAACAAGAAATGAATTACCAAGAAGAAATGAATTACCAACAAGAAATGAATTACCAACAAGAAATGAATTACCAACAAGAAATGAATTACCAACAAGAAATGAATTACCAACAAGAAATGAATTACCAACAAGAAATGAATTACCAACAAGAAATGAATTACCAACAAGAAATGAATTACCAACAAGAAATGAATTACCAACAAGAAATGAATTACCAACAAGAAATGAAATACCAACAAGAAATGAAATACCAACAAGAAATGAAATACCAACAAGAAATGAAATACCAACAAGAAATGAAATGCCAAAAAAAAAATATAAAGAAAATGAAAATTTAAGGAAACCAGTTAGAACTAATATGGTAGATTCTAGAGAAAGTGAATATTATAACTCAAATACGTATTCTTTTGATGAAACACATTCAGCTCATACTACTCAATCGAAACGCCAAGAACGTGATGAGCATAAATGTAATTTATGTTATAATAAGAATCAAGTTAAAGATAGTTTTATGATTCTAACATGTGGTCATATATTTCATATTAGGTGTTTAGTTGACAGTCATTATACTGATGCGAATAAATGTGGAGTAATAGATGAGGAGTATTTTAATTCAAGAATATGTTATGTTTGTAGTAATCAAATGGAGATGGAAGATATTTTGTATATACATAATAAGTTTTATAGAAATACAAAGGATTATATTATAAGACAAGATGAGACTATTGAAAAATTGGATAAACAAATGAGTAAACTTAAAGAAGAATTACGTGTTTGTTACGAATATAAACAGAAACTTGAACACCAACGAGATAAATCTAGACAGATTACTGTAACAATTAATACTATGATGTAATTAAACAATGTAGTTTTATTTAGAGTTCAAAAATTGAACATAAGACATAAAATTATTATATAATTGACGTTGTTCTGATAATAAATCTTTTAATATTTTATTAGTTTTTTTGTATTCATTTTTATCAATAAATGTATATGAATATTTATTATTATTTATATTGTAGTTATTGGATAATTCTTTAAAGATTTTAAAGAATTGTGTATACTTTTGTAAATTATCAGATGTTTTCTTTAAATATTCTGCTTTATATTGAAGATATAGTTCATTTGAATTTATAATGTTATTATTATTTTCAATAAAGACTTTATCAAAATCTACATTTAAAAATGTTTGTTTAAATTGGTCTTCATTATATAAATTAGATTCCATTTATATAATGCAATATAAATTCTAAATTTTTTTTTTGCGCAAATTACTTAATCAATAATAAATAATGGTTTAAAACACGCTAAGAAGTGTGAAGTTTTACTATATATAGTGGTCTTAGAACTTGATTCCGAGTAACATTTCCATGCTATTTTAAATTTATCAGTATTATACAATTTATAAATAGATATACATAAAGCGACAGATGTTATAATCCATACAATATTGCTCCATTCTGTAGCAGATATATCATACACAGGTGCAATGAATTGATGAGTGAATGTATCTTCTCTGGTATCTAAACCTCTTAAATGTGCTTCGAATATACTTAAACTGCAAACATTTGAATTTGCGCGCCAGTGAACAATTAATGAAAATACAAATGTAATATGTAGTATTAAGATAGCTGGTATATTTATGAATGGGGCGAATATGACAAATAAAATTATGATACAATGAAATACGAATATGCTATCTGCTAGTAATAAACTTAGAACAGATGGAGTGGGTTCTTCAGGTATAGCTTCATGTATAGCTTCATGTATAGCTTCAGGTATAGTTTCATGTATAGCTTCAGGTATAGATTTCGGTTGTTGACTAATCTTTTTATGTTTACCCATTATATATAGTATTTATTTTAATATTTTAAAAAATATGAATACTCAAATAATTTTAGAAATAGATTATAGAGAAAAAGCTATCATTAAGCATTTTGAAGAATTTAAACCATCTATAAAGTATACAATAACAAATTTACCGGTTGGTGATTTTGTATTTAAACAAAATAATGATGTTTATTACATAATAGAAAGAAAAACTATACTTGATTTGGCATCAAGTATTACAGATGGTAGATTTAGGGAACAAAAACAGAGACTATTAGATTCTATAAATTTACCTGATAATATAGTCTATATATTGGAAGGTAATAAAAATCAAAAACAGTATGGAAATATATCAACGTCAATTATAGACAGTTCAATTTTGAATCTAATATTTAAACACAAGTATAAAGTGATTCGTACTGTAAATGATATAGAAACATATGATATACTTTTATCTTTATATAAAAAATTAGAATCGAATGAGTTTAATAAGAAGCTAGAGACTAATGTTAAGCTTATTAAAAAAGGTGATGCTATAAATAATAATATGTTAACGACAATGTTATCAGTTATTCCTGGTGTATCAATTAATATATCTAAAAAAATTACAGAAACATATACAACTCTTCCTATTCTTATAAATACATATGATAGAATATTAGATATAAATGATAGAGAAAAATTATTAAGTAGTATTCAAGTTAACGATAAAAGAAAACTTGGAATAGCTTTATCAAAAAAAATATACAATTCTTTATACTTGCGTTTAAATAATAAAGAATGTAAAGAAAAGGAAACATGTTTACTCGATTGACATTCCAAAACATGCTTACCGGCAGTATAGACGAGGCCTGTTAAAATTAGCGAAGAACAAGGTATTTTTTGTTCATATGTTTTTCTACTATATCTACTAATTGTTCTATACCTAATTTTTTAACGTCTATATGATTACTAGGATATCCTAAATAGTTTTGTATTTCTTTATTTGAAATTTCTAGATGTTGAATAATATCTAAGAGTTTCTTTTTATTATAACTTGTTGCGGCCATACCTGAAATATTCTTACGTTTATCATCGGCGTCATCTTTTATACTACGCATATCGATAATTCTGAATTTACCATCATATGGTCCAAATAATCCACCTGATTCTTTAGTAGCTCTTTCTCTGTAAGAAGCATAAATTTTATTTTTCATAATCTTTTTATTAAACTTGGCATCTTCATCAGATAATTCGACTTTTTCTTGTGACTTTTTAGTTTTCTGTCTTTTATCCTTAACTTCTGATTCAATATCAATGTTTTGATTAAATTTATTTTTAACATATTCATTCAAGTTATATTCGTTTGAATTTACTGTGAAATCTAGAATTTTGGAATAAATACTAGAATTGATATCTATATCAATAGGATTAAAAATAATATAATCACCTTTTTCTATCAAAAAACCTTCTCTTTCATACTGATCCAATAGAATCATTTTATTATCAATCATATTTTTAAGAGCATTGTAAATACTTTCATTTGATATCATGGATTGTAAGCCTTTAATTCTAGTAATAATATCAGGAATGCTATATATAAAGTAACTTTTAAACATATCTTTTACTAATGAAATAATGAGTTCAATGTCAAATTCTTCAAAAAAATTAATATACATATTATAAGTAAATTTATCAATCTCTTTATTTTGTGGTTTGATTAGACAAGAATATTTACAATCTGTATAATCACAATCAGCTGAATTATTTGTTCCTGTAATTAATGTAGTATTAATATTACAGTCAAATGCAACTTGTTTTAATAATCGTTCTACCACTTTATTAGAACGGTCTTTTTCTTCTGCTAAAATATATTTTTCTTTATCTATAAAATACATTGGTTTAACCTTCTGTGTTTTATATACAGAGCAATACTTGTAAATTTCCACATTTCGTTGGTCTTCTGGTAAAGAATCATGAGAATGATGACGAACTGCTCTACCAATAATTTGATTAATTCTACTCATATTCCATGCTGGTTCTAATATATGTACCTGGCGTACATTTTTTAAAGTTATACCTTCAGATATAACTGGGGAACCAATTAGCACTTTGATATATTTACCATCTTTATTATCCTCACTATTAAAAATCTTACGCTGAGCTTCTCTCGTTTCAACATTAGTTGAATCGTCATATAAGATAAATGATTTATCTGATTCTTTATTTTTACTTTTGAATTGTGTATATCCATTAGCTAACAAAAGTTGTTTTATAAGAGATGTACCACCATAATTAACATAATTTGAATAAATAAATACATTACCGGGACTCTTATTTATATTCTCTAATAATTTAGCCAACTTTGCCGAATATTCTTTAAGTTCACCGTCCAAACTTAAAATATTTTGATTATTACTTGATAATTTATACTCAGAACTTCCCTTGACTTCACTAAATACAGATAAAAACCCATCTTTTCCAAAAACACCATTAGGGTATGTCATTGTTGATGCATCACTACTATTTTTATATAAAGAACTAGATTTTGATACAGATGTATATTCTTCTGTATTATCTTCAGCATCTAATGTTTCTGCGTCAATGTCAATTTGTTCATGTGAGTCTAATTTAAGAGCTCTTTGATAAATATCATTTTGATATTTACTCATATAACAATAAACAACATTGATACTTCCAGTTTTAGGAAGAAGAGATTCACCCATATCAATTTTATCAGGAAATGTTTCTATATTTGATTGTAAAAAACTTATTTTACCACGTAAATTTCGAAGTAACATATCTTTTCCCTTTTCTGATATAGAGGTTAACCCACTTTTTAAAATACCATCACTTAAATGTTTACTATTCTGCTTAATCATAATTGGTTCATCATCCTCATATGATTTAAATAGGTCATTTCTAATAGGTAAAATTTTATCTGGATTATTCATATTTAATAAATTAGACATTTCAATCATTTCTTTAGGATTATCATACATCGGAGTAGCTGTTAATAAAACTAATCTATAATTATATGAATTTTTCAAAATCTTTGATAATGCAATATATACATCATTATTAGTAACATTATGCGCCTCATCAACTATAATAACTGTATTATTTAAATTTTCAATAACGTTTGCTGGTTTCTTTCTAGATAAACTCCCATCAGAATTGCGTTTTTGTCGAGACGTATTTCTACCATAACTATCTTTTTCAAATTCTTTCATTCCTAAAACTTGATTAACAAATGTACCATATGTCATAAAATTATACACTTTATTAATTTTACGTGTAATTCTATTCATCAACTCTTTTTTAGTAACCTGGTCTTTTGATGATTTTAAAAACTGTTCCTGTAATTCTGTTAAATAGGCCTTATTACTACAGTCAGATAACAATTCATTCTTAAAGTTCTTTTCAATATTACCATTTTTAACTAATACAACGATTTTTCTACCCATATTATTAACATATTCTTTAAACCCTTCTGCTATAGTTATAGCCGCACAAGTATTATGTGTTACTGTAAAATCACCCATCAAATATCTACTATTTTTATCTAACATAAATCCATAATAATTATCTTTATTAACATATTTTACTTGAAACCCATTCACTAATACATCTTTTATTTGTTCTCTATTTTTAGCTTTTTTTCTAGGAATTAAAGTAGGTATTTCTTCAATACCTTTACCACTTATATTTATTCTATATGTAAAACCTTTATTTTTAATACCGTTATAAGTCCAACTAGTTTCTTTAATTTTTTTATAACAAGCAAATCCTAGACTTTGGCATAAATATATTACGTCATCAATTAATTTTTCTGATGTTTGAGTAAATTCAAAAATATTATTATTATAATTACCATCTGAGTCTATTAAACCAGCTAATAATTTTAATCTATTTTCTCTTGAGTTACATTTGTAAATATTAGGTATGTGCTTATTATTTCTTATATTATATTCATTTAACGTATTTAAAAATACATTACCTCCTATTCTTCCGGTTCCTGTGATACTATAAGAATCTTCTGATAAAAAGTTTAATGTTAAATTATATTGTGGTAAATTTTTCATAAAATAATAAATAACACTTGAATCTTGTGTAGTTATAACTGGTTCTCTTGATGTTTCATCGCCTAACCAAAATCCTATCATATAAGGATCAATAGGTAGATTTCTATTTAGAAATTCAACAGGAACTTTATATAATTTTAATTGTGATTTTATATTATTATTTAATTTTATATAATCTTTAACACTTATCTCTATTATATTTTTATGTTGATTATATAATCCTATTTTCTCATTATAAAATTCAGTGGCTTCTTCAATAGTCTTAAATTTTTTTTTAGCTAACCAAAGGTCTTTTGGTTCAAACCAAGTAACACTATTATTTATCATATTTGGTTTATCACTAAATTTTAAACATAATATATGTTCTTGATTTACTGTATGTTTATCACCTTTTACTGGTATTATATCATACATTTCATCTTGACCCCTTGCTAAACTAAGTACTCTTCTAGGTGTACTATCATCACCCATAAGTAAATCACCTTCTTGAATATCTTGTACTTTTTTAATATTTCCGTCAAACATTAATATAGGAGTATCAATTTTATGGCATTTCCCACTACCCACTTGCCAATAAAGCAACACATTGTCATAAATTGTATTTTTAGATATTAAATTACGAAGGAGTAATTGTCTAGGGTCTTGATATATAAAAGGTCTCTTAATTTGTTCCTGAAATTCGTATTTATTAAGAATACGGTTGAAATCTGGATCATCGTAATCTGGATAATATCTGTCTTCCATACGTCTTATGTATAGTGTAGATTTTTAATTTCTCTAAAAATCTAATCTAAAATTTAAAATAATCTTACATTTGTAAAAATTCATTAATTCTATCGTATATTATTATCAAACCCGTATATACAATATATATGGTGATGACCTGATGGTTGTAGGTACATCCTACATGACAACGTTGTTGTTCTTGTTTGAGTCATGAGAGTTAAAAACTTATCGGAGAATATTATAGTTTAATTTGTATTTAAACTATCTGAACTAACTGGGTAGGGAGTGGTTAATAACTCATCTGACATTGATTCTTTTATTTGAGAGATTATTGGTATTGTATTTTTATTATTAAAGTAGTAGTGACCTCCGTATAATATTACTGGTACTAATAATACATAAATAAGATTGCTAGTTTTTTTATCTTCTGTTTCGGATTTTTTATAGCTTCTTAAAATAATATAAACTACAATTGTAGAAATAAATACAAATGCGTGAAAATTTGTATCCATGTTACCTTATTATAAGTAGTTAAAAAAAGTTTATTTAATTAACGAGTAATAATGTAAATTTCGTTAATTAAATAAACTTTTTTTAACTATGTATAGTAGATATGCCTAAAGAGCAAATTCAAGATTTAATTGAAACCAAGAAAGATTATCAAAGTAAGTTAATAGAAGTTTTAAAGAAATATTACATGAAATTTATTGAGAGATTATATGAAAAATCACTTCGTGAATTTCAAGAAAAACTATTAAAAATACCAAATTGGTCTGATGAAAAATTAGATAAAGAATATAGCAAATTTTTAAAATTTATAAATGATAAATATGATTTAGATGAAGAAGAATTTACAAAAATACTACATATAGTATATGGATTAAATATTAAAATAATGACATCGATATGTAATAGCTTGGAGGTGAATGCTCCTAAATTAAAGAAATTTTGGTATAGGTGTTTAAAACGTGTAGCAAAATATTATTATGAACATCCAAAAATAATGTTATTAGAGAGTGATTTTAAAAAATCAAAGATTCAAGTAGAAGAGAGTATTAATAATGTTTTACAAAAATTTATTCCATTAAAAGAGATTATAAATGCTAAGAAAAATCCACCTCAAGACAAGTATAATTTTGACAATGGATTAGGAGACACAGATAATTCATTAAACATTCAGCGGAAGCTTGATAGTAACAATCAATTAGAAGTAACGTTAGAATCAGAATCAGAAACAGAAACAGACTCAAACTGTTTAAAATATCTGTCATCTGAAGAATTTGATAATGAGTATTATGTAAGTGATAAAGAAGACAATGTGAAAAAATCTAATGAAAAATCAGAGGAAAAACATATAAAATTACCTAAATATCTTTTTCCAAATAGTAAGAAATATCATAAAAATTCAAAATTATTTAAAAATACACAACAAGTTAAAAATGAATTAGATGAAAACTTTTTTGATGACATTTAATTATCGTTTAGATAATTTAACACCTCTTTGAGTAGTAACTTTAACTTGTCTATTTACACTATCACTGCTTTGTTCAATAATTGTTTCTTCTTCTTTCTCGACTACACCTAATAATAAAGGGTCTATTTCTGATATATAAATTGGCTGTTCTATTATTTTTCCTCGTATAGTGTATTTTTCTAGAGTTAATTTTTTATGTAATTCTCCTAATGATATATCTTTTTCAAATAGTTGACTTTTAAGAACAGAAGTTTCGTTTTTCGATTGAAATAATTGTTGCTTAATTGTTTCTATATCTTTTTCTTGTTTTAAATTTAATTCTTTTAATAAATTTAATTGATTTACTGAATCCGTATAATCACTTATAACTATAATGTATTCGTTTGATTTTTTTTCTAATAATTCGAGTGTAGTTTGGTATTTTGATTTTAAATCATTATATTTTTCTAATGTGTCATTATTTGTTTTATTTAGTTGATTAATAGTATTAAACATTTGTATATTTTCAGCATATAGATTATCATACTTATTTATTAGACTTGTCTCATCTAAAGTTTTATCAGTATTTAATTTATTTAAATCAAAAGTTACAATATCTAAATTATTTTTATAATTTTCCATATCTTGTTTTAATTGTAAAATTTCTATATCTTTATCTTGGAATTGAAGTTGAAAACTTCTTATATTATTTTTAAATAGTTCTAGTTCGCTATCTTTATCTTTAATAATTTGTTCTAATGATTCTATTTTAAAATTCGCTTCTAATAATTGAACTTGAAATTTATTATGACCAAGGGGTTTAGAACGACTACTAGCATTTAAAACAAAGGATGTCTCGTCTTCCATTTATATATTTAATAAAATAAATAAATGTATTAAAAATACCGAACTACTTGTATTGGGGAATAAATTGTTTAGCTAATAATTTACCAATATTTTCTGAAGCTTTATCCTGGCTTAATTCATCTTTTTGAATTTTTAAGATATGATTTAACATTTGGTCCAAGTTTTTATCAAATTGTTGTTTATTAAAAGATGGCTTTTTAATTTCTTTAGAAACAAAAGTAAAAAGTGTTTTTGATGTAGAATAAAGATAATTATATTTCTCTTCTAATTGTTCCATATCATTACCGTTCTGAATATCATTAAGTAATCCGTAAACTTGCGTTTTAATTTTATCAACTTTAGTATCGTGAATATTATTGCTCATATTTACTTGTAATTAAAAAAAAATTAGATTTTAACCATAATTCAAACAATTTAAAAATGTTTGATGATAAACAAAAGTATCTACGTGATTTAATATCAAATATTAAAAGATTAACAATTAAAGAGAAACATCATATTTTAAGTATTTTTAAAAAGTATAATATCGAATATACAAAAAACGCTAATGGGTATTTTTTTAATTTAGATAAAATAGATTACGACATTCTAGATAAAGTATATAAATGTGTTAATTTAATTGAAGAAAAAAGAGAATTAATTACAACATTAGACAAAAAAAGAGATTCTTATTTAGAATATTATAAAAATCTAATAGAAAATAAATTGAAAGAAACTATCAATAAAAAAAAAGATGATTACATTAAAAAACTTATTCTTATCCCATCAGATATTTGTATAAAAAAGAAATCTGTTAAAAGAGTAACTAGATTTAGTAATTTAGACCCAGACGTATTAATGAAAGAGCATAGTAGAACTAAAAAGTATCATAAAAATTCAGTATATTTTAGACTTAATCAAACAATAATATCTCTTTCTAGAAAATCTAATAAATGTACGTCAAGTAAATCAGATAAAGATGATGGTAGCATTGGTGAAATTGACGATATAGATATAGAAGGTGGTGAAGAAATTGACGATATGAGTATTGGCGACATTGGTGACATTGGTGACATTGGCGACATTGGCGACATTGACAATATTGGTGATGTAGATATTGAAGGTTTAGAGAATGAATTACAAGATAGCATTGGTGAAGAATATGTAGATGACGCTTCTTCAAATCTAGATGACTATGGAGAAGATAGTGAATTTATGGACGATGACGAGTATTATAAAGATAAAGATACAAATAGTGATATAGAATCAAATATAGAATATAAGACTGATAAAACAGAAATAACAAAGACTGGTAAACACAAAAAGAAAAGAAAAGATTTAGCAGCTAGTTCTCAAGAAATTGATTACTATAAATCTTTATTAAAGAAAAGTGGATTTAAATTTGATGATGATAAATATGTTCAAATTAAATTAGAATCATATATAGAATAAATTGAATTTAAATTAAAGTTTACCCAAATCAAAGGATTTAAATCTAGTTGAACAATGGGTATTCCATACGCTTTTCAGTATTATTATAAAAAGTATAATTGTGAAAATGAATTAATGATTGATTTCCATAAGTTGGCTTTTTTGAATATTAATTATCTCTTTTTTGATTATAATTCATTGATTCATCCATGTGCTCAGCAAATTTTATCGGCTAACAATGACAAATATATTTTAATAGAGGATATTAAGGTGAGAACCAAAATAATTGAAGATGATATTATTGATAATTGTTTAAATTACACTAGATTGCTTATTAATCAAGTTCTTCAGACAAAGCAAAACAGTGAAATACGTCATGTCTATATAACAATAGACGGTGTTGCACCTAGAAGTAAAATGAATCAACAAAGAGAACGTAGATATAAATCAGAATTTTTTAAGGTAGGTGAAAAGTCATCATTATGGGATTCTAATAAGATAACGCCAGGAACTTCTTTTATGAATAAAATTAAAGATGGTTTAATAATTTTTGCACAGGAAATTAAAAATAATATTGATATAAATTGTATTATTTCCGATTCAGATGATATAGGAGAAGGAGAACATAAAATTATGAAAATAATATCAAATCTTAAGAGTGATGCAAGTGTATGTATCTATGGTTTAGATGCTGATTTAATTATGTTATCATTAATGAATAAAAATTACGATAAAATTATATTGATTCGAGATAATTCGTTTAATAGTAATTTATCAGAAAATAAAAAGGTTATTGATTACTTAAATATTAAGAACTTGAAAAGATATATTTGCGATGATATATCCGGATTATTGGCAAAATATAAACAAATTAATTCAAAAAATATAGATTCAGAAAATTTGATTTATGATTATATAGTAATATGCTTTTTATTAGGAAATGATTTTTTGGAACATATACCGTCTTTATCGATTAAAAAAAATGGTATTGATATTATAATGAGAGCATATATTAGTGCATGGAAAGGACATCACTTAATTAATAAGTCATGTATTAGTGACAAAATAAATTGGTATTCATCTATTAATTTACTTTATTTAAGAGATATTATGTATAATCTAAAGAATAGCGAAGTATATTTCTTCAAGAATTTTAAGTTGGATAAACTTATATTAAGCGAAGTCAGTAATTATGAGACACTACTTCAAAATGATAATATAAAATTTTACAAGGATGATTTTATTCGTTTTCAAGATGATGATAATTATAAATCAAGATATTATATGTATTATGGAATCAAGTCATATAATATTGATAAGCTTTGTTTAAATTATATAGAAGGTTTATATTGGGTTTTTGGTTATTATAATAACCATATTCATGAAAATTGGTCATGGTTTTATGAATATCACAATTCACCATTTTGTAGTGATATATTTGACTTTTTGAGAAAAACACCATTTGATAATATCATAGATTATATGAGAAAGTCTGATAAATTAAAAAAATCTGAAAGTTATACTCCTTTAAAACAGTTGTATATGGTTTTGCCAAAGAGTTCATTAAAAAATATTTTGACAGATATGGATTATAAAACTGATACTTTAGAATCTAGTTTATTTTTATATGATAAATTTTACCCTGATAAAATAACAGTAGATATCTATAATAAGAAATATTTATGGCAAACTAAAATATTTTTTGAGAATATTAATGAGAATGTAATAGATTTATTTTTACATTAAAATAATTTTTCATTGTTATAATAATAATAAGCTGCTAATAATGCTACACATCCAACCATTTGTCTTGTTGAAGTGTCAAGTGTTACAGATAAATAAGTTTGATATTTGACTGGTGCAAATAATAAGAATAAGCCAGCTGCAAGGAAAATATAAATTACGAGTTGATTTTGAGTTGTATCCATATTATATGTTTATATAATATAGGTAAAAAAAAAAATTATTAAAAATGTAAATAAAAGGTATTTTTATAAAAATAATCCATAAGCGCGTATAATTTTCTAAATTATTTCCTTGACAAATATTAAAAATCATCAAATGAACAAGGCAACTCTATCCACTAAAACTACTAGACAAACTCCTAAAGTTAAAGCTGTTCGTAAAGCAGCTCCAAAGGTTGTAGCAGAACCTGAATCTACTTTAACTGAAGCTGAAGTAACTCCACTTGAAGCTACTCTACTTGAAGCTACTCTACTTGAAGTCCCGACTGAAACTCTTACTACTACTGAAACCGGTCCTTCATTCAGACAACGTCTTGAAGTTTTAATTCAAGCTCAACAATCTCATATGCTTGTTCTTAAGGCTCAAGTTCAAGAGCTTCGTAAGCTTCAACGTGAACATGATCAACTTGTCAAGGATGCTTCTCGTAAGAATAAAAAAAAAAAGCTTCCACGTGATTTTACCAAGCCCCGTCGTTCAACTGGATTTGCCGAGCCCGTTATTGTAAGTGATGAACTTTATGCTTTCTTAGTCAAGACTAAGGCTACTATGAAGGAGTCAACTTTCATTCCTAAAAATCAAGAAGAGCTCGACAACTGGCCTCGAGTAGCTGTTAAGACGGGTGTCCCAGTTGCTCGTACCGATGTTACCAGTCATATTTCACGATATATTAAGGAACACAATCTTCAAAATCCAAGTGAACGTCGTGAAATTGTTCCAGATGCTTCTCTTCAGAAGATTTTCTCTGAACCAGTTGAGCCTAGTAAGTCAGATGCAACTAAGATGGTTTATACTTATCTTAAGCTTCAAAAATATGTAAACCATCACTTCCCTTCTCGTAAGACAGAGGTATCTGTTTAAAAAAACAATTACTTTTTTAACGATTGATTAAATAGACTAAATGAATTAAAAAAAAAATTAAATCTTATTCAATAATTATAATTCATAATTATGGAATATATATATGTTACATTTGATAACGCAAAACCTTATTTGTATTATAATAAATGTAATGATTGTAAATGTATAAACTCATTAAATGAGTGTAATGATTGTAAAGACTTATATTGTAATAAGTGTGATGAATTAATAAATAATATATGTGATTATTGTCACATATTCTATAAAGCGCGGAAATAAGAATACATTTATTATTCGTGGTATTTTAATAAAATTTTTTTATTTTCAAACTCAAATACTTTTGATTTTTTAATATAGTCCCATAATGTTCTATTACTTATTTTTAATTTTTCAGATGCTTCAATTAAACTTTCATAAGTATTAGTAATTTTTTTTGATTCATCATCTATTTGCAAAACTATTTTTTTTTTTCTAGTTTGTAACCCATATTTTGGAGCTTCATCCGTTTTTAACTGACATCCCCATAAACCAATTGATTTAATACCTGGTAAAGTTGTTATTAAAAATTTTTTATTAAAATATGCTTTTAATTCTATTTCATGATCTTTTGTATAAATATTATTAGGATATGTATTATTTAACCATTCTTTATATGTATAAATAAATGTAGTATATCTTATTCTAAACGTATATCCTACATGACATTTGTTATTAAAAAATTCTTCGTACGTTTTTAATTTATTTTGATTTTCTGGTTGAAATTCTAACTTTTTTGGACGAATACCTACATATATTTGAAATCTCGAACCGTAATCTGCTATAAATTTATCTTTAAAAACAAATTTTTCTTTCATATATACAGAAAATCTATGTCTTATATCAGTTGTGCATAACGCGCCTCTACACCACATTCTAAAAGCTCCTAGTAAATCATAAGGTGATGTAAAATATTCTTCAGTATCGCCAAGTTCACAATATTCTTTTACAAATTTATCAAAATCGGTTGGGTCATTGTAATCTGTATCTATAGCTTTATTTTGTTTTATTTCTAAATTATTTTCAATTGGTATTTTGATTTCAGTACTTAAATTTTTGATTAATTCTAAAGATACATCAAAATTTTCTTTAATATTTGATTTTGGTAATTCTTCACTATAATTAATAAATTTATCAAGAAAATCACACACAATATCTATAGTATAAATTGCTAATTTATTTGATACATTGAACCAAGCGAAGCTATCGAATCTTGTAGATTCGTCTTTATTATGTTCCTCACGGTGTTTATCAAGTATATGATGAATTACTTGTTCTGCCAAATCACAATTATAACATTTTTTTATATAAAACATCTCAGCATTTTGATTATGAGTAAAATAATTTCTTTCTCTATCTTTTATATTTTTAGTTTTTCCAATTGTTACTAATGAATTATCATCATCTTTATTAGATTTAACTGCATAAATAGTATGTCCAGGTTCTGAATCATACCATTTTTTTACTTTTAATTTTGTCTTAATTTCTAATTGTTTTTTTGTTCTTAGTAATTCTTTAGAACTTTCTTTTAAGAGAGTTTCTTTCTCTAACAACATTTTTTCATTCTCTTGTAATTCTATTTGATGTTGTTTTTCCTTTTCTTCCAATTGCCTCTTTAACTCTACACTTTCATTAAATATTATATCATCTAAAATATTTCCTGCCCATTTTCTAAACTTTTTAGCTATTTCTTTCTTAGAATTATATAATAAACGATATACACCTTGACTTGTTAAATACAATGTATCTTGATTACGTTTTATGGTGTCGTAAGCTTTCCTTACAACGACTTCATCACCTTCATCGTAATTTTGAATGGACACTCTAATGTTTGTTAATTTTAAAGCATTACCAATATCCGATACTTTAAATAAGTAAATTTTTTTATTATTAATTTCTTCCGCAATAATAGATATTGGATTATTCTCAAAAGCTTTTACAATGCAATTATTATCTTCTTTGATTTCTTCATTCATTTTTCAATGTTGTAATGTGTTTATATACTTATATAATAATAGTTTGTCTTTAAATAAGTTTTTAAAATAAAACGCATTTAAATTAATTAAAAGTAATCTGTAAACACCTTGACTTGTTAAGAATGATGTATGTTGCATACGTTTTTCCGTGTCATAGGCTTTACGTATAACACGTTCATCTTCATCTTCGTAATTTTGAATAGTTGAGTGTATATTTACAATACCTAAAGCCTTACCTATATCAGATGCTTTAAAATAAAACTTATTTAAAAAATTGAAAAATAAGTCAGATACAAGTAATTTAGCTCGATATAATGAATAATCCAAATAACAAACTAATTAGTAAAAAGGAGGTTGAAAATATTCTAAATTATTTTGGTGGTATTAATGATAATGGAGAACATTTACAAATAAATAATTTAGAATATTATCAACGAGCTTTTGTACATGAATCTTATCATCAATATCAAATCCAGTCACAAATGCAAGGTTCTTTAGATGAACAACCTGTTTATATTAACTATTTATCTAAAGAGTCAAATGAACGTTTAGAATATCTTGGGGACCACATTTTGAAGGCGACATTAGGTAGATATTTGTATCAACGATTTGGAACAGAGCGTGAAGGTTTTTTAACACGTTTAAAAATTAAAATTGAAAAGTGTAGTATGTTACATAAATTTGCAGTCACTCTTGGATTTAAAGAATTTTTACTGTTATCTTTGCAGATTGAAAATCAAACTCTACTCGACCTCGATAGGGGGAGGAATACGCCTAGTTATTATGAAGATGCATTCGAAAGTTTTTTAGGTTCTATTATGGAAGACTTTGAAGAAAAAGGATATATTTATGCAGAAAGATTCTTACGAAACATTATAGAGAATATTATTGATTTTAGTGAATTAATTTCTAAAAATGATAATTTTAAAGATTCATTACAACGATTTTTCCAATCTCTTAAGTGGAAAACACCAATTTATCAAAATATTAACGAAGAAGGTCCTTTATATAGAAAAATTTTTACTAGAATGTTAACTATTTCAAAAGAACAATTTGATATGTTAGATTCTCTTCAACAAACAAATATTAGTCAATATACTGAAGAATGTCTCGAATTTTATAAAAAAACATCACAACAAGTATATTCAATGCTTTTCTCTTGTGTATCAAATAATAATTATATCCTATGTATAGGTATGGGTCGTAAGGTTGTAAATTCTGAACAAGAAGCAGCTAAAAAAGGATTAGAAATATTAAATTTAGACCAAAATTATTAAGTGAGTTAAATTTTTATATTAAAATTATTATTATTAATATAAATAAATGTCAAAAGAACATATCTCTACTTTATCATTAAATATAGAACTAACAAACCAGTATCACTATTCTAGTAAAAAATTATGCTGCATCATTTGTAATACTAGCCTTGATATATACACAAAAGACCACAACTGTATTTTGCGTCCAAAATATACAGATATCGTAATACGCAGTAAATATGTATAATATGTATAATATGTATAATATGTATAATATGTATAATATGTATAATATGTATAAATTACCTTCACGTTCTAAATTCTTTATTTTTTTATCTTAAAAGCAATAAAGATGGATATTCAAGAAAAGTTTAAATTATATATCGAGTTGAATAAAGAGATCACTGAATTCAGAAAGAAACAACGCGAACAAAAAAAAATATTAGACCAACTTGAAAAAGAAATCTTTGACTATATGTCTAATAATAATATGGATAATATTAGTCTTAAAGATGGCGAAATCGTTCTATATGATAAAAAGGTAAGTCAATCATTTAAACGACCAGCTATTGTAGAAAAATTAACAGAAAAATTGCGTTGTGATGAGAAAAAAGCAGAAGACATAGCCGAATCGATCTTGAGTAACAAGGTTTTCACTTTGGAAAAAAAAATCAAAGCTAATATTAAAACACAAAAATAAATCAATGTATTTTCTTCTTTTTTTATTTATTGTATCTATAATAATGAACATAGATACAGATATAAGTATGGATATTAGGGGTACAGGTATAATGAATGAGTCTTTTGTACAAAACTCACAAGGCCAAAATGATACGTGTTGTTGCGTATGCTTTAAAGATTTCGATACTGAAATTAATATTCACAATTTAATAGACATTCAACAAGAAAATATTACACATGATACAATTATAAAAAGTTCTTGTGGTGTACATTATATTTGTGTAAAATGTTTACATACTATAGTTACAGATTATACAAATCATCCTATAAATGAACATAATTCTCATGTATATTGTCCATACCCTTTTGATGATTGTTTAACTGCTGCAGGAACTAAAAATACATTTGACCATCAAACTATTCTCAAAATATTAGATGATTTTGAACAACAACAGTATATAGAACACTCTGAAAGATTTTCATTTCCTGGTTATACAATTATAACATGCCCTTGTACTTACTATACTACAACATATTCTGAAATATGTAACTATCTTATTTTAATTGAGAATGAACTAATATCATCTGCTAATACAGGTGATCTCATTGTTCAATGTCACCAAAATGAAAAATGTTGCAAGACATTTTGTTATCATTGCAGAATAGAAGTTTCAAGATATGAAAGTGAATGTATACTATGTAAACTAACCTCTGAGAATGCTAATCCAAATATTTTTAATAGATATATAGTTAAAGAAAATGATTTCGAAAACATTGTATATAATGACGAAGAGTATGATTCAACCAAATATTTTGATGAGAGTGAATATTTGTATTACAATAGAGAAATTACTTTGGATATGGCTTTAAAACATATTACTAAATTAATAGATTATGATATGTACTGTATATGTCCAATTTGTAAAATCCATTTATATAAAACAGAAAAATGCAATGCTTTAAAACATCATAATATTGAAAGATGTTATGCATGTAGTAGAATAGGAACTAAAATCGGCGGTATCCATAATAGTCATTGGAATTCTGAAGGAATAAATGGGTGTTTTAGATTCGATTATGATTTATTCGTTCATAAATATATACCTGAATATAAATGTAATTCTATTTGTCAAAGCCACGAATACGGTGATTGCCACACAGAAAATCATCAATTAGGAATTAAGAAACTTAACAAAATTAGAAAACAAGCAATTATTTATCACTGTATTAAATCTTTATTACCAAATATAAGATATAATTTACTAGACATTTTATATGAAACGTATATGAATACCCCTACTGCTTATGAACTCCTTCCTTATAAACAAACTTTTATTTTTCTTGAAGAATATACTGAAATTACATTAGATTACTGTGAAGAAAATTTATATGAACACCTACATACTCAACATCCTAAAACTATAAACGAATTTATCAATAAAAGTTTAGTTATTGATACACAACATTATATAAATAATTATATATTACCATCTCCATCATCTCCGTCATCTCCGTCATCTCCGTCTCCATTGTCAACACCACCTATATTTAATATACCTATATTTGAATTACCTGTAAATCCATTACCACCTCCAAGACAACTATTACCTCCTCTTTTACATCAACAAGAACACCAAGAACAACAACAAGAACATCAAGAACATCGTAATATAGAAATACAACAAAATATCAGAGAATTAGAAGAAATATTGAATATAATTATACGTGAAGAACAACCCTTATTATATAATATGGAAACAGATATCACTGACCTTCCATTGGAATCAATCGCACACATTCCTATCTACATACCAGAAGAAATACCAGAAGAAATACCAGAAGAAATACCAGAAGAAATACCAGAAGAAATACCAGAAGAAATACCAGAAGAAATACCAGAAGAAATACCAGAAGAAATTGTTATTTATTATAATACAAGTGACATATATATATTAGAAG
>Ga0208800_1000036_pt1 | contig 31841 bp, 40 predicted proteins | sample ColrivemetaGS541_FD_187619 | JGI IMG/M metagenome (GOLD analysis project Ga0208800, IMG submission 187619) | Estuarine microbial communities from the Columbia River estuary - Freshwater metaG S.541 (SPAdes) (version 2) | ecosystem: Environmental > Aquatic > Marine > Intertidal zone > Estuary ...
ATTCTGGTAGTCGATGTACTTGCCCAGTGTCACACCCTTTGCATTTGCTGCTATGTTTACATTCATCTTCATGCCCTATTGTATTGTAGTTTTTGTTGTGTTTTTGTTACAGGTCTGAATGAACCTGAATGATTACGGGTGCTTTGTCGTCACCGCTGTGTGTGATGCGTGCCTGTTTTGGTTTGAAGTATTCCAGTACATTCAGTGTAAGACCTGCTGCCTTAAACTTTAAGTCTTCATCGTGGCTATCCATGCACTCGTTAATGAATGCAGCAACCTTTGGCAATGCTTCCGCAACAAACAAGCTACCGAACTCATCCCATTCCAAAGTCTTTTGGTTCAAGCTTCCAAGTGGTCTACCATTTGGGTTATTGGTCATTCCTTTTTGCAGTCCCATGTTTGTTATTTTGATGTTTACAAATTATTTACTATCTACTTTGTTTAGCTGCCTTCTAAACTCAGTTATCAAGTCACGTATGCACGATGCGCATCCTGATACATCTTGCTTCTTGCCTATCACCTTAGTTGCCCATGCGTATAACTGTTGCAAATCATGTGGTTCAATCTTGTTTGCCTTGTGAATCCGATTGATGAATGCATCTAGTGCAGCTATCTCATCTTCCTTCCAGTCAAGTGCAAACCATTTGTGTGCCGGGCATGATGCAAACACAAACTTTGTTTTGATCGGCATGATGCAACCGCAAAGCTTTATCTTTTCTTTGTAGTGGGTCACGCTATTCTCTTCAAGTTCGACAGTGTTGCCTACGATAAGCGTACCACATGACTGTGTAAGTGGCTTAAAGAACTTGCATTTTTTACAAGTCGCTAGTCTCTCTCTTTGTATGTGCAGTGGCACGTTGAAGTTCAACATATTCTCGTATTCTTTTTAGTGCGCGATGTATTGAGGTCCTAAGGTAGCTGTATGGTATACCTGTTTCTTTACTTAGTTCTTGGTAGTCAAAATCGGGTTTGCTGTATAGACGCAAAATAATGCTGTCGTATTCATTTAATCTACCTATTGCGCTGTACAAGTATTCACCATCTATGAATGCACCTATCCATGTTTCATCTTGTTTGCTTTCATCCAGTTCTTTGTCTGAATGCAGCTCGTAATACTTTCTATACTTTACTGCGTAGTCGCTTCTGTTGCTGTGCCATGATAGCCACAATGCCCGGTTGATGTATGCCTCTATCTTACCACCGCACACAATATCTTCAACGTCCTGCTCTGGTCTATCCATCAAACGTGCTAACACTTCATGCAGTAGATCACTTCCTTTTGTCTTATCGTGTGCAAGCCTTGTAGCCTTGTCAAGCCATGCGTTGTAATGCTTTGCTATGTTATAGCTTGTGCAGTTGATTTGTTAAAGAATGTTAATTTATTGGTGTAAATAGTTGCACTATTAAAACATTAGTATATATTTGTACACACAACAAAAGTAACACATAACACTATGAAAATGTATTTTGATTTTGAACACGACTTTGACAGCATCCCGATGACTGCAACCATTACAGTAACATGCGACATTATTGTATCACACGGTAGCTACTATGAGCCTGCAAGCACTGAGGCAAGTGATATAAGCTATACGATTATGTGCGGTAAGGTAAATGTAACCGAGGCAATTTTATACGGTGCGGACCAAACTGCACACAGAGAACTTGAGAATATCGTTGAGGATAAAATTTGGGAACAGTACGAAAATTAATCAATAAACAATTTAATAAATAAACACAATGACAACTTTAGAAATCAAACACAGAGTGCTAACCACAGTAGACAGCACACCAATTCAACTACCTTACTATTGGTCCTATGGCAAACACGCAAAGTCTTACTGCGTATTGACAACTGAATTCACTGTAATAGATATACGTGCCAACCACGTGTACTTGCAAATTGATTCTACGCAGTACGATGATGCCGAAGATGCAAGCTATCGCATGGATCGTGAAATGAAGGTAGAGAATTTTGAGCGCATTGATGAGGCTGTGTTCATGCATCACTTTAGCCTTGCCACACGCCAACTTTATGACCTTGCAAATCCAAAATAACATGAGAAAAAACAATCAATTAAACGGGTTGATTGCACGCACGGTGGGGAGCAAAGCTGCTCTCCTACGTGCTATGCAAAGAAGCAATACACCAATAGTCAAAAAGACACTGCACAACTGGTGTGCTGATCCGGGCAGCATCAAACTACGACAACTGCTAAACCTTAGCAACGTAATGCAGTTGCCACTGTGCGAAATCATTAATTCAATAACTATAAAACATGAAGGCGATGAGTAACATCCAACCAATAACTGCGAAGCAAGTTGCATACATACGCAGGAACATTAACAAGAAAGCTTTTCACATTATGCGTAGTGAACTGCAAGTAAGTACAGGTGTCATGTATGAATGGTTTAAGAATGTTTACCAACCCGATATGCAAGTTGTAGTGGATGAAGATGACAACGAGCTGCACGGCACTTACCTTGTCACGCTAAACCAATTCAACTACATGGTAAAGTTCAGTGTGCCTATTGAATTTCACACCATCCAGTACTGCGGACATCTAATCGGTTACGACTACGAGGTGTGCAAATTGAGTTACTGGGAATACAACCATTTGCGTAACCACATACCATGCATCAATATCAAAACCGATGCGAACCATGTTTCAAACTTTTGGTCCACTACTAAACTTTGGAAAGAATGAAGTACGAAGAAAGCAATATGCAACAACGCTGTGTTGAATGGTTTCGCTACTCACACCCTCGCATCCTGATTGCTTCGTTCCCTAATGGTGTATTCATAGGTGGCACACCAATACAAAGGGCAAGGAGGTGGAGCAGATTGAAAGCTGAAGGTGCTGCACCGGGCATTCCCGATTTAATGATATGCAAAGCACGTGATCCATACCATGCCCTGTTCATCGAGATGAAAACTGAAAAGGGTAAGCTATCATTTTTGCAAAAAACAATACACGCACAACTAATCAATGCAGGTTACTGCGTCAAGGTGTGCAGATCATTCGAAGAATTTACAATCACAATCAATAATTATTTACAAGTATGAAAAATCAATCAATGAAAGTTTACAAGTTGCTAATTGACTTGCACGACACAAAGCATTTTAACGCCAAAGAGATGCAGAGCAAGCATCAAATAGGCACACGCATTTTTACCTTGCTGCGTGAGCGAGATATGATACGCAAGGACAGCAATGGCATGCACAAATATGTGGCTGAAATGCCAACACAAATAGTTGCTAATGCACTAACAAAAGAAGTAAAAAAGCAGGCACGTATTTACAACGTAGACTACAAGCAACATCGCAATCAAATTACCATACAACCACTAAAAAGAGTTGAGCGCATTGCACCTGTAAAACAGCCAGTGCAAGTTGAAGAGCAACACACACCTTACCCTATCATGGACATTGTAATTGCTTTTTTAGCGGGCATGGTTGCAGCAGGTTTCATATCAATAATTTGGAAGTGAGTATAGTTTGACTATATTTGTTTTGACTATCCGTACATGAAAACATTACAAATCCCATCTTCACTGCATTGCCATAGCACAACCGTGCGCGGATAGTCCTTTGCATGTGGAGGTGGGTTTTTATTCTTTTATTTATGACAGACGCATTAGCATTACGTGATAACGCACGTGAACAATTAGCGCAAATTAAAACGCTAGAATCAGGTATAAACTACTTGAACAAAGTAAAAGCGATTGAAGTATGGGCAAAGGCTGAAAAGAAAGATGCCGAACTTCAGAACATGATTGCCGAACAGAAGATACGCACGCAAAGAATCTTAGGGCAGTTGTTGAAGGAAAATGAAATTAGTAAAACTAGTGGCAATGTAAATCAGTACACCAAAAGTGCCTTGGTCGAAGACACCAACCAAGGCAAAACTAAGTTATCTGATTTTGGTTTAAGCAAAGAGCAGTCATCCACTTTCCAAAAGATTGCAGCACTACCAGAAGAAATCTTTGAGCGTGAGATTGCAACTGCAAAAGATGAAAGCATAAAGCGTGTTGAACTAACTACCAGCCGAGTGTTGTTTGCTGCTAAGGAATACGAACAACAAAAGAAAAAAGACGATGCGCAGATTACCACACGTGACCAACAATTAATTGAAGCCTTGAAGCGTGGTGAAACTGTTGTAGTAAATCAGAAAGTTGATTTAGCTGCCATAAAATACGCAGAAACAAACGACAAGTATGTTCGTTGTGATCGCTTCAGTGATTTTGGTAATCCCTTTGAAATGGATAAGGATGGTAATCGTGATGAGGTATGTGATAACTACGAGCAATACTACTTACCATTTAAACCTAGCATTCACAAACAGCTAATGAATTTAAAAGGCAAAGCACTTGGTTGCTGGTGCGCACCGCTTCGTTGTCATTGTGATACCTTAATACAATTAATCAATGCACACAATTAGATTCCTACAGATAGCCATTGCTCAATTTGAAATGAATAGCAAGCTTGGCGGTTATTACCATTGCAGCATTGGTTTGGATTTGAATACCAACGAACTGATAAGACTGTATCCAGTTGCATTGAATACCATGTATAAGCATCATCAGTATGAAGTGCAAGTTGAACCTATGACATGCCGTCGTGAAAATTCATACAAGCCATTGCGTATAAGTTATATTGGAAAGCAGGATAGACAAGACACCGACTTAATGCTTAACAAGATTGCTGTTACAACTGTAGACACATTAAATGAATACCGTTTGTCAATGGGTATTGTGGATGCGTCAAGCAAAAAGTTATTGGTTCAAACCAATATGCAAGAAGTGTACGCAACGCAAGCAAGTTTGTTTGATGATGTAGCTGTTGCCAAACCAATAATACGAAGCCATGCAGACAGCGTACACAAAGATATACGCATCCAGTTTGCAGATAAGGAAACCGATCAAGGCTATCGCAATTTAAGTTACAATGAAAGTCATTTCTATATTGGTTTGGAACGCAATGGATCTCTTCCAAATACTTACAGCATGCCACATTGGAACAGATTAATTGTAGGCAACTTGCGAAATCATCGCAGCACTTTCATAGGTTTGTGTTTATTCAAATCAAATCAATAACACATGGCAAAAGACCCTGCATTTCTTTTTTACTCATCCGATTTTATCTCTGGTGTGCAAGACCTAACCATGGAAGAGCGTGGTCAGTACATCACTTTGCTTTGCCTGCAACATCAAAAGGGACACCTTACCGAAAAGATGATACGGCTATGCTGCGGCAATGCCACGGCAGATGTGCTGGCAAAGTTTCGGCAGGATGAGAATGGATTATTTTTTAACGAGCGACTTGAAACCGAGCGTGAAAAAAGAAAAGCACATGGTGAAAAGCAGCGTGCCCGTGCTATTGATGGATGGAAGAAAAGAAAAAACAACAACTGTGACATTGATGCCACGGCATCTACCACGGCATATGCCACGGCAATGCCTTTAGAAGATGTAAATGAAAATGAAAATATAAATGAAGTTATAGTTGAAGATGCAAATGAAAAAAAGACTATGCGCAAAAAGTTTGTGAAGCCACAGGAGCATGAGGTGTGCAACTACATGGGTGAACTAAGTGTGCAGGGCAGCAACTTTCTTAGCGAAGAGAAGGTACTTAACTTTGCCCGGGTATTCATTGACCATTACGAAGCCAATGGTTGGATAGCTGGCAAAGTACCAATGAAAGACTGGAGAAGTTCAGTGCGCAACTGGATGCGCAGGGAGTGGGACAAAGTAAAAAATCAAAAACAAAATACAAATGGAAAACAATCTAATTCAACATCAGACAGCATTGCAAAAGCTAACCAACTTTATGCCGAAGCAGTCGCTATCAGTCGAGCACGCAATAACACAGGACCAGATAGGACTACTGCGGAAGCTTGACAAACAAACAACCAAGGAAAAAATCATGCAGTTGGTTACACGATGCACACAACTAATGAATGTGCAGAATAACATGAATGGTATGCAGATTGAATTTTGCGCTGAACACATTTTAGAAAGTAAATACTTTTATTCACTTGAAGATGTGCAGCTGTGTTTAGATCGCGGTGCTATTGGTGCGTATGGAACTATCTACAACCGCATTGATCCTGCTACTGTGCTTTCATGGTTTCCCCTTTACGATCAACAAAGGCAACCGTATGTAGATGCAAGGAGAAAAGCAAAGCAAGAAGCCAACAACATCTACGACATCTTTGCCCATCCACAAATGGCAGAAGCATTGCAACAGGTGAGTGATAAGTTGTTGATTAAGGAACAGCCAGTGCGTGAATACAAACGCAGCAAGGTGTCTAACTTTGAACAGTTGATGATGGATGAATACGATGAGTTGCCACTGTGGGGCGAAGACGTTGCATTCAGACTTTACAACACCAAGCCATATCAGTTTACCGAGTACCGCAAGGAACGCTATCGTGAATTGATTGAACAACAAAATGAATACTGATGCAGTACAAAACTTCTGAAGGCATAACCTGCGATGTGATTTTCAAATGTGAATCATGTGAGTGCCGTAAATTTCAGCGACCAAGTTACTACCTGCAGCCGCTAACATTTTTGGAAGGTGTTTATGAATGCAGTAATTGTCAAGAGGAGTTCTGTTACTACGATGAAGCTTTCACACTAATGCCATCACAACTAAATTTATTTGAATGAAAATCTACGACATACAACGTGAGGTGCAACTGCTACACAACTTGTACCTGTGTACTGCAAAAAGAAGTTTGCGCCCATCGCTAAAAGATAATTTGCAGATGACTTTGATACTGGAAGAGTTGTATCTTTTGACTGAAAAAGAGAAGTACAAATTGTGACTATTGCAGAACTAATGATACTGCTGCGAGAGTTTGATGAAGAGACTGAAATCTTTATCGGTTACGTAGACGGTCACACAATAGTTCAAGAAGATTTTTGGGTAGTTGAAACATTTGCACGTGACGACTACAAGACAGTGAGCCTAATGGTGGATGATATAAACATAATTAATAATTAATACAATGAGTAACTACACACAGAAAGAAGGGCAGGGTAGCCTTTTCAAAAACACCTACAAGGAAGCAGCTGCACAACCAGACTACACGGGCAGCGTGTTAATCAATGGCAAAGAGATGCGACTTGCTGCATGGGTCAAAGAAGGTAAGAACGGTAAGTTCTTTTCATTGCAGTTGTCAGAAAGTGACAAGCCAAAAGTTGACAAGGCAGAAAGTGTCAAGACAAATAATGTCCAAAATCATAGCGACGATTTGCCTTTTTAATGATTGAGTATTTGCCAAAGCAAAATGAAGCACTGCGTGTGTTGGGTAATTCACACCCGGCACGTGTGGTGCTTTTTGGTGGTGCAGCTGGTGGATCAAAATCTTTCATCGGTTGCGCTTGGCAGATAAGTAGACGATTCAAATACCCCGGCACGCGAGGTCTGATTGGTCGCAGCAAACTTGACACGTTAAAAAAGACAACGCTCAAAACATTCTTTGAAGTTGCACAGATGCTTGGTCTTGCACCAAATGAACACTACACAATCAACAACCAAACACACGTTATTACTTTTGCAAATGGTAGTGAGATAATTTTAAAGGACTTGTTTGCCTACCCAAGTGATCCTGAATTTCATTCACTTGGTGGACTTGAGTTAACGGATGCATACGTGGATGAAGCTGCGCAGGTATCAAAGCGTGCAATAGACATTCTACAGTCACGCATCCGATTTAAGCTACGTGAATTTGATTTACCACCAAAGATGTTGCTCACATGCAATCCGTCAAAGGGATGGCTTTACAATGAGTTCTACGCACCATACAAGTTGGACAACTTAGCGCAGCACCTTGCCTTTATTCCATCACTTCCAACAGATAACCCACACCTGCCAGATAGCTATCTTGAAACACTTGAGCGATTGCCTGAAATAGATAGGCGAAGGCTGTTGTATGGTGACTGGGAATACGATGAGTCAGTAGATAACATGTACAACTACGATGACTTGGTGCGATGCTTCAGGGAAGAGGAAGCAAAGGGAGATAAATTTATCAGTGCCGACATTGCACGACTTGGTAAGGACCGAAGCGTGGTGTGCGTGTGGCATGGTTTGCAGTTAATCGAGATCCAAGAACTACGCAAGCAACCAATAACATCTGTTGTCACTTTGATCAAACAACTTTGCGACAAGCACAGTGTGAAATTATCTAATGTGATCTGTGATGAAGATGGTGTAGGTGGAGGTGTCACGGATTTTTTAAAGTGTAGAGGCTTCCTTAATGGTGGTCGTGCAAAGCAATCGGATAAGTTCACCAACCAAAAAGCGGAATGCTATTTTAAGTTGGCAGAACTTGTAGAGCAGAACAAAATTATTTTCAAGGTTAGCCAGTACAGGGATGTGATCGTGCAGGAACTGGACATGATAAGACGCAGGCAACCCGAAGCCGATGGCAAGCTTGCAGTGATAAGCAAGGATGAGATAGCACGCATGCATGGTAAAAGTCCTGACTACGCTGATGCAATCATGATGCGCATGTATTTTGAACTATTCCCAAACTACGGCAGCTATTCGTGGGCGTAAAAGTCACAAAACCTAGCATATTTGTGTCACATGTAACACGTTACAACAGGTTACAATCTGTAACCGACTGAGGTAAGTCGCTGATTTCCAAACACACGTTTGTTAAAATTTGTTAAATTTGTAGGTCACCTATTGCAGGGGTAAAAAGTTACACTACATTTGTCAAACAAATAACAACAAGACATGAAAACAACCAGTACCATCCTTCGCTACATAGTAGCCGCCATTATTTTTTTAGCAATTCTTAACTATTGCCAAGAGCTTAATGATTGCCTAATGAAACACTAAGCCGTATCTTTACAATCAATCATTTAATCAATAACAACACACATGAATTTTCACAAAGACAACCTTGAAGCATTGCAAAAATTTCAGCAGATGCTCAACACTTCACCCGATCAGGTGGGGTTAGAAAAGACACCCGATGGCAAAGCTGTTACATTAGTAATTAGCCACGTAGAAACCACGCTAGATGAAATGTTTTTCGGGCATTGGCGCACTGAGAATTTCAAATGGGAGCGCATGGCAAATGAAGTGGTAGGATCACTTGACTTAGTAATCATTCACCCCATCACAGGCTACGAACTACGCAGAACTGGTGCAGGTGCAATCGTTATTATGGTAGACAGAGTGCCAAGTCAATTAGCAGCCGATCCAATAGAACGCAATAGGTGGGCATTGAACGCAGATAACAAGAAACCTAACGCATTAGACCTTGCATTCCCTAAACTCAAGACAGAGTGCCTTAAAAACGCTGCAGTGTCATTTGGCAAGTTGCTTGGTCGTGACTTGAATAGAAAGAACGTAGACATCTACAAGCCATTCAAGTTGAAGGGTACACTTAACACATCAAACAAGGATGTGCAATACCTAATGGAACTAATCGACAAGGCGAAAAACCTAGACGATTGCGACATCATTTTGCAGGCATGCCCGGAAGAGTTCTTTCAACAGATTCAACCGCTTGTAAATGTTAAAAAGCAACAGCTATCAACGCTATCATAGTACATTTGAAAATCAATAACACACACACAATGGAACAAACTTTATTTAGAGCATCGCAGTTAGGCAAGCTAATGACTGATGCACGCACCAAGACAGGACTAAGCGAAACATGCAAGAGCGCACTGCTTGACATCTACATTCAAAAGAAGTACAAGCGGTACAAAGAAATCAGCAACAAGTACATCGAGAAAGGACTGGCTGTGGAGAATGATGCTATCGACTTGTGGCGCAGGGAACGTGGCGCAATCGTATTTAAGAATGAAAACAATTTTAAAAATGATTTTGTATCAGGCACACCCGACTTACTTATCAAAGACGCATCAGGTAACTGCATCAATGTACCCGATATCAAGTCAAGTTGGGATATACACACCTTCATAGATTCAAAGGTAAATGATTTGAGCAAAGACTACTATTGGCAAGGGCAGGCATACATGTGGCTAATGGGCGCACCTACTGCAACCTTTTGCTTTGTGCTTGTCAATGCACCAAGTCAAATGATTGACGATGAAAAGTACCGCCTTGCTCGCAGGATGAATTTGATTGATCCACAAGCTGATCCTGAATTCATACGCAAGGCATCACAGATTGAGCGCAATATGATTTTTGACATGCCCACATTCCTTGCTGAAAATCCACACGCTAATCTTGAAAGTGATTTGGCTAATTGGTCACACGACATACCAGTTGAAAAACGCATCCACGAAAAGGTTGTGATGTTTGATGCAGATGCAATCGCAAAGCTTCAAGAGCGTGTGCCTATGTGGCGTGAATACTTAAATACTTTGGATCATTAAAGTCAAACCATACCCTTACATTTATTAGCAATAAGTCAAGGTGAACAAAACAATACTATGAAAAAACAAACAGCGGTTGAATGGTTAATAGATGTACTGCGCAACCAAATAGAACAAGGCACACTGGATGCAATATCAATTAGCAAACTGAAGTTGTATGCTAAGGACATTGAGAAAAATCAGATTGTTGATGCCGTGAATGATTCTTGGAACATGGCAAAACATTCAAATTTTGCGGATGCCCAAGCCGAACAATACTACAACGAAACATACAAATGACCATCGAACAACTGAAAGTACATGTGATGGAATCACCACAGCACTACTACAACAAACTACAAGTCATTGAACTAATCAACAAACTAAATGAAAGCAAAGGACAAAGCATGGCAACTGTACTCAAACTATTTTGATATAGTCGAAGGCGGTGAGCAGTTAGGACAACTTGCATTGGTGCATATCAAAGCTGTGAACGCTGCACTACACGCAGTGGATGAAGCACTAACCTACGCACCCGATGACATCGTAAATGATTTTGATGGCACAGGTGAATACTACAGCGTGAAGGCATACTACCACCACGTAAAGAATGAACTACTAAAATTGAATAATCCAAAAACGAAAATCGAATGAAAAGGCATGGTCTAAAGTTAACCTACGCGTTGAATCAATTGGATGGCGTCAGGGATTCAATAGAGTACGAAATAGGCGATTTGGTTTATTTATACTCAATAGACGAGTCTTATAGACGTTTACATCCATTCTATAAATACGACGCTTGTTTGTGCCGTATAATTGAGGTTAAACCCTCTCAGGATGGTTTACATTTAGAAAAATACGGCCTCCAAAGAGTCAAGGATAAATGTAAAATTTATTGGTTTTATCCTACGTACATGGAGCCCGCCTTTGAAGCAAATTAAACAACTAAAAAAAGAACTACTAAAATTGAGCAAGTATGACACGAAAGCAATTGCAGCTGCTGAACATTGATGAACTGCGTGCGCTGCGACACGATAGGCTTGGTACTATTGGCACAGACAACATCGAAAGCAATCAAATACGCAGAGACTTATTACGAATACAAAAAGAAATCTACACAAGAAACTATGAAAGCAACACTAACCTTTAACCTGCCCGATGATCAGTACTCATACGACTACACAATCAACGCTGCCCGGTATAAAGATGCGCTACAAGACATCATGAATATCATGCGCAATGAAGTGAAGTATGGCAACTACGATGAAGGCACTTGTGAAGTGATAGATAACTTATACATGCAGTTCGGTGAAGTAGTAGGTGACTTGTTATTGTAACTACATTTGCAATGTGTTTATGTTATTGATTGATTAAAATGCCCTGCAACGGTGGGGCATTTTTTTTTATCTAATCTTACCATTAACGATTCTGTAGTTGCTCACTTCAAACTCTTCATCAGACATCACACGCACATGCGCAAAGCCATGATGGTGCTTGTTGATGGGCAAGAAGTCGGGGTGCAACTCGCATAGACACGCAACACTCCAGCACGTTGTAAGCTTGCCATTTATATTTGGCTCACTGTGTTCACTTGCTTGGTGGTGATGCCCACATAACGCACTGTCTTTGGCACGTAAAAACAAACCACGTGCAATGTTCACAGGACTGAATACAGACATGCCTAATTCATGCCCGTGTAAAATAGTTAGCTTACCTGCGTGAATAATTTGTTTATCAGGTATGAATGTGATATCTAACTTATCTAAGTGCATGAGGCTTTCAAAATTGAACTCATCCATACCGAGCAAGTCAGGTGCATTGCGCATGATGTAGTGATCATAGCGCACATCATGATTGCCACACTTGTAATAAATAGCAGCTTGTGGAAACAGCTTGCGTACTGTTGTCAAAAATTGCCTGGTCATTAACACCTCATGCCCTAAGTTTCTTTTGCGTGGATCTTTCTCAAAGCGACTGATTGCGTAAAAGTCTATGATGTCACCATTGAGCAGGATCGTATTCACATCGTTGTCAAGTCCATACTTCAATGCAAGTGTTAGTGCTTGTATATTGTGGTATGGCACATGCACATCACTAAGCAAAAGAATGTTGTTGTGGTTGCTCGGTAACTTGTACGGCTTGTAGTTACTTTCTTGTGACGGTGGTAGATCAAGTGGGTTGGATAGACTTGGAACTAACTCATCGAGCATGCCATTGAAGTCATTATACATTGTTTGCAGCTTGCCTATTGCACCTTGTTGCACTGGCTTACTAACTACATTGCTTTGTGTGCCGTAATGCCTCTTGCGCCATCCCGAATACATGCGCTCAAAAGAATGTTCTGATAGTGGCAGGTTGTGCTTTTTGATTGCATCCTGCACACGCTGCATAACAGTACCCGTGCTGTCATACATCTCTTGGTAGATAGCAGTGTACTTACTGATCATTATTGCTTACCTTTTAAGTAGCCAGTCAGTTCTGCAATGTTTGCGCTAATGATTGCATTCTGATTTGTGATAGCATCAATCTTTGTTTCAAGCTTGTCGGTCTTGGTCATTAGTTCCGCTTTTTGCGCACGCATGCTGTCAGTGATTGAACTCATTTCTCTTTTGTGGTATGATTCAAGATTGCTAATTTTTTCACTTAGCTTGTCATCACTACGCTTCAAAGCAAAGTACAAACTTGCCAATGAAATTGTTCCTCCAACCAGTGTTGCCACATCACGCATTTCAAATTCCATAGTTCTTTATAGTATTGCAAAATATATAGTAGAAAGTGCTACTGCTGTGATACCTAAAGTGAGCGCAGTGTTAGTAATTATTAACCGTGTATTTCGTTTTCTTAGTTGTTTGATTTCAGCATCTTTCTCAGTGGCTATAGCCTTGTCAATAGCTTGCTTGTTTGCATATATTTCAGCTAGCGTTTCATAACTGTTTGCCTGTATGCCTGTAATCTTTGCGTAATAATTCACTTTCAGTTGTTCCATTTGGTACAAAGAATCAATTTCCATTGCAGTGCCATACCAATAAATCATACTATTGTAATTGAGATTGAAAAGTTGAAGATCGTAGGTTGTAAGTTCGGGTGTAAAATCCTGCTTTAAGTAAGCTGTCCGACTTTTTGAGCGTTGTGCGGAACTGAGCATTGGCATTAGCAGGAGAAGCAGAAAGAATGTTATATGTTTCATTGCGATATATTTCATTGGTGATTTGTTGCTGCTGAATAATGGTGTCTTGATGTATTTTGAGTGAATCAATTTTTAGAAAAATGCTATCTGCCTTGCGATTATTTAAGTCAATCACATCGTATAGTGAATCATTGATTGAACGCAACCTATCAATAGCAGGATCACCTTTGTCACGGCATGACTTTACACTTACAATAGTTAGTATAAGCACCAAAGTGGCAACCGATGCAATGATCACCGTGTTTCTTAGTTTGATTTTTTCCATCGTGTAATGTGTAAGTTTTTTGATAGTGGGCGAATCTTGTAATATACCCCATCACCCGTGCGACTATCGCGCATGCCCTGATCATTCGTGTTGCCTTCAATGGTGCGCACTGAATACTTCGCAACTCTGTCCACGATGCCAGTGTGACCTATGCCCTTGTACCTTTTGTTGTAATCTTTGCTGTAACTCAGTGTCATCACTAACACATCTGAATCACTATAAGACTTTACAAATTTACCTTCAGTAAACACCACATCTTTCTTGTTGTATGCAGTAGGTGACCAACCTGTGATGGTGTGAGGTATGCCGCACTCGTCGAGCATTGCCATAACAAAGAAGCTACACCATGCATAGCCGGGCAACCAACCTTGTTGCTTCATTATAACAAGCAATGCACGGTCATTAAACCCCATGTTATTGCCACCCTTTTCTCTTACACCAACGAATGAAGCTGCTGTTGCCCTTACGCAATAGCCGTCATCAGCATGTGTAAGATATACAGGTATGCAGCAAAGTAGAATGCATATAAGAGCAGGTACAAAACAACCTTTTGCCATGTCGTTAAATAGGTATTGATTTCGTATTTCACTTCCTTGTTGTATATCTCCCGTTGCAATGCCCGAAAATTGAATCTAATACCTAAAAAAACCACGAAGTTGGCAAAGACCATAACAAGTGCAGCTAACACAATATACTGCACGTATTCAGTGCTAATGATTGCATCGTTGAAATAGGCAACCGATACAGTGCCACTGATTGCAAAGACTAAGAAGGCAAGTGGTATAGACCAAAAGCCATCGAGCAACTGCAACTTATAGCGCAGTGATTTGAAAGCGTTACGATTTGTCACGGGTTGCTTTTTCATCAGGTATATTTTTAAGTTTGTGCATCAACGTGCGCTCATACTTGCGCAATAATTCAGTATATTCTTTTCGCTTTTCAGTTCTGTTTATCATGGTATGCGATTAAGTATATTACGTGAATAGGTAGGACGAAAAGACGTTGCACTATTGCCACTGCTGAACTGATAATTCAATGTGTTGGTCACATCGGTACGTGGTGAACGGTCTGGCCATGTGGATGTAGAGTATTCAGGGAACAAACTTGAATTGGCACACAAGTAATCTACAAGCAATGTGGTGTAGTGTTCACCGTTCTGCCTTGCACGGTCAATCATATCCTTCATTACTGCATCCGATATAGGCACAGTGTCCTCGCTTTGTCTTTGCACCAATGTTCCGTTGTCCATGCGATAGCAAAGGTTGGGGGTAACATCCACCATTACCCACCACAATAGCATCTTTTGGACGTAATCTTCCAACAATATCTGGTAGTTACCCGAAATAGTGTTCGCAGCTACATCTGTTTTTATTTTATTCAGCAAGTCAGTTCCCAAAAATGGAAGTAGCCATTTGTCCTGCGCTAAATAAATGGATGGATATAAAAGATTCGGATCAACACTACCATTTACAGCAGTGTATTTTTTAATAAAGTTTTCTGATATTAAAAGTATTTCAGCCATAGTAGTATTTGTTTATTGATTTCTTGGATTGTCAGGTAGAAAGCCATCATAGGGCATGTCACGTGGTGCAACACCAACCAAATAATTATTGCGCACTTTGTATCCTGCTTTTTTTACTCGCACATCCATTGCTTCTTTGATGTCTGGATTGGTTAAGTCAAGACCAAAACCTTTTGCACTTGCATAGGTCATCTTGCGCCACACATGTCCACATGCCCCACCGCCCTTATACAACCAAACCGAATATGTGTCAGCACCCTCAGGACCCCACCCTTCATTAACGATTTGTTTTGTCATCTGCATCACATCTTCCTTGCGGTAAAGCTTATCGGCAGCAATCATCTTACGGCAAAAGGTGCGTGAATTTTCTTGAATAGCACCGTTGTATTTGTAGCGTGTGTAGAACTTTACATTGTCAATAGTTTCATCTTGTGATGACTTTGCATTTGGTCGTGCCGTACCTGTGCTTGTCTTTGCAAAGTTGTGTGATTCAATGTTTGCATTGTCTTCATCATCCGTGTCGTAGTCAACATCGTACTCATCAATCAACACCCAGTCTTCATCTTGATCCTCACCTAATGCAATCAATGCATCCGCTACTTTGTCATCATCAAAATCCGCAGTTACTTTTTTTTTTAATTGCGTAGATGCAACCACTTCACTTGGTAACAAACTGCCTGCAATAACATCAGCAAAAATTGCGTCTACTGTGGCAGCAGGTAGTGTTGGGAATGCAGCTGCCACGATTGCCTTTGCACTTGACACTGGCACAGCACCCGATGCGCTTTGCATTACGATGTCCACAAGTGATGCTATCTGCGCACCATTAAGTGCCGTTGCAGCGACATCGGTAGACGCACCACCCGTAACATCTGAAACAACTTCTGCCTCTTGTATAGCAAGTGGTGTGTTAGGTATTATCTCAAAGGTAACGCCCGGCATTTGCAGGCTTAGTAACTCTTCAAGGCTATGATTTATTTTGTGTTGATATGGCTGAATAACTTGGTTGTTGAATATCTCAAGACCTGTTGCCATTTCATCCTTGTTGCTACCGAAGCCAGTACCACCTTCACGAATACCAAATAGCAAAGGTGTAGTCACACGATGCGCTGTGATAATCTTTTGTGTTGCCGTATCATTCATTAACTGATACTGCTTGTCTGCATCATTTACCGGGAAAGGTGTAATCTCAGTCTTTGGTTGGTCACGCTCATTGAAGAACATAACCACCTTACCTGCATTTCTTGCTCCACTCATCTTATTCTCCCAGTCCATCATCATCTGTTGCTTCTGTTCAGGTGTTGCCTGCCCATTGTAAAAGTTGATTATTGTAGATGGGAATAAACCGTTTAAGATTTGATTGATGTGGAAGATTGAAATCTGCTTATCCAACTCAATGTAGTTGATTGCACTCCAATAATCAGGTCGTGGGTACACATCACTGCCAGTATAAGTGAAGCACCAATAGATTTGTCGTGGCTCAACTTCACGTGTTAGGTAGTTGTACTTTGGAATGAACTCAGGTGTGTTCTTTTTCTTGCGTGCATTGGACCAATCGTAGCTGTGAAAAATTCCTATCTCACTTTCATCTTCTTGGTCGATAGCAATACGGCACTCTTCAAATGGAATAGCATTTAGCTTGCTAATTACCGTGCGATCATTACTCCAAATCACTTCAATATAAAAACCACCAAACACTTTCAAGTCATGCGAACACGCATAGGTCAAGTGGTCAATGTTTAATGCGTCAAGTTCTGCCTGATATTGTTCTGACTGGATGCCCTTGCCTGCAATCATATCACCAATGGCAACAGTTAAGCTACCATGCACAGGTGATTCATGCGAAAGGTCACGGATGTATTGTGGAAAATCATTGTCAGCACCATAGTTCACCCACCCTTTGCGGTCAATCTTTTCTGCGTCACTCTTTGCAACGTATTCACTAAGCTTTAGTGATACTATATTTGATTCGTTATGGCTCATATATAATGTCGTTTGGTATTGTTACAACAGGCACATCAAACCATGTGGTATTCTGTGTGAATACAGCATATCCACGCTGACACAAACCAACAACAGCACCGTTTGTCGGATCAGTATTAACAGCAGAATTTTGTCCATATACTTCATACCTGTATCGTCCTGCTAATGTAAGGGAAACAGTTGTTACTAGCAGTTCAGTAATACGCACATTCTCGGCTACAATAGTTGCAACCTGTGCAAGCTGTTCACCCGTTGTGCTATTCTCTTCGTGTGTTAGCACTATCAAATAGTGCGTGTAGGCTGTTGCAAAGTATTGCCGTGCCTCGTCAAGTGATAAGAACACTTGCTGATTCGATGTATTGGTTTGTAGATAGATCATTGACTTTATTTAAAAAGGGGCAAGTCTACACCTGCCCCTTTACAATACAACAATAACACAACGGAAAACAATCTTAGTAAGCAGGACTGACAGTGATGCCAGCGAAATTGTCAAAAGGCTCGGTAGTGAATGGCTCAAGGTGTACAGCTGGTGTAAGTTCTTCAGCAACTGTTGTTACTTGGTAACCCATTAGGTCAGCTTTTTGCGCTCCTGATTGAACAGTGCCAGCAGTAAGTTGTGATCCTTCGCCATTTCCAACCAACAAAATTTGGTCATCATTGGTGCGAACAAATACAATCATTTTTGCTTTGGCAACATTCAAAAATTCGTTGCGCATTTCTTGGTTCAACTTACCAAAAGTCCAACCCACCTCTTGTGAAAAGTACAATGTACCAGTCTCAAGATTTTTGTTTACAGTTTCAACGTATGAACCGCTATTGCGGAATGGTACGTAACGATAGATAGTTGCTGTTGGCAATCCATCTACTTCACCATCTACACCACCAAAAGTGATACCTGTAGTGAAGTCATCATAGTTACCAATAAGTACTTCTTTGACCCCACCGATACCTTCGAGGCACCCTAATGTGAAGCCCGTTGTCAAGTCACAAGCCATAGTATTTTTTTTTTATTAGTTAGTTAAAGGGGGCTGTTACACCCCCATTGTTTTTAAATGTTATACACCCCAGTATGTGATGTCTTCAGCCACTGCAATCTGTGCACCCAAGTAGAACCTTGCACCATATCGTACATTCTGTGAACCATCCAAATTCTGCATGTCCAAGATGAACACTTCGTTCAACTGATTCTCTTGCCATGTGCCAAGCATCAAGTTGCTACGCTGCGAAAAGATAATTCTGTTTGCAGTCATGCCCGGACAAACATAGATTTCGTACATGCCCACGAAACGCTTTGATACTTCAGGACCAGCAGTCTGATACCATCCGTTACCATCAGCAATTTGTGCTTGCATATATGCTTCCCATGCAGCTTGTCCCATGTAAAGTGCAGGCTTTTCAGCAGCACCTTTTACGGCAGCAGGTGCAGTATTGATGATGTCCCAAATGGTAGCGATGATGTTACCAGAAGTGATTGAACCTGAACCTGCAGATGTTGCAGCAGATGCAAGTACCAATGTCTCAAAGCCATCGTACTGACCTGCGTTTGCATTAACACCTGACCACATTATGGTCTCGTTTGCAGCAGCAATACCACCAGTCAAACGCTCAATGATTGCGTCTTGAATTTGTGTGTTCACACGACCACTCATCACATCACGTGTTGTCCAGTCAATGAAGAAATCTTTTTTACAGATTTGACGTTGCACTTGGAACTCTTCCAAAGTCAAAATGCGCTCGGTCAAAGTGATCGTACCTGTTGGGGTAAAGTCACAAGTGCCTGCAGCGAAAGTTACAGTGTCATCAATTTTACGCACTACAGATTTGTAAGGTACGTTTGGCTTCATTGTCACATACCCTGCGGATACGTTTGACAATAGTGCCTTTGCTACGATTTCACCAGCTAATTCACCTGCATAGGTGGTGGTGAGTGAAGTTGTTGTTGCCATTCTTAATTAAAATTTATGAGGTGAATTAATTTACATTTTTGGAACGAATAGTTTCCATGAAGTCGCTGAATGAATTACCATTCGATGCAACTACAGGTGAAGCATTCTTTTTAAATTCTTGTGATTTTACCGAAGGCACAGCAGGTGCTTTCTTAACTGATGCTAGTTCAGTTTTAGAAGCAGCAAGCTCGGTAGATAGTGCAGTCTTTTCGCCTTCAAGTGCAGCAATGCGCTCTGAAAGTTGACCAATTACAGCTACAAGGTCTTCGCTGCTCATCTCGGTTTCAACTACCATTTCACCGATCATTGCAACCATACCATCTTCGCCTACTGTAACCATAGTGATACCATCCTCAAGCATGTATTCGCCTGCAGGAACTGGTACGGGATTGCCTTCTGCATCCTGCGTGTAGATGTCTACACCTGCTACCCATTCGTTAGCGGTTGAATAGATTTTAGTACCATCGCTCAAAGTGCCTTCTACTGCAAACTTCAATTCAGTTGCAGGTGCTTCTGCTGTAGCTTCCGCTGTGACTTCTTCTTCGAACTTGATACCAACTGTTGAGGGGTCAATTCCGTATTTATTAAATACGCTTTTGATTTGTTCTTTGATGTTTGACATTGTTGGATATTTGACTATTATAGCAAATACCCCGTTTTGTTACATCCAACTTTTTAATTATCTTAGCAGTGTAATTAAATACAACATTTATGAAAACACCAGAAACATTCACAAAGAAAGTATCAGTAAGGTTGACTGAAAAGCAATACAAGCTGGTAAGTAAAAATGCAAAAACATCGAAGATGAATCTTGCCGAATACTTTCGGTCAATTGCACTTTGATAATTTGTCTTGGTTGACAAACAAAAAAAAAGGATCTACGTTTAGATCCTTTTTTTTATAACCAAAACTCTAACCACTACATTTATTTGACGACTTGTATAGTGCTGCTGTTGTTGTTGCTGTTTGAATCAGGCACACCATTGACTGCAACTATTGTGATGTTCCAATTGCGCGGGAATGTAAGTGATGCAGGTGGATACATTACGCTAGCAAAAGACATGCTTTGTCCTACTTGTATTTGGTCTGCACGATTCCAAACACCAACAGTACTACCTTCAAAACCATACGTAGCTTTCCATGAAGTCACTGCAACAGTACCACGATTCCACACTGTGTAATTCATGCGCACACGTGTTGCGTCTAACCATGTGTAGCCAGTTACTTTTACTTCCATGTCAACACCACTAACAGGTGGATTGAGTGCAGTAATTGTGCAGCCTGTGCTTATCGTGTTGTCATTTTCATTCGTCTCAAGTATGACCATGTTAGGATCAATCGTAAGTGAGAAAAGACTATTGCCAGTTTGATTGTTTGGCAAACCAAAACTTGTATTCATAGTAGTGCTACTTTGTCCTTTTGCAATGGTCACGCTGCCAGTGTAAAATAATAACTTAGTTCCATCAGGTCGTGTAAATGTCAACTGCACTGTAGTAGTTACATCAAGCGTTTGCACCTTGTCAATGTTCACTGTGTAAGTTACATTCACGCTAGCACCTTGCACACCACTTGCAGGTGTGGCTATCGTACCGAACAAATTGTATTCAGCTACAGGCACTGGCACGGGATCACCGCCACCTAATGTCTTTGCTATTGTTACAGCACTAAACATGTCCAACACACCATAGCCAAGTTCAGCACTTTTGCCTTGCGCATCGTACACATAACCACCCGTCTTGCGTGCAGATTGACGCAACACATCTGTTACTTGTGCCTCTGTTAGAGCAGGATTTGCAAGTATCACACTACCTGCTATTGCAGCCATCACCGGGCATGAACATGATGTTCCACTGAAGTTAGTATAGTTGCTTGTTGCGTTGTAACCAAATGCACCCATGCGATCAGTTGTAGGGCATCCAACACCGGGTGTTGCAGCAAATGTTTTTGGTCCGTAATTACTAAAAGTTGCACGTGTGTTTGTAGTGGTTGATGCACCAACTGCATGTACCATCGGATAGATAGCCGGTGCTTGTGTAAAGTTGCCGTTGTTTTGATTGCCACTACTTGCAAAAATCGGAATGCCTTTGCCACCACGACCAAATGTCTTTGCAGCTGTAAGTCCATTTTGGAATAACGGATAGCTTGTAGTGCCACCGCCACCCCATGACATTGATACAGCTACACAATTCACGTTGGCTATTGCTTTATTGATTGCACGTGTTACGATGGTATCGGATGTGCCGAAGCTACCACCTGCTGTGCTGCCATAACCAATGTGCAAAAATTGCACTTTCAATTTATTGTTGCCAAGTGATGAAACACCTATGCCGTTATCTGTGCTTGCGCATATCAATCCACTGCAACAAGTGCCATGCTTTTCAAATTCACTTGCAGGTCGAACATCTGCTGCATCCGTTACGCAGTTCCAACTAGTAGCACTAATAGTACCTACCAAGTCTTCGTGATCCACCTCACAACCAATGTCAAGTACTGCAACTTCACCATAGGCATTTGCACCAATTAGTGACCATGCTTCTTTTGCTTTTGCATTTGGTAAGTGCCACTGCGCATCGTATGCGTATGCATCTGCATCCACTGCAAATTGCTGTATGTAATCAGGCTCAACACTGATAAACAATTTACTGCTCATCATTGCTAAATAAAATTCATCATAACTTGAAAAGGCAGGTACTTCAACAAAGAATGTTTTAGTGATTTCAAATTCATCCACTATAACTACTCTGTTTTTTTGCAGGTAAGCATGAGCAGCTTTGTAGTCGTTGGCAATAGCAATAGCAAGTCCCGTTGGTATGTTGTCTTGTGCCTTGTCTATTTCATATGCCTGCGATACTTTGGTAGCATTAGCCTTAACAGGTTGTGAATCTTGGAACACAATGATGTTGAATGGCTCATGAATAGCAACCACATTGCTCTTTGTTTTGTTTTTTTCAAATGACGATTTGTCTTTGAACTTAACTGCATTTATTTTCATTTGGATGGGTTTACACTTTTCAATAGTTGATCTAACTCATGGACCAATTCAGCCTCGTAGTTTTTTACACCTGCCATAGCCACACCAACTTCATTGAAGAAGCCTTCTATGCTGTAACCTTTTACCTTGCCTTCTTTCACATCTTGCCACACGCTGTCATCGTCTACGTGCGTACCAATAAACCATGTGCCATCAGGCAAATCATTCAAGCCAAGTTCAATGCTCTTATCGTTCTTGCCTTCCTTTATCCATGATTCAACTACGGTCACACCCGTGACTGGTATCTCGTGTTGCAAGTTGGTGGTGTGTTGCAGATTCTTTTTGAAAAACTGATGTGCCACCTGTTGCACTGTTGCCTTTTCAAAGTACACATAGTAAGGTTCGTTATTCTCATCATAGCGCAGTATCTCCCTATCAGGTATCAATGCAGCACCATACATCATGCGCCTTTCTTTGTCCACTTTTGCAAGCTGCATTTTGCTTAACGCAATCCAGTTCTCTTCGATGGCAGGTGTGTCAACCAAACCCATTGCAGTGATGCCAAGTCTACCCTCTGCATCTATCACACATTTAACTACTTTTCTTTTTTCCATATTACAAATATATTTTATTTATCCGATACGTGACAAGTCCTCAACCTTTGTGCGCACTTCTTGTTGTGATGCCACGTCACCTGCAAGCACATACGCACGTGGTGTAACTTGGTCAGGTCTGTCTTGTAAGAATGATGAAGCAAGTGGATTGAACTGCGCAGGTTGTGACCCTGTGTCACCGCCACCGCCACCGCCTATTGATGGTGGGGGGGATGATGATGATGAGCCGGGTGATTCGTATTTAGTCGCAGCAATTTTTGCTATGCTTGCTAATCCAGTTGCAGCAGCAAATGCAGCAGACGCAATACCAACAGGATTCGGCACAGCTAATATAGCAAGTGGTGCTGCTGCTATTGACGCAGTCACCGCTTTGGCTGCATCCATTGTAGCACCTGCAAGTTGTAGCTTTTTATTTAGTTGGAATTGCTTTTTAAAAAGTGCTTCCTCTTCTTTGCTACCCTTTTTTACTTTGGCTAACTTGTTTGCAAACGCTGCATCACTGATGCCTTGTATTGCATTGACTGCACCTTGCGCTAATTCAATGCCCTGATTAACTGTGGCTAATTGCTCTTGTCTTTTTTTCTCTTCTTCAGTTAGTGCTATGGCAGCAGCCTCATCTGCATTTGCTTGTTTTACTGCATTGACTTCTTCACCTTGTTGCTTTTCTATGGCAACCACATCTATTGCCTGTGCTTCTTCACCCGGCTTTAACGATGCATTGAATGCTTCTGCTGCTGCAAGTAGCTTTGCATACTTTTCTTTTACCGCTAATTCTTCTTTCTCATTATCACTTAGACTGTCTAACAAATTTTGATTTTGCAGTGCAGCTAATTCGTTGTAGTAATTATCCGAAAGTGCTAATCTTTTTGCTGCTTCATCTTGCGCTGCTTTTGTCCTTTCTTGTTCATGCTCTTCAAATGATTTTAGCAAGTCATCAAACAATGCCTCTTCTTCTTTGGCTAGGTCTTGTGCTATTTTTAATTTAGCATCGGCTTCTGCCTTAGCATCATCTGCTGCCTTTTTTGCTGCTGCTTTATTTTTTGCGTCACGTGCATTCAACAATCCATCACGTGTGTTTTCTAAATCCGTTACTCCTTTTTTCGCTGCTTCTGTTGCTTCTTTAGTTTCCTTTTCTACTTTGGCAGGATCAAACAATAAGTTTGAAACGGAATCCGTAAACTTATTTCTAAGATTGCCAACTTTTGCAAAGGTTTCATCAGTAATAAATCCCGCTTTATTCAAGCCTTCGGTAAGCAAATCAACACCTGCTAAAAGAGCAGTAAGTGGTAACGAAACAAAATTTAAAAGTCCTTCTAAAATTTCTTTGTTTCTTTTCGCTGCATCTATCTGTCCTTGTGCCTGCGCTTCTGTTGTTTCCGCTGTTACTTTTGCTGTAAGTATTGCAAAGTCTAATGCTTCTAACTTTTTTTGCAGTATCTCTTCCTCAGTAAAGCCTTGCCTTTTTAGTGATTCCTCCTGCTGACCTATTGCATCAAATTGTTGTTTCGCCTGTGCAGTTTTTTCTTTTTGTATTTCTAATAGTGCTTGGTCTGCATCTGTCACACCATCAATTAATGATAGCAATTCTTTTGAATAAACAACAGCAAGTGCAATGGCTGCACCAATTAAGAATATCGGGTTTGTAAGTAGTGCCTTACCAACTGCACCCAGTGCGCTACCTATACCTTTGATGCCTTTAGTAATATCACCCGGCTTAATGTCACCAATGTTTTGCGCAAGTAGTTTTGCACCTTCTGCTGCACCTTCAAAGTCAAGTGATGCAATGCGTGATGTGACAAGTCCAAGTGATCCACCTACACGCTCAAATGCACCACCTGCTTGTGTACCTACTGCCTGTGCAGCGTCTTGTATTTTGTCTTTCAGTATACCCGCTTCTTGCGACAACTCACGATACTTTGTGCTATCGGGTTCTGTGTTTGCAAGTTCAGCCTGCAGTTCACGCAGCTGTGCTTTGAGTGACTTGCTCGATGCAACTACATTTTCTTCTTCTACTGCCAACTCTTTGAAGTCAGTGCTTGCAGTTTCAATACTTGACGTGTCAACTTTCGTGTCTTTTAGTTCTGCATTCAGTTGGTCAGTTGCAGTTGCTAATTGCGTGACAGGTGCAACAGCTTGTTCAACAGCATCACCGACCTTCTCAATGCTCTTAGCTGCATCACCTGCATCTATGTTTTGTAAGGCACTACCTATCTCATCAATCTTGCCCGTTTCAATCTGCGTGATTGTACTCTCAAGTGTTTTGATTTGCGCATTGACATCAGTGAATGCTTGCGTGTTTGGATCAAGATTTTGTAGCTGTGTATCTAAGCTAACAAGCTGCGCATACATCGCATCTAGTGACGCAGTGGTTGCATTGATTCCCACATTCAACTGTTGCAGATTTTGCTCTGCTGCACTTGTGTCAATTACAAAGGTCCTTACAATAGGTGCTGCCATTAGTAGATAAGTTTAGATAGTAAATAGATAAGTCCGAAAAACAATAAAGTGCGCCACACGTATAGCGTAATAAACCACAGCACACGCTGCCACCTGCGTAGTGAATGATTGTGTTCTGCCTTTGCGTTAATGCCTAATTGAAGATAGCGCATTGTGTTTTTAATTGAATCCATTATGCTATTTTGTTTTGTTGGTATTGTAGTGAAGTAGTCATGATAAAAGCTGTTGGATATGCGCCACCTGTTACTGTTATATTTATGCGATGCTCATCGGTGTTTGTGACTGTATCAATGCCAAAGGTGAACACGTATGCGCCTATCGCACCTATCGTGCTAAGTGTAGTGATTGCACTGGCACTTGCTGCGCCACCTATCTTGGTAAGTGAAAAGTGATGCAGTGATATTTCACTATCACCTGCTGCATCTCTAATTGTTACATTTAACACGCAACCCCACAACGTGTCATCGGGCATGTCTATGTATTCACCTGCCACACCTTCAATATACAAATCTGTAACTTGACCTGATGCGCTAATAGTTGGATAGCGTTGTAAAGCAAACTGACCAAACTGCGACCATCCATCTTCGGTTGCTGCAGGATTGCCTGCACGATAGCCACCACCTACGTGAATGCCCGGTAGATTAGTCGTAACATTTTTACCTAACAAATTGCTACCGCGAACATCCTTTGACAATATCAAACGCTCACCAACTGCAAGCATGTTTTGATTGTCTAAGTCAATACTTACATCTGTACCATTGATCACGGAATTTAACACGCCACGTGTTTGTTCAGCAGTAGGTGTATCACGCACCGCAGGTGTGGTAGTGCTACCTCCTATGCTGTTTGGTCGCGTGTTGCCATTAGATGTGAATGCCCAACAGATCGTTGTTGCCTCATCCCAGTTGTAGCCATAGCGTGTGCAACAGTCTTGTGTGGATGCAACAGGATCACCCGCTGCGTCAATAAAGTTCACTTCACCATTGGTTGAAATAGTGTTAGGTGTAGATGCGCAGTCTTCTAAGTCCTCTAAAAACTTTAGCAACTTTACCTTAGTACTTTCTACATCACCCACCTTGTAATCACTAACCTCAAGTATGCGCCAATAGGCATCTTGAATCCATATCTTGTCGCTAAATTGAAAAGTAACAATGTCCTTTAGTGACAGCGCAAATGATGCTTCCATGATGCGTGCATCAGGTGAATAAAGCGAGTTCATGTAAGTGCGCCAGTACTGATTAAATAAGTTGTTGTATGGGTTAGCAGTGATGTTATACGGTGGTACTTCAGGTGCCCAGTTCAAATCGACATCGTCTAAATCTGCTATGACTTGGCTGTAGTGATTTAGCACTGGTGTAGTGGTCACTACGGGAAAGCCTGTGTTGTCGTTTAGCAATTCGATATTGATGTCACCTGCATGAAACAAACAACGCATGCCCGGTGGTACAAATTCCAACTGCTCATTGATAAACATCGGAATGATGACTGTGCTACCATTAACAACACCACATGGTGTGGATTGCATTGTAAGCTGCACCTTCTGTTCACCTATTGCAAAGTCACTTGGTGCAATATCAGGGTTGACCGTGTAGCCTATCTGCTCGTAGTCACCATACACACGCTTCACATTCACATACTGCTTACTTATGATGTCAGTACCTGCCGTATATGTAAATTGAAACTTTGATTTCTGCAAGTCAACACCACTACTTATTGTCACATCTTTTGAAATGTCGAGCTTGCTTGTCCAGTCTAATACATTGCCACTACCTAAGTAACTATTTTGAGGCACTATGTATATCTTATTTGCTATTGCCCTATCAGATACCACAACGCAATTGTGCATCTTGATTATATCGGTCACAAAGTCAATTTGCTTCACATCGGGCGCACTCAAGTCATAGAATATAGTTTGCCCATAGTGCAAGTCAGTTAATACTAATTCAAAAATTGAAGTCTCAAAAGTTCCATCACCTGCAACCAAAGTGACCGTAGGCGTAAGGTTGTTTCTCTTCATCTTTAATTGCACAACGCTCGCTGCATTTATGCCTATGCGATATGTGCCGTCAATAATTTGATTATCGAACACATTAAAATTTTGAAGGAAGATGAGTACACCATCAATATCTAAAAAGTACGATACGTTATTAAATCCATTGTCTGCAACCTCAAACTTGTTGCGGAATCTGAAAGTATAAAAGCCATCTGCTGGCGTGGTGTATGATGCAGTGCCTGTGTTGTAGTCACCATTGTTGTCAAATATCTCAACGTCTAAATTGATTTGCGTTGCACTCATTGCCAAAGATGCGCTAGCATTGTTGTACACCCGAAAGAAATACGCATTGAATGAATCACTGGCTACATTGGTCTTGTTATTTAACCAAGGCATGTGATAGGTTGAAAGTATATTTAACAATGTACCTGCCACAAGTTCAAAGCCTGCGTCTTTTATTATTTGCTCAAATAAATAATCATAACGCACTGCAGGTGTTAGGTCCGATGGGTACACTGGATTGTCAAAGTCAAATAGACTGCGTGTATTCAATTCATTTGTCTCACTCCATAGTTCACCACGCTCAAGCAATGTCCAAATACGTTCGTTTGTTGGATCAGTTACGTTATCATAGTTGATGACTTCATTTAAGTTAGGCAGGTCAGTGATGTCCTTTAGTTTTTTTTCACCGATGTTCCGTACAAGGTCAGGTGTTTCTGCATAGAACGCTACCTCAACTTCATTGATGCGATTAAGTTGCTTGTATATCTTGCGCACACGAATGTAGCCAGTAGCAATCGGCAAAGTGTCCACACGTATTTCAGCAGGTAACTTGTAGTGAAAGTAATTTGATGCGCCTGCATCCACATTAACATCAAACAATGCACCGAGTGCAAGTTGGTTTGTTGCACTGAATGGTATTCTGAACTCGCGACTGAATGCACCTTGCGCTGTGAATGTGTTTAGGTCCTGAAATTTCCAGTTCTGTGATATGCTTTCATTCTCAAACAAATCTAAATAGCTTTCACCGCCAACAACAAGCATGAAATAACCACCTGCAGCTGCTGAATAATCTTGCGCCCATGTACCGCCAAAGTTTAAACGTGTTTGACCAACAACAGGTGAATCAATAACGGGATTGCTGTTTAATGTTTTGACTACACTTTGACCTATTGAATTGAAGATAGTAAGCGAATCACCTGAAACCAATGCAGCCACTTCATTGCTGCTTGTTACAATCAATCGTGATAGCGAACCAATGCCCACATAGATGGGATTGTTTGATATACTCGCAATCTCTGTAGGTACTTCGCTGTTGACTATTAGTTGTACTTCTCCGTTCATGTTATGTGTTGTATTGATTAGACATGCGAACTTTCAAAGTCACGTTGTATAGCTTGCCATCACTTGTACGCTTTTCTACATAGCTTGTGTCATCTATGTTCACAGGTATCTCAATGAACTTGCTATCGTATTCTGTTAGCCATGTGACTTGATTGGATGCAAGCAATGATCGTAGTAAAATAAATTCACCTTCGGTTATATAATCACTTGTCACAGTTAGCACTTGTTGTACTAAGTTTTGGCGTTGTGTTAGCGTCCTATCGTTGGCTGTAAATATGGAAGTGCTACCATTGAACAACACTTTGCGGAATGTCTTGCGCTCAATCTCATTTGTAATCTCAGACTTCTTTGTGAAATTAAAATAGTCCCAACCGCCACGACTATTGACCCAACCTAATCTGATATTATCAAAGTTGCAATCTGCCTGCCCGTAGTCGTGTGTGTTGTAAAATATGTATGATTCACTTTTGCCAGTAACACTATTCAATACGGCAACTGTGTAGCATCTCCAGTTAGCAAACAACGAAGGCTTCACTGTTAGTCCTGTCCAGTCATTCAAGTTAGCAGGGTACACTGGCAAGTTCTCAATATCAAAACCACTCAACATAATTGTTTCTTGTGTTGGTACACCCGTGCTGCTAAATATCGTAATAGTAAAACGATCAACTACATTGTTCGTTAGATAGGTGTCATTGCCCGGTATGGACAGCACACCATAGTCTTGTTCAAGCACAGGTATCCAAATGCTATTTGTAGCTACACCAAGTGACCATGATTCACTAAGGTAAAAAGGTGAAGTGTTGTTGTTGCGATCACTCATTGCATACGATGAAGTATTTGTAAGTGATTGCCTTACGGCAGCACCACCCGTTTGCACATTTGGCTTGTAGCCATCTATCACTTGGAAGTACCCATTAACTGCTAAGGCACTATCGCCATAAACCTCACTGCCCGGATTTTGATCTAATACACCTGCGACAATCCACCACTCAGTAAGTGTGAATGTTAGCGTCATGCCACTTGTATCTGCCTGCGTATTATCGGTTGCAAAGTGAAAGTTTTGTGGCTCATAGTTACGCATCGTGTCAAGCAATGGGTTCATGTCGAAGTACAGCCTGTCATCAGGTGCAGGACTTAAATAGAATTGATAAGGCACTCCATTTAGTATTACTTCAACACCATACTTGAATCCAGTATTGCCAACCTCATCACTGATTGCAACAATCATTAGCTTTTGCCCACGCAATGCCCATGTATATGGTTGGTCATTTATCGTTATTGCCATTATCTTTTGTTTAGTAAAAATCTTTGTTCAATGCCTTTCACGTAGCCTTCAATTAACTTGTCTTTGTACTCTTCCCACGTATCGTCTACTGCTTCTTGATAGTAGTTGATGCCTTCAATACCTTTCTCACCAATGCTTTTTGCTATTGCAAATGCTGCACTTTTTATATTGCTTTCTGTTGCCTTAATAAATTGTCCTTGTCTATTGCGAAGCTTCAAAGGTTTTAATCGTATCCATGCTTCAATAGGTTTTACTGGCGGCATCTTTGCGCCTGCTCTTCTACCAAACTCAATCACATCCGCATACTTACCTGCTTGGTCATTTGACACAGTGAAGTCAAGTGTTGGCTTGTTGTAACGGAACTTTAACTTGTAGTAAAGTGACTTTGCTAAGTGACCTGATGCATTGCGATTGACTACCTTACCACGCACCCTTCTTGTGATGCGTAGGTTGGATTGCGCGCGCTCAATTACAGCTACTGCGTATTCGTTTAGTATGTCCTCAAATGCATCTGCCATTACAATACTTCTTCGTATTCAACTATGCTACCTGCTTTCACAACTACACCACCCGTAGATAGACTTATCATTGATATATTAAATGTGCCTGATGCAGTTGCTACATAAATACCATCAGCACTCACAATTCTATTGTTACCAACCGCAACAACAACACCTGTATTATTTGCGCTTCCATTACTTACTATGTTAGTAGATGCGCCACTGCCTAAAGTGAATCGGTAAATCGTTGTGCCTGCTGGTCCATTGGTTGAAAAGCATGCCGTAGTTGTTGCCGTTACCCAAATAGTTGCACGCCACTTGTAAGTTTTACCTGCTGTCATTGCAAAGTTTAATGCAGTCACATTTTGGTAAACAGTACCTGTAGTTGTTTGATCAGTTGACACTACAGCACTGCCTAAACCTAACTCACTTTTTAAAGTTGCAAGTGATATTGCACTGACTGTATTATTTGCATTCACACGCAAGTAAGTTACAGCACTTGGATTTGTTAGCGTTGCAATGCTGTTGCCTATTGTAGTCAATCCGATGCTTGCTTGCTTACCATTGAAGGTAGACCAATCTGCAGCACTTAATGCACCACGATTTGCAGCACTTGCAGTTGGTACATTTAGCGTGATGACTGGTGTAGTTGTGCCATTAGCTACACTACTTGCTAAGTCACTACCTGATGTGCCTATCGTCAATGCAGCAACCGATGTAACTGTGCCTGTTGGTATATCTCCACTACCAAAAATCGATGTGCTATTAACTGTCTTTACTGATTGATGTTGCCACTTTGCAGGTGCACCACCATACAACCAAACATCGTTAGCTGTTGGTGTACCGCTTTGCATATCTATGCCATGTATTCTATGCACAGTTGGATTTGGATACGTGCCTGATAAATCACCACCTGCTGCACCATTTGGTGGCAGTGCTGTTGGTATAGTTGGAAAGGTTTGCAATGCGCCTGATCCATCTACATACTGCGCTGCTATGCCTGCTCCCGTAATTGCAAGTGTGCCTGATGTCGTAATTGGTGAACCTGTTACAGTGAATGCAGCAGGTGTAGTAAGTGCAACCGATGTGACTGTGCCACTATTTAAAGTTGGCTTATTTAAAATTTCAGATACACCACTTGCACTATTCCAATCACTGTTTACTTGTGCCGCAGGTATGCTCGGTAAGTTAGATAAGTCATTGTAGTCATTTGAATAAGCAACTGCACCTAATTGACCATTTTGCCATTCATTACTTGGTGTATCAAACAGCAACACATCGTCTTGTTGTGGGCTGCTGTATTGAACATCAGTCAAGTCATTCAACTCGGTTGGAATCGTTGGCTTGTTTAGTATTTGATGATCACCTGTACTTGCATTCCAATCAACAGGTGTTTGTCGCAACCTGTAACCTACACCAAC
>Ga0208800_1000037_pt1 | contig 31266 bp, 53 predicted proteins | sample ColrivemetaGS541_FD_187619 | JGI IMG/M metagenome (GOLD analysis project Ga0208800, IMG submission 187619) | Estuarine microbial communities from the Columbia River estuary - Freshwater metaG S.541 (SPAdes) (version 2) | ecosystem: Environmental > Aquatic > Marine > Intertidal zone > Estuary ...
GGGGGGGGGGGGGGGGGGGGGGGGGGGGGGGGGGGGGGGATTTAGGGTAGGTAAAACGCTACGCACTTTTCTAAACAACGTTACAAACTTTCCACAGGGATGCAAAAAAGAAAGAAAAAAGAAACTGCATTTAATACTTGACCGGGTGCAATGGCACCTGTAGCAATGGGTGTAATGTCACCCGGACAACCCACCAAAACAATCGCCACCACCCTGGAGGTTCCTGACTATCGGGCCTTTGGAGTCAAAGCCGCACAACGCGGAATCAGCCGAGCAGAACTCGCCAGACAACTCCTGATTAAGGAGATCAGCGAGAGTGATGCGGTCAATAAAAAAGGCCTCAATCTTCGCAAGGGAGGGAAGGTCTAATGGAACCCCACGAATACGCCAACCTCTTCCCAATGCTCCCGGATGCGGAGCTGCAGGAACTCGCCAACGACATCAAAGCTCATGGATTCCGAAAGCAATTCCCAATCATCACACTAGATGGCAAAATCCTTGATGGGCGGAATCGCTGGAGGGCTTGCGAGATTGCTGGCGTCCAACCGCTTATTGAAGAATTTTCAGGCGAAGATCCGCTCGCGTTTGTGGTGAGCGGCAATCTTAACCGGCGTCATTTGTCGGCATCCCAGCGTGGGGTGGTTGCGGCAAAAATGGCAAATCTACCAGAGGGGCGACCCGGCAAAACAACTCCGCCAATTGGCGGAGTTTCCCAAGACGCCGCAGCCAAGATGCTAAATGTCGGCGCAAGAACCGCTGAAAGGGCATCAAGGGTGGTGAAGGCGGGCACCTCTGAATTAGTCGCCGCCGTTGAGTCGGGCGAGGTCAACCTTAACCAAGCCGAACAACTCGCCAAGCTCCCCGCCGCCCGCCAGATCGAAGTCCTCGCAGAAGGCCGGGAGGCCGTTGAGGAGAAGGCCAAGGAAATCCGGGACTTCGGTGGAGAGATCGCGCCATGTCCGAAGCCTGATTTTGAATACGTCGCTCCGCCGGAGAAGGAGGCCAAGAAGCCAAGGAACAACTACCGGCCCGCCCTTGGCCGCGAGATTTCCATTATGGCCATCACTACTCTCCAGCGAATTGGAGACGACGACAAAGAATTGGAGCCAGCCTATCGCGCCGTAATCGACCACTGCAACGAAAGGCTGGCCCTTAATGGGAAATAACAACTAAGCCAAATCCACAAGAATAAATACGATGAAATTATCAAACGTCAAGATCATCACGGCGGAAGAATTGAAGGCCCTGCACGTGCATCCCTTCCAGCGGATCATCCAAGCCATCAAGGTGAAGCAATACATGGACAGCATCCGCGAGAACGGATTTTGGAAATCCCATCCGATTGTCTATTTTGTCTACAACGGCAAGAAGATCATTATCTGGGGCCACCACCGGCGCGAAGCCTGCCTGGCGCTGAAGTGCAGTGGCTATGCCGCCGAGATGCAGGATGTCACCAAGGAGGAAAGCATCGACCTGATCAAGGCTGAGAACTGGGCCACTTGGAAGATCGGAGAGACGGTGGCACTGGAGATCCGCCGGGGGAATCCTGACTACATCACGATGATGGAATACGTGAAGCTGGGAATGTCTGTCTCTGCCGCAAGCTCTCTGTTGTCCGGCGAATCTGCCAGCTCCGCCAACTACATGAAGCGCGTCAAGACGGGGGACTTCAAGGTCAAGACCACAGAAAACGCTGATAAAATCGCGGCGGTCTTGACGAAGTTCCCAAACAACAAAATCATCAGAACCGTCAACTTCATCAAGGCTCTTTCCCGGTGCCTGTTTGTTCCTCAGTTTGACTGCGCGGCCTTTGCTAAAAAGCTGGCCACGCATCCCGGCGAACTGGAGAACCGCAGCACCATACCGGAATTTACCGACATCATCGCGGGCATCTACAACAAGGCCGCTCGATCACCTATTCCGTTGCGGTTCCTCGCGGATCAGGCGGCCAAGGAGCGGGAGTTCGGTGGCAAAAACAAGAAGTAATCACCCACCATGAACGTCCGCGAATACTACTCCCGCCACACCTTGGCAGAGACCTGCGGGATCAGCGTCTCTCAGATCGACCGTCACATCCGCGCCGGAACCTGCCGCCTTAACAAGGCCGCTGAGAAAATCAACGGTGTCGGGATCAGAATCAACGGGCAACTCGCCTCCAAGTTTATCGGGGTGATGCAGGCCAGGAAACGCCTGATCAGTCGATGACTTAACCGACCCGGATCGGGTCAAAACAACACTCAAAGATCGAATCATGCACTCAAATATCAAAGCCCACACTATCTGGACGAAGCAAGCCAGTAACGGCATCAGACCTGCCCTCTGCTCGGAAGCTGGAATGATCTTCGGAATCCGTGATTACTCCGACATCATGTTTCGGCAGGACGGGAATCTCCTGTATGCCCACACTGCCAAAGGAACGACCCGTGACGCAGCCGCTATAATGGAACGGAGGGACAAGTAATGAGCAATCCGATCGACGACGGCGGGCCAGCCGTTCCCTTTTATGACGGACAAGGGGGCGTCCCTGGCATGACCCTCCGCGACTACTTTGCGGGTCAGGCAATGACGGCATGGATTGAGGACTTCTGCCTGAATAAGCCAAGCGTGGAAATGCAGAATGACGAAGCACTTAAGGTTGCTGAATTTTGTTATATCATGGCGAACGCTATGATCGCCACCAGGAAGGAGGCGCAGTCATGAGCCTGCTCCAAATCGAATTACTCAAGGAGGCCGCTCAGGTGGACTTGGTTCTGGGCGCTCTTTACGTCGTCCTTGGCAGTCTGGGGTTGCTCTGCATCTGGCACATCAGCCACACGCGCCGCCAGCTTGAAAAGCAGAACCGCCAACAGATCCGCCGCAAGTGGGGGAAGCTCAACCTAAGGGGGAATAACTAAATGGACGCACAACATACCGAAGGGCCATGGGTGATTGTGGATAAAGGATACGGCGCGAATATCGAGCCAAGCATCGCATGGATCGGATTTGGTTCCGCGCACCCGACCGCAGAGCATAGGGCCAATGCCAGATTGATTGCCGCCGCGCCTGATTTGCTGGCGATTTTGAAAGAACTTGCTGAGACGGATATCAGCAGAACTGACGACAACTTGGTTAAATACCTCTTTATCGCCATACGGGAAAAGGCCCGCAATATCACTGCCGCAGCAGGAGGGAGGGCCGAGTAATGACAAATGACCAAATCGACACTGCTATTGCTGAATATGTTGGATGGACGGAAATACATTCCCACATCGCGGTCTAAACCAATTTCCAGAGCCGCCGCATAACCAAACAACACCGGGGGGTGGCGTAGGGCGCGGTGGTTCTGGATCAAATTTCCGACCTGACTGTTTCAGGCGGAATGCCTTCCGGTCCCGCTCTTAACGGAGAAATCTAACGGGGCCGGGGGCACAGCTTTCTTAACTGAATACACAAACCACACAAACTAAATGGCAACATCAAAACTCAAAGCCCGCGAGCCTGAAGAGGTTCAGCCTGGCCATAGCAAAATGATTATCTTCGGTCCTTCCGGGGTGGGGAAAACTTGGTTCGGATTGTCTTTCCCGAAGCCTTACTATATGGATACCGAAGGCGGGGCTGATCTGAAGCACTATCAGGCGAGACTCAAGGAAGCCGGCGGGGCCTACATGGGGCCGAGTGATGGCACCTTGGATTTCCAGACTGTCCTTTCCGAAATCCAAACACTGGCCACGGAAACGCACCCCTACAAGACCCTGATCATCGACAGCATCACGAAGCTGTATCAAACCGCCATTTCCAACGAAGCGGAGAAGCTGGGGGACAAGGATGCATTCGGAGCCAGCAAGAAGCCAGCGATCGCCTATATGCGGCGTCTGGTGGCTTGGATCGACAAGCTGGATATGAACGTGGTCTTGATCGCTCATGAGGCTTCTGAATGGGGTCTGGTGAATGGCCAGCGGTCTGAGGTGGGCAAGGAGCCTGACGTTTGGAATAAGCTCATTTATGAGATCGACCTGGGCCTGCACTGCCAGAAGCGCGGGCCGCAGCGGGTGGCGGTGGTGCGGAAGTCCCGCCTGACTGGATTCCCTGAGGGGGAGTCTTTCAATCTTGAGTTTGCTGACTTTGCCAGCCGCTATGGCAAGGACTTCATCGAGGCCGAGGCCAAGCCCATCAGTTTGGCCACTGCCGAGCAACTGGCAGAGATCGCCGGTCTGCTGGAAACCGTCAGGGTGGATGAGGATTTCATCGACAAGTGCCTCAAAAAATTCTCTGCCGAAGCCCTCCCTGAAGTCAACGAAACCCAAGCCAACGCGATCATTACCGCCCTGCGGAAAAAACTCCCAACCCCAACCAAATAACACTATGAACTTCACCCCGAAATCAAAAGAAGAACTCGCAATGGATGGCCTGCTCCCGGCTGGCAAATATCCTTTCTCTGTCATCAAGGCAGAGGAGAAAACCAGCAAGGCCAGCGGCAATCCCATGCTGGCGCTGCAGCTCACGGTCTATGCCGACAATGGCGGGCAATCGACCGTCTTTGATTACCTCATGGAAAACAAGCCTGCCCAGCTTGAGCAATTCTGCCGCTTCACCGGCTTGGAGGCGCTTTATGCCAGCGGCAAACTTGAGGAATCCGACTGCGTGGGCCGAGAGGGCTGGGTCTGCATCAAGATTCAGGCGGCGAAGGATGGGTATGATCCGAAAAATGTGGTCAGTTATTACTGCCCGAAACCCGAGGGGACAGTGGCCGGCGCTCCTGCTGCACGATTGGCGGCTACCCCTGCCGGAATTGTTGACGACGATGACATTGCCTTTTGATGTCGATAACCCTTGAAGAACGCGCCCTGACCGTCCTGCAACTAAAGCTGGACTATAAAACCTGCAAGTGCGGGACGGTCGGGGCCTATGCCCAGTATCAAGCCGGATCGACCACGATCCAATGCCCGAACTGCCACCTGAGTTATACCGTGCCGGATGCTGAATATGCAGCCGCACTGGCCGGGTGGAAAACCGTTACCAATCAACGCAAAAGATGACCCCTCCGAAATTCTCCAAGCCCAAGGCCAAGCCGGCCGCGCAAACCCATCCCCGCCGTTATCTCTGCATTGGCCCAGCCAGAACCAGTGAGGGGGTCAAGGACCGCAGCTTCACCCGCGCCAACGAACCGCATTACGATCAGTCGGTGATGCGGGTGATGGACGAATCAGCAGAGGACAAAGCATCCTTCAAACTCTGGCGCATCGCCAACAACATCAAAGCATAACATTATGGTCACTGAAACCGAACTAGCTCAAGCCTTGGACAACATCCTAGGCTACGTGGTCACCGCAGTAATCTGCTGCGGCGAGGAGGGATGCCAGCAAATGAACTGCTGGAGCTGCCAAGGATCGGAAGTAGCAGAGGCGGAATCAAAGGCCGCTGAAGCCATATTCCAGGCATCTGGCAAAGTCTTGAAGGAATGGAAAGCGTCGAAAGAAGCCCAGAAATGCGGCTGTGATGCTTCCGAATTTTACTGCTGTGTGATCCCTCCAGTCTGTCCCGAATACATCATTGGGCACGATGGATACTGCGCCGTCTGCTGGCACAACAAGGAATGTCACCAACCCAAACCAGAGCAGCCGAAATGAAACGCGCCATCTACATTGGAGGGGATAGCTGGTTCCTCAATTATGGCAAAACCGGCACCTACGGAATGGTAAAGGGAAACTGGGGCAAACGGCCTGTTTTTGAGTTCCGGCCGGACGGAGAGGGCTGGGCAATTCCCCTTCCGCGCATCGAAGTTTACCTGCCTGCCGAAGACCAAACCAGACACTGCCCGAAACCATGAGCAACACCCCAGAAACAGCGCCAAAATACATCCCTGGATGGCCAGAGCTTGCGCAGCTTCCGGAATCAGAAACGCACCGGATTGAAATGGACCCCAGCGGAGGCTGTGGGTGGATCAAGGAAAAAGCAAATCCCGATGACCTTGGGCGCTACCTATCAACCCACACGTTCTACGGGTTGAATCACAGGGAAAGCACTAGGGTGCTCCGCCGGTGCGGATGGAATGTGACATGCGCGAACTGGGACGGACCCAGCAACACCCCAACCAAACCATGAGCACCCCAGAAACAGACAGCCCGCCGCGACTTGTTCAGCTTTGCTTGAAGCGTGGAGACAAGCCCTACGAACTGGTAGGCGATGCGTGCGGGGACGAAACCTGCGATCAATGCGGACAGTCCATTTGGGCGACCGACTTCGAGGAAAATCACCGCGCCGGATACAAGTCCGACCGCAACCAAAACGCTAAACCCCACCCTGACGCGGTGGCGCTCAAAACACTCTGTAGAAGGTGCTTGTCCCCCATGGTCTGCCACTGGTCGCCTATGATAGACTTTGCGGGCAAGTTCATCCCTGCCGCTGACTACATGGCCAAAACTCTTCTCGACGAGGACATGGGGGTGTTCTGCGACGACTGTATGGAAAAGATGCCTGATGTGAAACTGGAAGACTTAATTGCGGAGGAGTCAACGTGAGCGCCCCTCCACTGATCTTTTTTTGGCCGCAGTAGTCGTTATTGAGATCATCTATTTCTCCCTGCGCATTTTTACAACATGAACATCCCTCCCCCGCTAATCCCTGAGGATGCCTTTGTGGCTATGGAAAGGACCGAACTCATTCATCTCTGCCGCAAGATGGAGCGAGAACGCGACCAAGCCCGCAAGGAGATAAATTCCCTGTTTGGAGCACTGGCTGCAATCCAAGACGCGATAGGTTGTGGGTGCGGCGGGGACTACGGCCTCTGCGAGGATTGTTCAGAAGCATACAACAAAACCGATGAATTGATTAAAGCGCGGGAAACCAAACCAACCGAAACAATGAGCAGCCCCCTCCATAGCGATATGGGGATTCCCATATCGACCCCAATCGTCCAGCCCGACGAAGCCACGGAACGACTCAACCACGCCGAAATCCTCCTGTCCGATCTGGCCTCCGGCTACTGGCGAGCCGTCCTTAACGACCAAGACCCCAGCGGGGAGGGCCTCATGGGTGAGCGCGTCGCCCAGTATCAGGCGCGATATTGTTAGCAGGAATCAACTACAAAATCATGACGCCAGCCCAAGACCGCATCTTCCTTGCCGCACTAACCCAAGCCGGAATCCCTGCGCCGGTCGCTGAGTTCCGTTTCCATCCGACCCGCAAATGGCGCATGGACTTCGCCTGGCCGGACCGAAAAGTATTCCTCGAAATCGACGGAGGAATCTGGTCAGGAGGCCGGCATACAAGACCGGGGGCAATGTTGAAAACCTGGGAGAAGGAAAACGCCGCAGCGACCCAAGGATGGCGGGTGCTGCGATGCCAGCCGCGTGATTGCTGCAAGCTGGAAACCATTAATGCTATTCAGGACGCACTAAACCAATGATCACAAACCAAGAAGTGGCGGTGCTATTTGCCCGCGCTGATTCTATCTACAAATCAATCCCCGGCTGTGATGTTTGGGACATTGACCGGGATGCACGGGGCTGGCGCGGGACTTGTCCGGTGGTGGCTCATCCGCCTTGCCGGGCTTGGGGCTGCCTTTCCCATATGGCCAAGCCAAGACCGGATGAAAAAGCACTGGCCCTTTATTCGGTCAATCAAATCAGGATCAACGGCGGGGTTCTGGAGCATCCAGCCGGCAGCAAGCTATGGAAGGAGGCGGGCCTGCCTGCGCTTGGGGAGACTGATGCATGGGGTGGATTTACCATGATCCTTCCGCAGTTCTGGTTTGGGCATCTCGCTGACAAGGCAACGAGGCTTTACGTCTGTGGGTGCTCACCGGCTGATGCGCCTCCTGTGCCGATTGTATTGGGGGAGGCCCCCAGAACGATGGGATCAACCCGCCGCCACAAGGTTCTAGCCGGTATTCAAAAGCCGGAGCTGCTAAAAAAGGACCGTGAGAAAACCCCGGAAGCATTCGCCATCTGGCTTGTTGAGCTGGCCCGAAAATGCCGCCGCTGATCTTAACTAAAGTTACCACCCCAACCCCATGACCAACGAAGAAAAAGCCCTCGCCAAAGAGCAGGCGAAGCAGTGGATAACCAAGGCGCCGGAGCCGGAGCTGGTCGCCAAGCCCAGATCGCACAAGGGAAAACCAAGGAGCGCCAAGACCTTGCCAAAATGGATATACCGCAGGCACTACATTTCCGGGGAGCCGTTTTACGTCGTCAACGTCAAGCAGTCGCTCAAAAGCAAAAGCCACCACGTTGGGAGCTTTCCAACGGTCGCCGAGGCGGTGCGGCGGTTGGCCCAGTGGCTGGATCGTCAGCAGGCTCTGGAGAGAGCGAATGCAGCGAAATCCACAAGTCCCTAAACCATCAACCACAACAATTTGATTCTGCCATGATGTCTCCTGAAGAACACGCCAAGGCCCGCGCACAGGCGCAGCGCTGGATGAAACCAATCCCACCGCAGGCCCCACCCCCGCCGCGCACTAGACTGCGGCGCGGTCTGCCCATCGGGGTTTATCATAGCTACATCGCTGGGAAGCCTTGGCGGGTGCGGATCAAGGTGGGAGAGAGGCTGATCAGTCTGGGTGCCTATGCGACAGTGGCAGAGGCGGCAGCGGTGGCCCTGGCTGGGGCCAAGACAACTTCGTAAACCGTGAGAGCGAAGGGGCGGTCTGACATTATGCCGTTTAAGCCGATCCACCTGCGTCGGTCCCGATCCACGGAGCAGGTTCAATTTCTGATCATCACACACTACCCACACACCAATGAAACATCTGAATTACGACGAATTTATCCAATCCAAGTCACGGCTTTTGTCGGAGTCTGGATTTGAACCGCGGCCTTTTACGGCCCCGCTTTTTCCATGGCAGGAGCACGTTATCGGCTGGGCGATCCGGCAGGGGAGGGCAGCGCTTTTCGAGGACTGCGGGCTGGGCAAGACGATCCAACAACTGGAGTGGGCGCATCAGGTGGCACAGCATACCGGTGGCTGCGTGCTGATCCTGACGCCGCTTTCGGTGGCGCGGCAGACGGAGGCGGAGGCACGGAAGTTTGGCATCGCCGCGGAGGTGGTGAGCAGTGGGGATGATGTGGATCGGGCCGGCGTATTCATCACGAACTATGAGAAGCTGGAGCACTTTGAGGGGATTGAGTTTGCCGGCGTGGTGCTGGATGAGAGCAGTATCCTGAAGTCCTTTCAGGGGAAGACCCGCAGGGTGCTGACGGAGCGATTCAAGGACACGCCCTACCGGCTCTGCTGCACGGCTACGCCATCGCCGAACGACTACACGGAGCTGGGGCAGCACGCGGACTTTCTGGGGATTTGCTCACCGATGCAGATGCTGTCCACCTGGTTCATCAATGACACTTTCAACACGGGGGACTGGCGGCTGAAGAAGCACGCGGAGGGGGAGTTCTGGAAGTGGCTGGCCAGCTGGGCGGCGTGCATTTCCAAGCCTTCGGATATTGGCTACGAGGATGCCGGCTATGATCTGCCGGGGCTGAATCTGGAGACACGGATTGTGGAAGTGGATGAGGCTGACGGAGCGCCGGAGGATCAGCTGTTCCGGCACGCTACGCTGTCAGCCACCACGATGCACAAGGAGCTGCGGATGACACTGACGGAGCGGGTGGCGGCACTGGCGGATGCGGTGAACTCCAGCACGGATCAATGGATGGTGTGGTGCAATACCAACGAGGAGAGCGAGGAGCTGAAGCTGGCGATCCCTGACGCGGTGGAGGTGAAGGGGAGCGATAACCCGCGCCACAAGGAACGCGCTCCGCTGGACTTTATCAGCGGAGGGACGCGGGTGCTGATCAGCAAGGCGGGCATCTTTGGCTATGGCCTGAATTTCCAACACTGCCGGAATGTGGCCTTTGTGGGGCTGTCCTATTCTTTCGAGGACTTCTACCAGGCGCTGCGGCGGTGCTACCGCTTTGGGCAGGTGCACCCGGTGCGGGCGCTGATCGTGCAGGCATCGACGGAGGGGGCGATCCTCCAATCCATCCAACGCAAAATCACCCAACATCAGGAAATGCAAACCAGTATGAAACAAGCGGCCAAAGCCTTCAAGGAAAACACCACTAAGAAACTGACAATGAAAACGGAAATCGAAACCAAGACGGGCGAGGGCTGGACAGTGCACCACGGGGACTGTGTGCGGGTGGCCAAGACGATCCCGGATGGATCGATCCACTTTTCGGTGTTCTCGCCGCCGTTTGCTGATTTATTTTGTTATTCGGATGATCTGCAAGACATGGGGAATTGCGCGGACCTGTCAGAGTTCACGAAGCACTTTGAAATCCTGATCGCTGAAATGAAACGGATCATGATGCCGGGGCGGGAGGTGGCGGTGCATTGCGTGGACCTCCTGAGCACGAAGTGGAAGACGGGGCGGATTGAGTTTCAGGACTTCAGCGGGGAGTTGATCCGCGCTTTCTGGCGGCATGGCTTCCTGTTCCATAGCCGGATCTGCATCTGGAAAAGCCCGGTCACGGAGATGCAGCGGACGAAGGCCCATGGCCTGCTCTACAAAACCCTTTGCTCTGACAGCACCAACAGCCGGGTGGGGTGCGCGGACTACTTGCTCATCTTCAAAACGCCAGGGGAGAACCCAGTGCCGGTGACGAAGGACAAATCCAGCTACCCGATCGACTGGTGGCAGGAAGCGGCATCTCCGGTGTGGATGACAGTGGACCAGGGGAATGTGCTGAACCGGGACGGGGCGCGGGATAACAACGATGAGCGCCACATCTGCCCTCTCCAGCTCGATGTGATCGAGCGGGCGGTGGCGCTGTGGTCGAATCCAGGGGAGCTGGTTTACAGCCCGTTCACCGGGATCGGATCGGAGGGCTACAAGAGCCTGCAGATGGGGCGGCGCTTTGTGGGGTCGGAGCTGAAGGAGTCCTATTTCAACCAGGCCAGCCAGAACCTCGCCAACGCGACATCCCAACTTTTGCTGCTGTGAGAATCCGAACCATCAAGCCTGAGTTCTTTACTCATGACCGGCTCTTTGAGGCCGAGGTGGAATACAAGCTGCCGCTCCGTATTGCCTTTGCCGGGCTATGGTGCGCGGCTGACCGGGAGGGGCGTTTCAGGTGGGAGCCTCGCCGCCTTGGGGTGCAGATTCTGCCCTACGATAAACTGGACTTTTCACGCGTGCTCCACGCGTTGGCCACGCGTGGTTTTGTTATGAAATACGCGACAGAGACGGGTGAATTTGGGTGGATTCCCGGGTTCTCGCGCCACCAGGTGGTCAACAACAAGGAGCGGGCTTCAGAACTGCCGGAGCCTATACTGGATAAGGATTCCAACGCGTGCGCCACGCGTGACCCACGCGACAACCACGCGTGCCATAAGGAAAGGAAAGGAAAGGAACATGGAAAGGAAGGGAATATGGAAGGGAAGGAGTGTGGCGATGCCACCCCGCCAACCCACATCGCCAAGGCATCCACGCCGGAGGAGGTCGAGGCATTCGCCATCTCCATCGGATGCCTCCCATCGCAGGGCACCGCGGCTTACTGGAAGTGGGAGGGCAACGGCTGGCAGAACGCAGGCAAGACCATCAAGGACTGGAAAGCCACCGTCCGGTCCTGGCATACGCTGGGGTATGCGCCATTCACCAAGCCGGCATCCGCCGCGTCCACCGAAAATCAATACGGACCACTCCAACCCGACAAATGGAAACCCAAAGCATGACCCGCACCGCACCCTGTCCAATCTGCGGCACTGCCGTGACCCGCGAGGCTGTGATCTTCCTGGGCCGTGAGCTGCTGGCCGGCCTCGCCTGCCTGTGCCAAGCCTGCGATGACAAACGTGCACTTGAGGAGGCGACTGCGAAGGCCGCGAAGAGCTTTCGCGACGCCTGGGAAAAGATCGTCCCGCCAGCCTACCAGTGCGCCCAAATCGAATCCGTTTCGCAGCGGCTCCGGCAAGCCGCAAGCTGGCTTCCGAAGGTGGGTGAAACGGGACTAGGAATCCATGGGCCGTCCGGCTGCGGGAAAACGCACTGTATGGCCTTGATGGTGCTGTCTGCGGCAATCCCCTTCCGATGGCTCACCGGAGCCGCCCTGCGCGCTCTGGCGCTCAATGCGGCCATGCTGGATGGGGCGGACCGGGACGATGCGCGGAAAACTCTGGCCGGTCTGCGGAATGTGCCGCTTTTGGTGATTGATGACTTGGCTGAGGTGAAGTTCACGGAGGCGTTCGCTGAGAAACTTTTTGAGCTACTGGAGCACCGGAACACCTCCCTGCTGCTGACCTGCTGGACGGCACAGCATGGGCCGGGGAGATTGGCGGCGAAGATCGCGGCAGGGAAGGGAGTGGATCAGGGCACGGCTGACGCGATCGAGCGGCGGCTGGTGCAGCACTCCGTTATTTTTGAGGGATGAACCCGAACCAAAAAACCATGAACGAATCCATTTACGCACTTTTACTGGCCGAAGGCTGGAAGGAATACCAGGACCAATTCCGCAAATACGTGAGATGCTTTTGTAAGCGTTTCGAGACTCCGACCAGATGCGCCTGCAACCACCGCAAGGAGGGGATGCAGGTAACAATAGCCGCAACCCAGCACGGCACGTATTTTGCCTACGAGATCGAGCTGCACGGTGAACTTTCTGATGGAACGTGGATCAAGATGCACAACCACGGGATGCCTGATGACATTGAGGCCGGACTGGCAACGATCCCGCGACTGCTGGCTACTTGGGAGTTTATTGCAAACCACGATCAACCAACCAACCAAACACCAAAAATATGAACAAACAAAACGCACACCTCTACACGCCGCTTGTCCAAGCCCTCGCCAAAGGCAAAACGATCGAGATTCTCGTCAACAGCAATGGCTGTGAAGATTGGGAAGAAGCAGTTGAACTGGATTTTTCCTGCGCTCCAGACTGCTACCGCATTAAGCCCGAGCCAGTAACTGAGCCGCTAGGGCCGGAGGATGTGCCGCCGGGGAGCGCCATCAGGAGTATAGGCGATACCCAGTGGTGGATGGTATCAAGCGTTGCGAAAACCCACGTAAACCTTGGGCATAAGGGCTGGTCCACCTACGAAGCCCTTCAGAAATGTTCTGAAATTAAACGCCCCGGCGAGGACTGGATGCCTTGTCACAAGCCATCCACAACCAATCAAAAACCATGAGCGACCACTTCCACAGAGACGACACAGGCCGATGCCACGCGATCGTGACCTACGCCAACATCTACCGATACAAAGGATTTACCTTTGAGTTCCACTACTTCTGCGGGCCGGGTAAGGTCAAAAAGAATGGAGACCCAGCCGCCCGCCAAGGTCTTAAATTCTGGCGTGCCGTCGATGAATGGTGCCGGCTTTCGGATGATGAAAAGAAAGCGACTCAGATTGCCGGATGAAAACCTCCGAACTGATAACGGTCTTAAGTAATTGCCTCGCGTCTCATGGCGACTTGGATGTGCAAATCGAATCATCTCACGGTGAATACTCGCCCTGCGAGATACGATGGGCCAAGCCGGTGATAGAGGAAGGAATGCCCATGATGCTGTTGGCCAGTGACGAGGCTGACGACGGACTGCGCTTTGCCTTGTCCAATGCCAACCCATCAAAATGACCACCCTCCAAGCCAACGCCGATAAAACGATCCGCGCCGCGCACGCCGCCGGGATGACTGACGCGGGCCTGCTTCGGCTGATCGCTCAGATTATTGTCAGGCTGGAGGGGCGGACGACGTGTAATCGGTGGGAGATGGTGGAGATGGTGCGGCGGATGCTGGATCACTAAAAGCAGTGTTTCTGGGCCCACCTATAAACTCATTGCAAACCAACGAGTTACGCCCCGCAGCATGGCAGAACAACGCCATAGGGGCCCGCCCTGCTGCGCCACTAAGATCAGGCTACCCAGACGGTGGGTGCCGCGACTACCTCCTCCTGGGCCATGGCCCGGCCTAGAGCCATCACGGCGGCGACGATGCCGTCGATCTTTTCGCGGCTGCGCTTTTTGTTGGGCTTGATGGCTCCGCTGGGGTCCATCTCACAGGCGACGTTGCCGGCCTCCCATGCGAGGAGTGGGCTTCCATCGTGCAGGAGGTGGCCGCCTTTGACGAGGCGCTCAAACTCTGAGGTGGGGGCACCCATGGATTTGTAGCCTTGGCCGAACTCAAAGACCTGCATCCCGTCTTCTTGGAGGTGCTGGACAGTTTCGAGGCTTCCCCATCGGTCGAAGGCTACATCCGTGACTTCATAGTCGGCGCAGATCCGTTGGATGCCGTGCCGGAGGGCGACGAAGTCGGTGGTGTTGCCGGCGGTGGCGTTGATCCAGCCTGCCTTTTTCCAGCTCTCGTAAGGCACGCGGTGCTCGCGGGTGCGGGTGGCGATGTCGTCGCCGGGGCACCAGTGCCAGACGAGCAGGGCGTGCTTCCTGACGCCGATGGCTTTGAAGACCTCGTCAGGCCGAAAGACGAGGGCAAAGGCGGAAAGGTCGCTGACCTTGGCGAGATCGAGGGCACCGTGGCATTTCCGGCCTTTTAGCTTTTCGGCCAGGCCTTCGCAGCCGCCTTTCTTCCAGTCGTCGGGATCGAGCCACCGCTCTGCGACGTTGGCCCAGATGTTGAGCTGTTTTGTCAGGAAGTCGGGGAGGGCGGATGGGGTGGCGCGGACTTTGGAGACCTCTGTCTCGAAATAGTGCTTGGGCTTGATCGTCAGGTAGCCGGGGTTGGCTTTCTGCCAGACTGCCGGATCGTCCCATCGGTCGATGTCTTCCGGGTCGGCCATGGCGATGAACGCGAAAAATGCCTCGTCGTGCAGTGTTCCGGTCAGGACATCTTCGGCCCGCTTATGGGTCTCGAAAGCGAATGAGTGGGTGTTATTGCCTGCGGTGGAGATGTCCAGCATGAGCGGCTGGCGGCGGGCACCCATACCTGACTGGAGGACATCCCACAGATCACGGGACGCCCAGGCATGTGTTTCGTCGCAGATGGCAGCGTGGGGGTTCAGGCCGTCAAGCTTGTCGGAGTCTGCGGCTAGTGGCTCAAAGCGGGAATTGGTGGACGGGAACTCTAGCACGCTGACCTTTTCGACGAACCGGGCGCGGACTTTGGGGTGGGCCTTCCGCAGCATGGTGCAGGAATCCCGGAAGACGAGCCGGGCCTGATCCCGCTTGGTGGCGGCGGCAAAGATTTGGGCACCCGGCTCGTCATCAAGGGCCAGCAGGTAAAGGGCGATGGCAGCGGCGAAACAGGTTTTGCCGTTCTTCCGGGGCACACGCATGACGGCGGTTTTGAATCGACGCATCCCGCTGTCGGCATAGACCCATGAAAAGATGCTATACGCCACGAACTTCTGGAAGGGGGCGAGACTGAGGGGCTGGCCGGCCCACTCGCCGGTGTATTGGCGGAGCAGCAGACAGAAGGCATCGAGGTTCGCGCCACGGTCAGGCTCCCAGACGTATGGGAAAGCCGCGGTGCCCTGCCGGTCCAAATCATTCAAATGCCGTTGGCAGGCCAGCTTGACGAGCTTCCCGGCTGGAGTCTCACCGGATAGGACGGATCGGGCGTAGGCGGTGGCGGGGTCGTCTGCCGGGGCGGTGTGGCGCTTGGCTGGCATGGTTCATTGTCTTTCCTCTTGGCTGAATTTGGCGTGACACTTGACGCAGAGGGCCATGAGATTGGAATGCACGAAGGCGAGGTGAGGGGCGGTCTGCAGGCTTTCCTTGTGATGGACTTCCTGCGCTGGCGGGGGGAACTCGCCGTGCCAGCCGTGGGGGTTTTCGCAGATGGGATTCCGGGAGATGTAGGTGAGCCTGACGCGCTTCCAGAAATTGGAATTGCGGAGATCGGAGGCGATCCGCAGGCCGGCAGTCATCCGCCGGGTTTGCCGATCGTAGACCTGCCTAGCGTGTGACGGCGCGGTGAACTTGGGCAGGCTGTGCTGGGGCGGCTTGGTGGGCATTCAGTTTCCCCGCTGGGCTTTGAGGAGTTCGGCAAAGGGGTCTTCTTCTTTGACGTTGCCGCCGAACTTGGCGCGGGCGGATGGGGTGAGGCCGAGGCTGGAGAGGTAGCTGAAGCAATCCTTTCCTGACTTGAGCATGGTATTCATCAAAGGGTGGGCTTTGACGTTGCCTTGGTTGTCACAGACGGTGCGGCCATCCAGCTGGATGGAGTCGCGGCATTCCTTGTAAAGCTGAAAGGATTCGGCGGCGTGGATCAGGAAGATTCGGTCGGCGGCGTCGATGAATCCCATCAACAGGAGGCACTCCACGGCGTCGTCCCAGAACTTGAGGCCGTGGGCTTCCAGATGGTCAGGCGGGCGGGGGTCGAACTCTCCGGCCTTCGGTGCATCTTTGCTGGGCAGAGGCTTGGGACCGGCTCCACCCTGGCTGACGCGGCGGGTGCGGCCGAGGCTATCGTGGGACTTGGTGGTCTGCATGATGGGAGATGGTGGAGGCTAGTAAGAGGATGACGGCGGCGCAGATGGCCGGCGGGATAGCGATGATGGCGAGGGCGGCGGCGATGAGCTGGAGGCCGAGGTTGATCAGGGCGTTGAGGAGTCTCATGGGTCGGCCTCCTTTTTTGGCAGCTCGACTTGCCACCAGCTTTTGTCATGGAGGCGGGAGCCGGTGAGCACCCCGGCCTTGCATAGCCGGACGACGTGCTGGCGGCTGATGTTGAGTTTCTTGGCAGCTTGGGAGGTGCTGAGTTTTGCCATGGGTGAAAAGTATGGAGTTCCCAATGTGCCGCAAGTTCTTAGTGTGCCTAATGTTCCGAATGTTCCTTTATTTCTGACACGACAGAAATCCAGTCTTGCGGGAAGCCCTATAAAAAGGGATAGGTCCGCCATGCTCCGAGCAATCGCCGCCCTATCCGCCTTCACGGCGCTGGCGTGTGCCGCTTGCACGGTGCGGCCTCTGATCCGCTCCGGGGAGTCTGTGGTTTCCTTGGGCGGATCGGTCTTTACGAAGTCTGCTGGGGAGACTGCCAGTTATTCCGGGCCGCTGGGGACGCTGAGTTATAACGACACTGGCAAGGATGAGACGGTGATCCCCGGCAAGATCGCCAATTACTATGGGGTCAAAGCAGTGACCGAGGCGGCTAACTCAATGTTCCGCACAAGCGAGAGCACGACGCGCATCCTGGCTAAAGAGGAAACCTCGCGGGCCGCTACCACATCGGCGGCTGATGTGGAGAAGCTCAAAATCCTTAACCCCGTGGAGGAAGCTCCTATCCAGCCATGAATGAAATCAATAGCTCCAAATCCATCTTCAAATCCAAGACCGCCTTCGCAGGGGTGTTGGTTGCCGTGGCCGGTGCGGTTGGTTCCTTTGCTCCCGGTCTCGCGCCGTGGATCGCGGCCCATGCTGACTTGGTTCTCATGGCTGCTGGCATTCTGCAGGTCGGCCTGCGGATGGTTACTAAGGGCAGCGTTAATCTTTTCGGTGATCCTGACTAGCTGCTCTCACGATTACCAGGCGGCAAAACAAACTCTCAAGATAGCTGAAATCGATTCGTGGGCCAAGCCCATCCAACCCGAACCGCTCCAATTCACCCCACTGATTCCCCGCGCTAAGTCCGAACTGGAACGCCAAGCCGCTGACGAACAAGCGGCGATGCAAACCCTGAAGCGCCTGCGCTTTACCCCATGAAAGTTTTCCTCCTGAAATACATCGCCACCTGGTTGGCTGACAACAACAAGCTGGCAATCGCGGCGATTGTTGAGGCGATCAGTGTTGCTGATGCCCGGTTCGGGGTCGGCTCTGAGAAGCTGGAGTTCGTGAGGACAAAGGCGGTTTCCTATCTGCAAGGGCAGGCTGGCTGGATCATCGACACCATCATCCACCTTTTGCTGGCCTGGGTTCGCAAATCATGAGCACTCTCCCCGTCCGCCAGAAGCTGATCGAGATCGCTCGCCGCGAGGTGGGGGCGCGTGAAGTGGGGCGGAATAGCGGGAAGCGGGTTCGTGAATATCAGGCGGCGACCAATCTTGAGGGCACTGGATGGCCATGGTGTGCGGCCTTTGTCTGCTGGTGCATCCGGGAATGGGGCAAGGACAAGGAAGTGCTGGCAGCACTGAAGCTGACGCCGGCCGGATTTGAAAAATGGAGGCCGAAGACTGCGGCGGCGTTTGGCTTGGAGGACTGGGCCAAGAAACGCGGCCTGCAGGTTTTGTTCGCTGACGACATCCCATCACTGCGGACGGGGGACATTGTGACTTTTGACATGAGTCATACGGGCTTGGTGGCTGATGATGCCAGAGGGGTTATCAAAACCATCGAGGGAAACACTGGAGCCAGTGGTGGCCGTGAGGGGGACGGGGTGTGGGACAAGTCCCGTAACTTCAAAGAGTCCCGGAAATTCATCCGCCTTTTGCCGCCATGAGCCAAATCCTGACCATGAGTGAAGAACAGACAGAGGGCTTTTCCAGCCGACTCAAGACTCTTGATATTGTGGTCAAGCTTGGCTGGGCGCTTTTGGCAGGAGCCTTCGCCATGGGGGTGTGGGTGGCCACGATCCAGATCGCCGTCAACGAAAACACCCACACGACTGCCTCTGTGCAGCCGCGAATCCGGGAGCTGGAGCTAAAGGAAAGCGCGAACAATGAGAAGCTGGCTAACATCCTCAAAATTCTCGACCGGATAGACCAGAAACTGAATCAATGAGCGACCGAACATTCATGACTCTGCGTGAGGCAGGCGTTTCCCAGACTGGGATTCGCCCCCGCTTTGCGCCGATTCGGAATGAAAGCCCGCTGACGAATCCGGGGAGTGAGTTTCTCGCCGCTCTGATGGGCAGCACGGGGCCGCTGGGGGCAAAGGTGAATGAACTGACCGCCCTTGGGGTCTCGACGGTCTATGCCTGTGTGCATTACATCGCCCAGATTGTCAGCACGCTGCCGCTGGAACTGTATGTGCAGAATGGGGACAGCCGGACGCCGGCCGTGGGGCATCCTGCCAGGCGGGTGATGCGCACACGGCCCAATCCGATCATGGTCAGCAGTGATGTGCGCTATGCGCTGGCCTTCAACCAAGCGCTGCATCACAACGCTTACGCGCAGCTGGTCTACGACCGGGCGGGGCGGATCGCGGAGATTTACCCGCTGCGGACGCGGAACGTGTCAATGACGATGCGCGGGAACTTCCCCCGCTATACCGTCACCAGTGATAGCGGCAGCAAAGAGCTGGGCTTTGATAAGATTTTGCATCTGCGCGGGATGTCTCCTGATGGCTTGAAGGGTCAGGGACCGATCAGTCTTTGTGCTAATCTGATTGGGCTGGCGCAGGCGCTGGAGGATAATTCCAGCAGGTTCTTCTCGAATGGATCGCGGCCTGGGATGGTCTACACAGCAGCGCCGGGGGTGAACTTGACGGAGCAGCAACGGAATGCCCTGAAGGACCAGCTCAACTCTGCTTATCAGGGCGTCGATAACTTCTTCCGCACAATGGTCTTGGAAGGTGGCGGCAAGATGGAGATGACCCGGAGCGCCAATGATAGCAGCCAGTTTGACGAGATCGCCAAGCGGACGCATCAGCAAATCTGCCAAGTGTTCGGGGTGCCTCCGCACAAGGTTGGCATCCTTGATAACGCCACCTTCAGCAACATTGAGCAGCAGCAAATCCAAGCCGTGCAGGACTTGTTCTTGCCATGGTGCAAACGGTGGGAGGAAGCCTTCGCTGGGGCTTTGCTGCTCCCGTCTGAGCAGGATAACCACTACTGGAAGCACAACCTTAACGGACTGCTCCGAGGTGATGCTGCTGCCAGATTCTCTGCCTACAGCACGGGCCTGCAGAACGGCATCTACAGCATCAACGAGGTAAGGGGATACGAAGACCTCGACCCGATCGAGGGCGGCGACACGCACGTTCGCCAGCTGAATATGGCTGACATCTTAGCAACCGCCGCCGCACCGGCAACAATGGAACCGGCAGTATGAAAGTGAAGCAAAAAGAGATTACCAATCTGGCTGACAGCACCCGCTCTGGCGATCCCGCCAAGCTCAAGACGGCGTGGGAAAATGCTGCGAAGATTCAGAAACCGCAGGCGCTTTCGCATGAGCTTCTCATCTACGACCGGATCGGCTCTGACTACTTTACCGGCGGCGGGATCACCCACCAATCCGTGACTGACTGGCTGGCTGGATTGGAGCCATCCAATTCTGCGATCACGGTGCGGATCAACTCTCCGGGTGGCGATGTCTTTGAAGGGGTGGGGATTTATAACGCGCTGGTGGCATGGCAGGCTGGGCAGGATGACCGGAAGATTACGGTTAAGATCGATGCGCTGGCGGCTTCGATTGCTTCGGTGATTGCGATGGCTGGGGATGATATCGTGATTGGCGGCAATGCCATGATGATGATTCACCGGGCCAGCACGATTACGATGGGGAATGCTGCTGACCACCTTAGCACTGCCTCGACGCTGGAGAGCATCGACCAGATTATTGTCGATACCTACGAGGCGCGGACTGGGCAGAAGCCAGCTGATCTGAAGGGCTGGCTGGACGCTGAAACTTACATGACCGCAGCGGAATCCGTGGAACGCGGGTTCGCTGACCGATCCGAAACTTTGAAGGGGAGGCCGGAGCATCACGACCCGGAGACCCCAGACAACCAATCCGTGGCGCGTCTGGCAGCCGCCCGGCTGCTGGTGGCTCAGATGGGCCGTCCGACAGTCACCGCACACGCCGCAAACTGATAACACAAACACCCATAATAACATGAAAAAGAAACCGTTGATCGTCCTGCCAGTCTTGGCATTCTCCCTCACCATCCTGACCATGGATGCCAGCCCGCTGGACGCCGTCCATGCGAAGATCAAGGCCGTGGCCGCTGATGCCGACAAAATCCTCGCCGGGGCCAAGGATGGCCTCAGTGAATCTGACTTGGCTAAGGTCAAAGAATACCACGGCATGGTGGATGGCCTCAAGGCTACCGCCAAAGCCCTTGAAACCCAGAGCCAGCTTGGTGCCTACCTCGACAGCGTCCCTGACAGCGAGAAGCGCAAGGTTATCTTGGATGCCTCTGGCCTCTCCAATCAGGATGCCTCTGATGCCGAGCGCTTCAGCTTCCGCCGCTTGATCGTTGGTCAGCTGGCCGGTGGCAAGCTCGACGGTGCCGAGGCCGAGATGGTGGCGCAGGGCGCTAAAGATGCGGTGCAGCTGGCCAGCCAAGGGAGCCATGTTCCCCGCGCTGTGCTCGCTACCATGTTCGCCAATCGTTTCCGCAACGACCTGACCGCTGGCGGCACCGGCGCTGGCCTGGAAGTCCTGACTCGCGAGCCTTTGCGAGGGATCGTCGATCCCTTCTATGAGGCCATGGTGACCCGCACCCTGGGCGCTCAGTTCCTCTCTGGCCTGCAGGGCAATATTCCCTTCCCGAAAATGGGCCGGGATAGCACCAAGCCTGCGTTTGCCGCTGAGAATGGTGCTTCCACCGAGCTAACCCCAACCAGCAGCCTGATCACCCTGTCGCCTAAGCGCATCCCTGCTCATGTGGAGCTGTCCAAGCAGCTCCTGCTCCAGACTGACCCGAGCATCGAAGCATGGGTGCGGAATAACCTCCTGCAGGAAATCGCCATCATCTGGGAGAAGGCTGTCATCCACGGCACCGGCTCCAGCAATCAGCCTACCGGGATCGTTGCCACTGCCGGCATCGGCTCTGTGGCTGGCGGCACCAACGGCCTGGCCCCTACCTGGGCCAACATCGTGGACCTCGAAACCGCGCTGGCCAACGCTGATGCGGCCACCGGGAACCTGGCCTACCTCACCAACTCCAAGGTGCGCGGCGCTCTGAAGAAGATCAGCATTGAATCCGGCACTAGCGCCGAGAAAATCTGGAGCCGCACCACCCCTGAACTCCCGCTTAACGGCTACGTCACCGGGGTTTCCAACTGCGTGTCCTCCACCCTGACCAAGGGCACTTCCTCCGGGGTTTGCTCTGCGATCATCTTCGGCAACTTTGCTGACTTGGTTATCGCTCAGTGGGGTGGCCTTGATGTCCAGGTCAATCCTTACAGCCTCGACACCACTGGCTTGGTCCGCATCACTGCTGCCGCCTTTGGTGATAACGCGGTGCTCCGGGCTGGCTCCTTCGCCGCGATGCTCGATGCGCTGACTGCCTAATTTTGTTGGTGGTCATATGATAAGCCGGGGCGGGGATACGTCGCCGCCCCGGCGCTTCTTCTTTTTGTTATGAAATTCCTGATCAACTCCGACTGCCTGATTGGTGGCCAGCATATCGCTGAAGGCACTGTGGTGACCGTGACTGATGACCAAGCCGTGGAGCTGATGCTGGCAAACCGGGGTCGCGTGGTCCCAGAGGATTACGCCGCGCCAACCGAAGAGCCTGCCAAAGCGGCCAAGCCTACGAAAAAATGATTCCTTCTGCTGCCATCTCCCAGCTGGTCACTGCGCCTGCGCTTGAGCCGATTACCTTGGTCCAGGCGAAGGAGCATCTGCGGGTGGATGGCAGCGATGAGGATTCGCTGATCGGGCTTTGCATCACGGCGGCAAGAGATCGGATCGAAAACGAATGCCGCAGGGCCTTCGTCAGGCAGAAGTGGATCGCCTACATCACGGGCGACATCGGCGGATGCGTCCCGGTGGAGCTACCCCGCGCCAGATTGATGGCAGCGGAGACCTTTTTGATGGAATACCGGAACGATGCCGGCACTTGGACGGCATGGGCGAACACTACCCAGCTGCCAATCAGGGAGCCTGCGCTGGTCTGGCTGACATCATACCCGGACAACATCGATACCCCGCGCAGCCCACAGGATGCGGTCTGGCGGGCGACTTTCTGGGCCGGGTATGGTGCGCTGGCCACTGACGTTCCGGGGCCGCTGCGCCATGCGATTTTGCTGCTGACGGCCCATCTATTTGAGCGGCGGGAAATGGTCATTAGCGGGGCGACGGTCACGGAGATTCCGAAATCGCTGGATTGGCTGATCGACTCTTTCCGGGTGCCTTGGGAGGGGGCGGTCAAATGACCCCCATCGGACGCAGAGACGCCAGAATAACGATCCAGCGGGCTGCAGACACGGTGGATGATCAAGGCTCTGTCACGCAGACTTGGTCAACGCTGGCGACAGTCTGGGCGCACGCGCAGACAATGAGTGGCAAGGAGACGACCAACGGCTCATCAAGGGACGCCACTGCGGAACAGGTTTTCTCTGTGCGCTATCAATCGCTGCTGGATGACCTGAATCCACGGGACCGGATCATCTGGGGTGGGTTTGTTTACGACATCACCAGCGCTCTGCCGCTGCCGCCATCCCGGCCGGCTGAGATCATTATTTCGGCGGTCTTAACCGATAACGCCATCAACGCGACCGGCTACAACTTTACGGCAGATAGCACTGATTTCACTGCCGACATGACGCTCCAGACCGCTGACCACACCTAGACCTATGGCAAAACAAACCATCAACATCGGGACTACAGCCAACGACGGAACGGGTGATCCTATCCGCGCGGCGTTCGAGAAGGTGAATGATAATTTCACGGAGATTTACACGGCGAACACGGGGACGAATACCGGGGACCAAGATCTTTCTGCCTACGCAACGACCGCTGCGGTGGCGGCTGGGTATCAACCCCTTGATTCTGACCTGACGGCGATCTCTGCGCTGACGACCACAGCCTACGGGCGGGCGCTCCTATCGACAGCTGACGCGGCTACTCTCCGCAGCGCAATCGGCGTAGGCCAGGCCGACGCCCCAACCTTCTTGGCGCAAACCCTGACCGGCCAAAGCCTGACCAGTTCTCAGTCGACCAACTTGTTGGACTTGGCGACGACCTGGGACACCGTGGGCACTCCAACTGGCATCAAGCTAGATGTCATTAACACCAATAGCAATCCGGCAGCATTACTGATGGACTTGCAGGTGAGTGGTGGGACCAAGTTCAAGGTAGCCAAAGGAGGGTCTTTTTCCTTCAGGGCCGGGAATACCTTTGCGGATATTTCTAGTGACGGAGTGGGTCGCATCCTGATGAATCCAACCGCTCCAAATGGCGTCAGAATTTCCGGCGATCTGCATATTGGAACTGCTGATGTAGTTTTGATACAAGACGCCTCCGGGATCTTGGCCCAGCGGAACGGGACCGCCAAACAGGCACTTAGGGTCTATAACACAAATCTTAGCACTGCGCCGGAATGGGCTGAATTTGATTGGATCACATCAGGGGTCGGCAACACGCTGCGGATCGGCACAAACCTGTCAGGGACCGGGGGGGCGCGTCCGATTGAGTTTGTGGTGGGCGGGGTGGTTCGATGGACAATAGCAACAAGCGGAAACGCCACTTTTACCGGCGGCTTGACGATTGGTTCGTCGGCAGCTTTCGCATTCAGCGGTCGCGTGCTTTTCTCAGCCCCTTCGGTTGGCGTTTACCTGCTGCAAAATAATACCCAAGACGATTTTAACCGACTCCAACTAGGCGGCACCACCTCCGCATTCCCCGCGATCAAGCGGAACGGGACCGGGATCGACATTGTGCTGGCAAATGATTCTGGGTTTGCTCCAGTGAAGGGCAAGCTGACCACAGACACCGCATACACTGCCACCGTAGTCGCCGCCACTGGTTACATCACGATCTACGACTCTACCGGGACTGCATACCGGGTGCCATGCGCTGTCTAATAACAATTCCCACATGACCACAACCTACAAAACCAACCTCGTCACTTCCCGTAACGCCAACCTCGCCGAACAGCACGATCTGCGGGAGCGGCTCAAGCAACTCGAAAGCGAAGAGACCCAACTCAAAGGGGCCATCGCCGTCCTGACTCAGATCGATCAAGCCGAAGCCGAAAAGGCCAAGGCTGAACAACCCACTACCTAATAACACATGGCCACAATTACCATCCCACTTGATACTCCGGCGGAACGTCCTGAGGTCACCGCGAAGACTTACAACGAGATTTATATTATGGACCTTGCCATTTCGGCCCGGTCTATGGGCGAACAGGACTCGATTTATGTTGAGTATGTGCCCTACGATCAGGCGACTGGCGACCGGCTGCTTTCAGATCGGCGGGAAGTGCGTCTGCCTTTTTGGGAGGCGGTGCAGGCTATTCCGTCCGCTGCTGCTGCTTTTGGGGCGGTTGCGGTTTGTTTGCCGGATTTGATTGCTTATCAGGCTGAGAAACAGAAGCCGGTTGAGCCTACGGAATAACATCATGCCCGCCGTCAATCACAGCGCGAAACTGGCAACGTCACTGATGGTGGCGATGAAGGCCCATGGCGCGCTGACGGCATTGATCGGGGCAGGGACAGCCTGCCGACTGTATAGTGGCAGGGCGGCACAAGGGAGTGCTCTGCCAAGGGTGATCTGGCATGAGATCACCAGCACCCCGGAACATACTCATGATAGCGCGACGACCGCCGACCCCGGCATGGAGGATACCATCGTGCAGTTTGACATCGAGGCGCGGCATCTGTCCGGGTGCCGCGCTGTCGCCGATGCCATCAGCGAAGCCCTCAACGGAGCTAAACCCGGCGGGGCCGCCGCCGACCTGCAAGCTGCCTTTCGGGAGTCCGGCGGGTTTGCTCAACCTCTGGACTACCAAACCGGCGACGGCATCACGGAAGCGCACCGGCTGTCAGTCGATTACCGGATCATCTGGCGTGACGCCTGACCTTTAACTCTTTCAAACCATGGCCAAAAAAGCAGCATACAATACCCGAATCCAAATCACTGACCCTGCAGACTCATCCGTGATCCGGGTGAAACATCTGGGGGATATTTCCGGGCCGGAAGTGTCGGTCGCGGTGGTGGATGTGACGGCACATGATAGTCCTGATGGGTTCTCTGAGTCATTGGCAGGCATTGCTGAGGCGGGGGATGTGACGTTTGAGCTGTTCTTCGATCCCAACGATAACGGGCACTCGCGGCTGCTGGCGATGGTGGACGAGCGGAGGCCGGCGGCGTTCGTGATCCGGCTTCCGGCTGACTCGACGCAATTAATCTCGACCACGAGTTTTGCGGGGTCGGTGGTGGGGTGGGTGCGGAATGGCAACTTTACGATAGGGGGCGGGGTGGCATACTACACGGCAGCCGATCCGGGCGTAGGTGATTACATCGAGGCTACGCTGACGGTGGCCCCGCTGATCGCTGAGAGCTATGTGGTGGCCATTACATTCACCGGGACGACCCAAGGCACGGCCAGCGTCAACGTGCTGCATGGCGGGGCTGTTGTCGGGACGGTGAACCCATCTGAAGGCGGGACGCAATATGTGCGATGGGATGCGGTATCAACGAGCCTGCTTTTGAGGATTGAGGTGCCGTCCAGCATTAGCACGCTGCAGACTTTTTCGATCGCTGGCGTCTCGATGCTGGGCATTACCAGCAACACAGCCACCCGGTTCAACTTCACCGGCCTGGTCACCAAGGTGGGGATTCTGGCCCCGGTGGGTGATGCCCTGAAGGCTCCGGTGAGCGTGAAAATCAGCGGGGCACCTGTCTACACCCGCGTCTGATATCCTTTCCGATTCTCCAACCAAAAAACTAATATAACACTATGGCTAAAAAAGCAGCATACGGCACTAAACTGGCGATTCAGCGACTCCAAACCGGGAGTTATACGGATGTGGCCAACGTGGGCGACATCTCCGGCCCAGAGGTTTCGGTGGAAACGATCGACGTCACCACTCACGACAGCGCGGATTTCTTCACGGAGTTTCTGGCGGGGATCGCTGACAGTGGCGATGTCTCGTTCGATCTGGTCTTTGACCCGAATCTGGCGGCTCATGAGACCATTTATAACGATGTGGTCGGGCGGCAGAAGCACAACTTTTATCTCAAGATGCCCGGATGGGTATCGACTGCGGCTGGTGGTTACATCGCCTTTGCTGGTATCTTCACGAAGATCGGCCTGACCTTCCCTGTCAAATCCGGGATCATGGCTCCGGTGACGATCAAGGTCAGCGGCAAGCCGGTCTACACCAAGTTTGTCTGATCCTGATTCCCTAAAACCACACACCAAAATCCACCACACATGGACCTAAAACCACGATTCACGACCCGCGCTGTCCGCCAGCTTTTTGAATGCCACGGGATTGACCTGATGAAACTGTCAGGCGATGCCATCACCGACTCTGAGAGCCGGAAGAAGATCACAGTCGGCGGGATGCCGGATGCTGACGCTGCGAAGGTGGCCGAGGCGTGCGATGACCTGACGCCGGGTGAGCACATCGAGCTGCTGACGGAGGCGATCCGCCGCGATCTGGTGCCAGCCTCTATCCGGGAGGCGACCGCGAAGGCCGCTGACACGGGCAAAAGCGAATGATAACCAATCTGCCAGAGAGGGACAGTCTGCGGCCTACTGGGCCGGGAGTGTGGCCCGTGCTCACCGGGTCGCGTCCCTCTCTGGCGATCTCTTTTGGGGGCTTACGCCGGCGGAGGTGGAGCAGATCATGCGGGAGGCGATCGGCGAATGGCGGGACAAGGCGAGAGCTGCGTCCTACAATGCCGCGATGATCTGCGCCTGCCTCTATAACTGCCACCGCGATCCTAAATCCCACCCTGAGCCATTCACCCCTGACGACTTTCTGCCGCAAATCCAAAAGCCTGAACCTGAACCTGTAACCGAAGTGCCGCCGGAGGTGGTGGCGAAGAAGGTGGAGCTGGCGATGAATGTCCTGACACAGATCAACTCATGAAATTCAACACCAGAGTGACAGGGGCAAGAGATGCGGAGGCGGCAGTAAAGGAGCTGACCGACAAGATAGGGCGCGGGGCGATGCGTGACTCTCTGACGAAGGCGGCGCGGATCATGACGGCGGCAGTAAAGCGGGGTGCGCCAACGGGGGCGACCGGGCTGCTGAAGAAGAGCATCAAGCAGAAGGTGGTGACCAATACGCGCAAGCAGATGGTGACTGCCTATGTGGGGCCATCCAACAATGTAACTGGGCAGGTGGATCGATTCGGAAATGGGAACATCACGACGGTGCGGCCTGCCAAGTATGCCCACCTGGTGGAATACGGGACGGCGTCCCGAGGCGGATATGGGCGGAAGGGGGAGATAGTGACTCCCGGCAATCAGCCAAGGCCATTCATGCGGACGGCCTACGCCTCCACGAAGACGACGACGCTGGACAAATACAAATCAGAACTAGGGCCGGCCATTGAGAAGACGGCGTCTAAAATCAGAAAGCGGAAAGTCCGCACCTAAATTATGGCTGAATCCATTGCAGACCTCTCCATCCAACTCCGGGCTACGGCGGACAAGCTGTCTTCTGACATCAACAGCGGGCTACGGGGAGCGCAGCAGTCTACGAGCGTGGGGGCGGTGGCTTTGGGCACGGCTATTGGCGTGAGTGTGGTGGCTGGGCTGGGGGCGGCAATGGCAGGAGTGAAAAAGGTGGTGGGGCTGGCCTTTGAGGGGCTGGACCGGATCGATGCGCTGGATGAGGCGGCAAGCAAGATCGGGATTGCCTACAATGCGCTGCAAGACCTCAAGTTTGCCGCTGAGATGACTGGCGGTAGCCTTGAGGGGATGGTGTCCGCTCTGGCAAAGATGCAGGCTAATCTGGCAAGCGGAAGCGCTGACGAGGCTCTGCTAAAGCTGGGGCTGAGTGCCCAAAACCTGCGAGACCTCGCGCCGGAAAAGCAATTTGCCGAAATCGCTCAGAAGCTGTCTGAAATCCAGAACACCGGGGACAAGATTGACCTGACGAAGTCCTTCTTCGGGAAGGGCGGGGTGGAGATTTTGAACGTGATCAACATGGGCAAGGAGGGGATTGAAAGCATGAGTGCCGCCACGGAAAAGCTTGGCGGGCACCTGACTGATGCCCAACGATCCATGGCCACGATGGCCCAGGAGAATATTGAAAAACTGCAAACGGGATGGGGGTTCATCAAGGACCAGCTCGCGGTGGCGATTGCTCCTGTCTTAATCGACATGGTTAATACCGTGAAGGAATTGGCGGATGAGTCCAATGCGGTGGGTGAAATTATCAGGAATTGGCCAATTTATTTTGTTGAAACGGTAGCTACTGCTGCCGAGGCGGTGCAGGCAGTCAGCCAGTTTGCGCGAGTTTGGAAAGACTGGAATGAGGCAGCTAAGGATAATCCCTTTACGCTTAATCCATTAACGGATTACAAAAATTCGATGGAGGATCTGGATGCTGCTCTGATGAAGCACGTAAGTTTGGAAAAAAACGCAGGAGATGTGGTCCGGGAAAGATACGAGAAGCAAAGGCTGGCGTCTCAGGCGGCGCGACTGGAAGCACTGAATGCGGCGCGTGAAAAAAAGGAACTGGATAAAGATGTGGCGGATGGATACGTAGACACTACCAAGGAAATGACGCGGGCCTACGAAGCGCAGATGGCGGCCAATAGGGCGGCAAACGGTGACTTCAGCCAGTCCTTTGATGCCATATGGAAGGTGATGCCGGAAAAGGTGCAGGCGTCGCTGGATCAGGTGGTGGAGCAATACACGGCCACCACAAAGGGACTGAAAGAGCTGACGGTGGAATGGGTTTCGATGATGATCTCAAATTTCCTGGCAGTCAGTAATTTGATGAACAACGTCCAATACGTGAATGCATCAGACTGGTGGAAGAAGACGAATGATATGCTGCAGAGCCTTGGCTCTAGAAAAGACGAGGGGGTGGGTGCGGATGCTCAGGCGACACTCGACAGCATGAAAACGAGCAGTCCCGCTGCAGGCCAGGGGGATGCTGGATTATCTCCAAAAGAGGTTTTATTAAATAAGCAAAGCAAAATCGACTCGGACAAATGGTTTAAGGAGTTTAAGGCAGGGGACTTGTCTCCGTCTCAAGCAGCGATGGCTAGAAGCGCCGCCGCTCAAGAGGCCAGCCAGGCCAGGGAAGCCGCGAGAATAGATTACAACCGCACACTTAGCCAAAACAAGAGCGCTGAGAGATATAATGCCAGAAATCTCAGGGATATTCGGGGAGGGATGAAGATCGGATCGTTTGATGGATCGTTTACTGCGCCATCGATGAATGGGCAGGCTCCGTCATTCTTCGGCGGGGGCGGGATGAAGACGCCCCGGATGAATACGGCGGCAGCAGGCGGGACGCTGGGGGCGGTGACGATCAACCAGAGCTTTTCCAGCGGCGTGACGAGGGCGGAACTGGCGGGAAGTATGGATGACCTGAAAGACGCGACGCTGGGGGCGGTGCTGAATGCAGTTTCCAATGGTGGGGGCTTCCGTAATGCCCTGCAAGCTTAACAAATAACACATTAAAATATATGGCCAGAACAATCAGAATCGAAGCAGAGCAACGGACGCGGCGCGGGGGATACCTGACGGACCTACGGACTGGGCAGGGGGCGTTTATTCACCGGGGGGAAGACTTGATCATTGAGATGGCGTTATTCTCTGCGGGCAGGATGCTGCTGCGGTCTGAGGTGACGACGGTGACGCTGAAGTTTTATAATTCGGCTGCTGCGCTGATCCTTGAAAAAGTGGTATCCAATACGGCGCTCAACCCGGCGATGACTGCGGCCCAATGGCGGAATGGGACAGGATCGCTGGCAAGATACAGCATCAATGGCGCGGATACCGGGACGCTGCCGGCTGGCTTTTTCACTTTGGAGGTGTGGGCGAATGAGGGGGGACTAGGCACGGCAATGTTTGCCGGTGGATTGATCGAGGGGGTGACGGTCACTAATTTGATCCCAAGCACTCCGGTGACTCCAGGCCCGCCGACCAGCTATACCAAGGCGGAATCTGATGCGCTGTATGATACGATCGGGGCCTTCATGGATGCCGGGATGTCTAGCGCGGACAAGCTGCTGACGAGGACTGCCCATGGGACAGGCCCGGCTGGGGGGTCGCAGATTTTGACAGGCGCTCCATCTCCATCATCTGAGGGCACGATCCTTGGCGAAGAGGCGCGGGTGACTGAGGTGACGCCGGATGGGAATACGGTGCTCTACCTGCGGCCTCCGGGGCTGGCGGTGGGGGCATCGCACACGCTGCTGATCGATCAGGGGTATGTGACGCACTGGGATGCGATCTTTTCCTTCCCGCCCAACACTATCACAAATGGAACGGGGTCTGCCGGATTTGCTAAAAAGTCATGGCACCCGGTGACGGGGGAGGGATACGAGAAATTCCACCTCCTGTATGATGGATACAAGGTGCACGTGAGCCGGTTCCGCCAGCCTGCTTTGCCGCCATCCATTTATGACTGGCAGGCCGAGCATCCGTTCCACAGCGGAACGAATCTGGTGGCTGACCGATCAGGAAGGACGATCAGCACTACCGCTACCGTCCCAGGGTATGCAGCGATGGCAGGTAGCGTTTTTAAAGGGGTGACCTATAACGGGACAAGCAGCTCGCACTCGATGGCTATGGAGGCCCCGGTGGTGGCTC
>Ga0208800_1000038_pt1 | contig 29002 bp, 40 predicted proteins | sample ColrivemetaGS541_FD_187619 | JGI IMG/M metagenome (GOLD analysis project Ga0208800, IMG submission 187619) | Estuarine microbial communities from the Columbia River estuary - Freshwater metaG S.541 (SPAdes) (version 2) | ecosystem: Environmental > Aquatic > Marine > Intertidal zone > Estuary ...
GTATGGGGATTTATTATTTTTAACTTTCTTAAGTAATAACTTTTTCGAGTAGACTTGTTTCGTGGTATAATAGAGACATAAGGCCCGTTCGTCTAGTGGTTAGGATACGAGGTTTTCATCCTTGAGGCACGGTTTCGACTACCGTACGGGCTATTTTTTTTGTATAATGTTTATGTAATCCCCTGTAGTGAAACTGGCATCACATCAGTTTTTGGAGCTGAAATTCCTTGATCGTACTGAGGCGGGGGAATCTTTTAAGTGTGATATAATAAAGATATGAACCAAACAATTTTAATTTCAATTTTATTTGCTCTAGTGGCGATAATGTTCGTCTTGATATTTCTTGTAATTTATAAGATTAACAAAATCTTTAAATCTTATGATAATAACTTAGAATCTTTAAATAAAAAGACAGCCAAGTTAATTGATTAGTGTGATATAATAGACTCATGGAATTCTTTAGACAAAACTTTTACACAATTATAGGTGTGTTGGTTGTAGTACTATATACACCTATAATCTTTCAATTATATCTTTTGAGGCAAACTCTTAAGAAGTATCACGCAGAAAAGAATAAATTTAAAATATGAATATTATAGAAGCACTTTTAAAAGGAATGGCATTTGGATTTATAATGTCTACTCCTGTCTTTGTCGCAAATTATTATCTTTGTAAGAGACTAGATAAAATGGTAAATATGATAGAAGGAATGAATTGCAAAATCAGCAAATAGTGGTATAATAGTTATGTAAGTGATTTGCAACTGTAGCTCAGAGGATAGAGCAAATGCCTTAAAGATTAGGCTAAAAACCTATAAATTGGAGCCTTTATAGAGAATAATAATCTATAAAGTGGATGGGACTGTATCGGTGAAGGCTAAGTAGAAATATATGCTAATACCGAGGGAAGTTGAGAAGAAATTCTTTAACCCCGTAGAGACTACACGTACCACACCTGTAATGGTGAAGATATAGTCCAGACCACAAACATAGCAATATGGTAATGAAAATTATAGTGGTAAGCTAAGCATTTGGTCGCAGGTTCGATTCCTGCCAGTTGTATTTAAAGGTTCGAATAAAATGAACTAAGAATAACCTTAAAGCAGTCTAAATAAATGAATTGCTCTGAGGTTATTTTTATTATGCATCATACAAAAGATAAGGGAGATATTGCCCTTATGAAAACAACTCTTGATTTAACTCTTAAAGGATATAATATTTTTCTTCCAATATCCGAACATTTACCATTTGATTTTATAGCATACAAAGATGGAAAATGTTATAGAATTCAAGCAAAATATTCAACAGCAGGTAAAGTAAATTGCACAACATATTCAGGCAGTGGTAAAAAGAACTATTACAAAGAAGATGATTTTGATTTTTATGCAGTTTATTTGCCTGAGATTGATAAATGTATATATCCATCTCTTAAATATGGTGGAGCAAATTTTAGGTTTACAAAATGTAATTCTGCAACTCCGTTTTATTGGTATGAAGATTTTTTAGAATTTACTGACAATGCTAAAAAAAGAAACTACAGAGATATGGGATGGACTATTGACATTCTCGTAACTGAAAATATTATAAACAGAACAGTAAGTAGAAGAAAGACTATTAGACCTCCTTTAGATGAAATTATAAAACTAGTAGACGAAAAAGGATACTCTGAAACAGGTCGTATGTTTGGTGTTAGTGATAATGCAGTAAGAAAATGGATTAAGTTTGGTTTAAAATATAATAATTAAAATTTAATCCCATCTCTAAACAAGGTGGGATTTTTCTTTTTCGAGCATACAAAATTCGAGTATGATACAATGTTCTTATGCGAATTATCAATACAGTCTTTTGGTGTATCTGTATTCCTCTAATGTCATGGGAGAAAATTTCGAGTCTCTTTCAACCCATATCTTTGAATCTATATTATAAAAAGATTCTGGTTTATAAGAAAAGAAATCTGACATTTTCATTTCAAACTCAGAAAATCCTTGCTCCTCTAAATAACCCCAAATATAAAAATCTACAGCATACTTCTTTAAAGCAATATCTATATCTGTATATTTTAAATCTAAAACCTTACCATTCTTATCCCTGTAATTACCACAACAAATTAAAAAATTACTCATGGTGTAATTACTTCTATACTTAAGTAATATTTTATCATTTTTCGTTGAGATTAAAGGCAAAATATCCAACGTGCTATGAGGGAAGATGTCTGCATAATCATCCACAAGAGTTTTAATTTTTAATATCATAATTTCGAGTAAGTATTTCGAGTCTGTTTCATAAATGATTATTAATATCCTATACAGCATTATAGTATATTTTTTTTCAAATTACAAACTAAAAAACATTATTTGTTTCATGTCTTCGGGGGGTTTACCCCCCGACAGGAAGTTTTAAATAATAAAAAATAGTTTGAAATGCCTTAGATTTTTATTGTTTCCACTTGCTTTTTTGATATAATACTCCTGTAGCCAACCGCTACTGGAGATTGAAATGAGCAACGACAGGTTCGGTATCTTGGAGATTGGGGACAATGTCCCTGTAGTCTCCCCTAACGCAAACGTTTTCGGCGCAGAGACAGGCTTGCAGGTTCGTGCAGGTTCGTCTGCAAAGCAGGTTGACGGTCAATGGGTGAACGCAATCGGATTGAAATCCACTGAAACCCACCGTCATGTAGCAAAGGTATGGCAGGACAAGTGTACCCCAATGTCCGATGCCATGTCCGTTGTCCGTCACCAACATGAGGGCAAGTTTGACAAGGTCGTTTTGGAGTCTGATGTTCGCCTTGCAACCTTCGACCGTCTCTCTGATGGGACGGCTATCAACGCAGACGGTCTGGAATCCCTCCGCACCTTTACCCCGATTCCTAGCACCACGGTTTCCTACTTGGTCAATGCCGGTTTTGAGACTGACATTCCCAAGTATTTCAACGCAGAGTTGACCAAGCGTGAGAACGATTGGAACAACGGCGAACGTGAGCGTGAATCACGTAATTTCCGTCTCCGCCTTCGTCAAGAGGGTGATACGCCGGTTGTACGTGCTGTCTGTTCTGGTCGCTACGGTGTGCTTGATAACCTTGACGCACTGGAGTTTATCGCCGATGCTTTGCCATCTGGTAGCAACCTCAACGATGCTCTGGCATCCCATTTCTTCAACAATGGTGATGACATTCAGGGCAACATCTTGCTTCCAGACTACATCAAGGAACAACCAGATTCCGACTACGGTGTAGGCATCTCGTTCCGCAACAGCGAGATTCGCAATGGTGCTTTCAAGATTTCGCCATTCTTGTTCCGTGCCATCTGTCTCAACGGCATGATTTGGGGACGGCGGAACAGCGAGATTTCCATCAACCAAAAGCACCTTGGAACCATCGACAAGGATAACATCCGGTTGCAGGTTCGTGAGGCGGTCATTCTGGCACTCTCTGAAGGCAACGATATTCTCACCTTGATGAACCTTACAAAGCAGGTCAAGGTCAAGAATGTTCATCAGGTCATCGCCAAGGTTGCAAGGGACAACAAGATGACCATTGAACAGGGTCGTGCGTGGTCACAAGGCTATCTGGAGACGCTTCAAGAGCCGTCTGGGGACATTGCCCATGAGACCGCTTTTGGACTGGTAAACGGTCTCACACGAGGCGCACAGGCATTCTCCGGTGTCCTTCGTGAGCAGATGGAAACGACCGCAAGTATCATCCTTGCACCTGCCATCGATGCCGACCTGAAGGCTATCCAGAAGCGTTGGGGAACACTCTCCGATTCTGCAAACGCCTTGCCGGAGAACATCGTTGCAAAGTATCAGATGGTAGGGGTCTAACCTCCCCTACCATACTTCCCCCAGAAATGGGGGATTTTTTTGTCAATTTTCAAACTATTTTTTATTATTTAAAACATTCCCTCGGGGGGTAAACCCCCCGACAGGTTGAAACAAATAATAAATTTTAGATGAATTCATTAATTATTATTGATATAATGAAACATAAGGAGTTTGATATGACCGCAACAAAGTTGGAATTTATGGGTGAAACACTAGCAGATTTTTATCATCCAATCTCACACATCGTAGAACAGTGCCAATGGTTCATGGATTGCCCAGATGCTCAACGAGGCATGATGGGAGGCTTTATGACTGCTGTTCTTAATAATGACTTTACTGGAGCAGTTTGTAACGCAGATGATGAGAACATCAAACACCTTCGCACAATTGCGATATTCCTTTATTCAAAAGGCAATTGTGTTAAGAAAAAATTTAATAGTCTTATTAAATAATTAACAGGGGTTAAATACCCCTGTTTTTTTGCTTTTGTCAAACTGAAAAACATTATTTATCTCATGTTGTCGGGGGGTTTACCCCCCGAAGGAAAGTTTTAAATAATAAAAAATAGTTTGAAATAGCCATAAATTTCAGAATATATTTGATATACTAACCCTGTAAGCAATCGTGCTACACAGACCGGAGAAACGCATGAACACTACGACCATTGCAACGACTCTCAAAGACCTGCTGACAGAAAAAGCAGGTGCTACCTCACTTCTCATGGATGCGAAACTTAGCCTCCTGCTTGCCGAGGCTACCATTCAAGCGTCAGAGGAGTATAAGGGTTTTGGCTCTAACGAGACAACCCGCAACGCACACATGACCCTGCGTTTGCAGGAGCAGATTGAATCTGTGCGATTCCTTGAAAAGTCTGTCATGCTCCTTGATGCAAGAATCAAGGGAGAGACTTTCTTTTTCAATGCCCTGATTGCCGACACCACAGGGAAGACCATCGCAGAGTAGTCAGATTGCCCCTGTGGGAGACCACAGGGGCAATCTAAAGGAAGACCTATGAAAACCGTAAACTTTGTCGCAGAACCATTCTTGGGCGTAAACTCGGATTCCATGCCTCGTGCGTTGGATTCGTTCATCTATGCGCTTGGGGAGTCTCTCCCAACGTCATACAACCGTGTTACTGAAAAGGTATCAGGGAACGAGTATATCGTTTTCCGTTCCTCTGAGGTCGATGTACACCTCTATGTAGACGCTCTGAACCGTACGCACGTTAGTATGAAGGTCACCTCAAAGGGCAAGACTTTTGCCTTCGCACACCTTCACAAGAGCCTCCCCGGCTTGTTTGGGAAACTTGATGCACACTACAGCATCGCAATCCCGGATGGTGCATTGGCAACCAAACCATATTCCCGGTTGTTCTAAAATCAACCACTCTGCCTCCCAGAAATGGGAGGTATTTTTTTGCATTTATCAACCTAAAAAACATTATTTGTTTCCTCCCGTCGGGGGTTTACCCCCCCCGAAGGAAAGATTTAAATAATAAAAAATAGTTTGAAATTTCATTATATTATTCTGGAAAGTCGATATAATAGTGTCATGAGTTACACATACACTGCACCAGCCATCGCCGTAGAACGGTCTGCCGACCGTAAACTTTCCACCGATAAGACTGTGTCGGCTACGTGGGTTAGTCAAGGTTCCTGTCCATCAAACTGTGCCTTTTATGGTGCAGGATGTTATGCCGAAACTGGTCATGCTGGCATTACCACAAAACGCCTTAATATGGCACAGTCTATCGGGATGTTTACACCTGAACAGATAGCCCGTTTTGAAGCCGATGCGGTCAATCGCTTGAAGGGAAAGTATGACCTGCGGGGTCACGTTGTAGGGGATTGTAAGACCGTGGAAGCCGCCCGTATTGTATCGGAAGCGTATAACGCCTACATCAAGCGTAGCGGGAAGCGTGTTTGGACATACACCCATGCGTTGGATGTTCCACGTAGCGTTTGGGGCGATGTAAGTATCCTGCGTTCCTGCGAATCGGTTGAACAGTTGCCGGTGGAACATAACCGGGGATATGCCTGTAGCCTTGTGATTCCAACCAAACACGAATCACATCGCCCTGTAGACCTTGGTAACGGGTTCACAGGTATCCCATGCCCGTATCAGGTAAAGAAAACCGAATCCTGCAAGGCGTGTGGTTTGTGTATGCAGGATAAACACCTCCACCGCCGTAAACTTGTGATTCTGTTCGCACCTGATTCTGGAACAGACAAAAAGATTAAAAAAGCGTTAAAGATTCTGCCAATGGCATAGCCCCGAAAGGGGCATCTTTTTTTGCTTTTGTCAACCTAAAATTTATTATTTGTTTCAAGTCCTCGGGGGGTTTACCCCCCGACAGAATGTTTTAAATAATAAAAAATAGTTTGTATCAGTAATGATTTATGATATAATAAACCTGTAACCAAGGAGGTTGACATGAGGCAGGTAACATTCGCAGACGCTACAGACATCTTTTACACTTTGGAACTTGATAAGGATGTTTGCAACGACATTCTGGACGAGTTCACATATGGCGATGATAAAACATCCTATACTCTGGTAAGGACAAACAAGTTTTCAGATGCTCTTAAAAAAGCTCTGGAAGGTCATCAGTTTGAAACATCTTACGTTGAGAACTGGAAAGAATATTCTATCCACAACTTGATTGGTGTTCCCTACATCAACATCGAACAGTAAACTTAAGACCCCTTAAACGGGGTCTTTTTTTGCTTTTGTCAAACTATTTTTTATTATTTAAATCTTTCCCTCGGGGGGTAAACCCCCCGACAACATGAAACAAATAATCTTTTTTAGTTTGGCAAATGTTTAATATCTATGGTAGTATTAAACATGGAAACAAACATTTGGATTTACTTTTCCAAAACAGGTACAGGATATGAGTTAAAGGGTGATGATATAATTTCCGCCTTTGATGCTTTTATTAACATGGACGGCACATTTTTAATAGAGTTTAGTTTTTCACCTATTAAGAATGATATGAATTTCTTTATATATGAATGGGACAAATCTCAGCGTAAGAGAAAAACCATCTATGAAAATTATAGGAAAGAAATTATTATCATGGGTCTTTTGAATAATATTGAATTGCCTACCAATGTTCAGCAAAAAATCTTATCTATGTATGTTAATGATGCAGAAGAGTTGGAGTTAGAAAAAAATGCAAATTCGTGAACAAAAACTTAAGTATCTTTATAAAACAATAGAAACTCTTTGGCATGGTGTAGAAGATACAAAAACAGGTGATTATCCAAGGATTATTAACCTATATAAAGAAGTACTGAAACTTAATCCAAAAGACCGGGATGCTTGGGAGAATATGATTTGGCTCATGTGGTCTTTATCTATTAACACTAAAGATTCCCGATGGTTAGATGATGCAGAAATTTTCTCTAAGCGTTATTTGTCTTTAATGCCTAACGGTTACAGGTCTTATGAATTTCTTGGTATGTTTTATAGGATGATGAAGAAAGATGAAAAATTATCAATCCGTTTTTATGAAAGTGCTATACGTTTTAAAGATTGTCCTAATACTACTTTTCATTCTCTTGTTTCTCTATGCATCAAAAGTAACGATAGATTAAATGCTCTTGGTTATACTAGGCAGGGATTATCAAGATTTAAAAATGATGCTTATTTAAACAGTAAACTCTCTATTCTTAAATGATTTATGATATACTGATTGTGTAAGGGGATTAAGATGGATTTAAAAGATAAGATTGAGGTTCGTTATGTGACCAATTTGCCTAGGCTAAAATTCTCTGCCTTTAGGAATGGAATACTTCTCTCTTCTGGTAGTAATGCTCAGGAGTTGGGAGAAACCTATGCTAAGAAATATAATACAGAATGGGTATTGAATGATGGCAGTAGATTTTATACCCAAAGTTTAGTTAAGTAAATTTAATCCCCCAAGAGTTTTCAAGGGGGAATTTTTTATAATACTGTTAATTTTTCTGCCTTGATTGAAAGTGGACTACCAAATAATTTATCATCTTTCAATCTTTTAACAACAACATAATGCTTTTCTAGAATCTCATAATCATCATAAATAATTCCAAGCTCTTCTTCTCCTGTGCGATCTAACCATGTAACCTTAGAACCTACAGGAAATTTATAAGATTCAATATGCTTTTGTAATTCGTTTGTTTCATTCCATAAAGATGCATTTCTACTCTTAAATGATTCTAAATCTTTATTTAAATTGTTGTTAAGATTCTTTAAAGTTTCATTGTTGCTTTTTAAATATTCATTAGCAGAAATAAGCCAAATAGTAAAACAGAAAAGAACAGACAATACCCCAATTAAGAATGCGTGTTCCATTTTTTAATACCTCTTTTAATTTATTCTACAAGAAGTTTTAAATAATGTTTTTTAGCTTGGATAGATAAAACAAAAGGAGGGGTTTTAAACCCTCCTTTATAATTAGCCTTTCAGCTCGTAGATTGGGTATTCACAGAACCCAGATTCTACAACGTCCCCAGTGCTAATGAAGAGACCCGATGCAAGAATCTCACCAACGATTCCCCGCAGGTTGTTTGTATCAAGTGCGAATTGATTGTCCAACAAGGGGATGATATTGGTAGAAATGTTTGCTACCGGAATATCATCTGCACCAATAAGGGAGAGTTTTACATTCCCGTTGTGATACTCATTGCGGACAACCTTGCAAACGCCATAGTCTTTAAGTTTAATTTCCATCTCTAACTCCTTACAAGATTATTATATCAGAAATCATATATGATGCAAGACTATTTAACCCTCCTTTTCTGGATGGCTTGTCTTGGATGCTTTACGCTCTTCTAGACAGTCAACACAACCCACATACCAATAGCCTTCATAATTCCACACACGACCTTCACCAGCGGGAACATGAACCTTACACCAGCAACACTTTTTTCCGTAACGATTAACCACTGTATTCTCCTAAACCTCATCGATGTATTCATTATATCAGAAATCATATCTGAAGCAAACTATTTTTTATTATTTAAAACTTTCCTTCGGGGGTAAACCCCCCGACAACATGAATCAAATAATGTTTTTTAGTTTGACACAGTAATAATTTATGATAATATATAGACATGAAACTTGAACAAGTATTACCAATGCTCCGAGATGGCAAATGTATCACAAGAACAAAGCCTTATAATCAATCTTCAACTGTTTTATTTCTAAAGATTGAAGATTCAAAATTGAAATTCAAAATTATTTGGACAAGTGGTGATGTAATCAATTGGGCATGTTATAATTTAAAAACAGAAGATATAATGGCAGATAACTGGGAGGTAGCAGGATGACTTTGGATATGGTTAATCGTTTGTTTCTCGTTGTTGTTTGGACAGGCGGAATCGTAGCATTCTTTGGACATATGCGATTCTACAATGCAACAGGTCTAAAGGTGTTGAAGAACATTCTTACCATTATCGCTTGTGTTACACCTCTTACACTGGTTTATGGTTTGTTTGAATGGATTATTACTGGTGATGGTGAAGTTGCATACTGGCTCTTTCAACATGGTGTGCTTGCTTGTATTCTTGGCTTGTTTTATTATTTTATGTGCTGTATGATAAGTAACGCAGATGAGAATGAAAAGAGAAGAATCTAATGGCTACTAATTCAAGAATCGGTAAGATGCTCCCTGATGGCACAATAAAGCAGATTTACTGTCATTGGGATGGTTATGTAGAAGACGGTGTAGGCGAGACTCTTGTAGAGCATTATAACAACGAACAGGATATTGATGCTCTCTTGGCTCTTGGTGATTTAAGCATTCTGGCTCCTTATCTTTATCCTCAAGGCGAACATTCTTTTGATAAGCCAGAAGCCCATGTATGTGTATCTTACAGCCGTGACCGTAAAGAGAATGAAGAAAATACCTGTGCTAAGGTTGTATCAATGGAAGAATGGATGTCACCTTTTTATTCTGTAGGTGCTGATTACTTCTATCTTTACAACGCTGGAAACTGGCTCGTAAAAGATTTGTCAGACGATGAAGGCTGGGTATTGGCTAAGAAATTTCTCCCAGCATATATCTTGACAAAAGAGGATTATGCCAGTATTATATAGGTGATTATATTCCATTCTAACTAACCCCCGTCTTCTGGCAAAGGATGGGGGAATTTTTTTGTCTGCCTCCATCTAAAAAAGATTATTTAAAACTTCTCTTCGGGGGGTTACACCCCCCGACAGGATGATCTAAATAACAAAAAATAGTTTAGGATTCTTCTTGCAGTACAGTTAGATATAGAGTAATATAGATGTGTAGGGAGGCATCCTTACTCCAGTAAAAGTCCAGAACGGCTAGAGTCTATTGCGAGATTCAAAAGAGGGTAGCAACCTTGGAGTGGTTAAATCCACAATCTTTTACTGAAACCTTGAAGATGGTTGACGCAAACAATCTATTCAAGTATAATGATATGTGGTTGGGTACTATGCTCCTTTATGGACAAGAGTAACGTCGGAGGCAGAGACCATCGAAAGAACTGCCCTTGTGTTCCGTACTGGTTAAACTCCAGCCAACCACAAATCGCCCCGTTTCTGTCAGTGTTTCATATGTGTATCTCCTTTCGGAAAACCCTTAGAACCTTAAAAATTCTAGGGGTTTTTTTATTCATATCCCTTGCGTCAGTAAATATTTGTGATAATATATATTCAAGGAGTTAAGAATGAAGACAAGAAATTCTGACCGTTTGAAAGAAATTCTGGGAGCGAAGCGTAACCAGATTGTAGCACTCAAGGATATTCAAATGTATCTCTTGGAAACAAATCCAGAAGTTGCTACAAAAATTTCTTACCAGATTGACAGAGAAGAAGAAGTATACAAGAATCTTTTGAAGGTTATTGAACTTGCAGAAATCTCGGAGCCAAAAAGAAATGGCTGGTTCTCTGGTCATATAAAAACTAGAGAAGACCGACTCGCCAACATAATGGATTAAAAGAAAGCCCCTTGAAATATAGGGGTTATTTTTTGCTCTAGTCTTTTGTTTCTGATATAATTAATGTGAGGACGAAATGAAGTATAAAATTGAAACGTCAGAAATGGACAAGAACATTTTTGATTTGATTCTTTCAGATGTAAGTAATATTGATAAGATTAAGAACTATTATGATGAAGAGGAAAATCTTATTGCTACAGTGAGGATTATTGACAGGGGAGAATTTTCTACAAAGCGATTAGGAAGACCCAAGAAAGATTACACAAGCCTTTTGGATAGGATTAAGAATTTGAAAGAAGAAGGGTTTTTGGATAAAGAAATTCCTGATGCTCTTAATATTTCCAAGGCAAGTTATTCTAGGATTAAAAAACTGGAAATCTAAGAAGAGAAAATGCATAATCCCCTGAATAAATTAATTACAGTCTATTTAGGGGATTATGATATAATGTTAATAGTAATGATTTTTAAAATAATTTCTTGCATTGTTATAGGTGGAATGATATACTTTCTTATAGGGCTAATATCACAGAACAAGAAAACCCTAGAAATGTTTGAAAGACTTTTGGGTAAATAAGTATAGCAAACCATATATAAAAAAATCTAGCATAAAAGTTACATGAAATTAGCATAAACATTAAGAGTATGTAATTATTATAGTATGAGATTTATTATGTAGAAAACCTTGCATATAGTTAATTAGTATGTTATAATATAAAGATCATGGGGGATATCTATAGAAGAGCCTGGGGGTACTTTAGAATTTAGGAGTCCCAAGGAATAGTTCCACCCCCCGTCATTTTTTTTCGACCCCCTTAAAAATCCGCTAGTCTGTTTCTTAAAATCTTTGTATTGTTTTAAAATATCTTGGGGGAGATTTATATGAGTATTGTAATTAAAGTTTTATTGTCGGGTTTATTCTTTGTGTTTTTATTATGGACAATTGTTTTTATTTATATGCATGCTAAGAATCTGGGGGAACGATAGGGGGGCTTATATTTTTTATGATTTCCTGTAATTTTAACCATCCCTTTTGCTTCCGGTATATATAGGATTTTTTAGATATGAATGAGCTTAGTATTTTTAGGGATAATTATAGGGAATATGTTTTTGGGTTAGATTTTTCTCTAGGGGATGTTTTTAATTTTGGTGATATGATTTATGATTATTCTTTGTCATTTGTAGGGGGAGAGTTTAATCTTTTTATTTATGATGTAGTGTTGGATCATTATGGTATGCCTATGAGAGATGTTTTGTCTGAGAGGCTTTTTATTTTTGTGGATTTTTAGGGGGGGTATCTAAATTTATTGGTTTTCCTGTAGATTTAGGTATCTTTTTGTTTGTGGTATGTGATATAATATTGATATGAAATTTGCAGACTTAAGACCAGTACCTTTGCGTAATTATAATGATAGAGTTCCTGATATTGATGCCCCTGATTTTTTGGATAAGATGATTTTATTGCGTGAATTTGCTGAAAGATGTGACAGTTATAAATCAGACAAAGAGAGAAAATTATCTAGATATAAAAACACTGAAATATTTATTAATCAGAGTAAAGAGTTCCATGGTGATAAATATGGTTATTCTTATACTGTTTATATAAATGCCAACACTTATGCAATTATTTTTTGTAAGAGGTGTAATAAATATTTCTATCAGACACCAAAGAATCACACTACATATGGTTGTTTTGATTGTGCAAGAATAGATCAGGCTGCAATGAAAGCGATCCCGGAATCAGAGTTTATTCGTAGATGTAAAAAACTTCATAGGCATAACAATTACGATGATATTGTTTTTGTGTCTTGTAATCATGTTGTGGAGAATATTTTTTGTACTAAATGTGGTAGATATTTTGATACTTTTGGTCAAGCTCATGTTAGACCGGACAAACCTAATGGATGTCCTTATTGTCGTAGAAGTAAGGCTGAAATATGTGCTGAGAATTATTTGGTAGACAAGGGTTATAAATTTGATGCTCAGTTTTCAGATCCTACATTAAAGTTGACTAATTCTTTAAAGATAGATTTTATGTTGCATTTTAAGAATGTTAATTTAGCTATTGAATTAAATGGTAAGCAGCATTATAAACAAGCTAATAGAAGTAGAGACATGGATTTGAATATAAGGAATTTTTTGTTATATCAGGAACGGGATAAGATTAAGGTTAAGTGGTGTGCAGAGAGGGGTATTCCATTGTTAGTAATACCTTATTGGGATTTTAAGAGGATTCCAGAATTGATTGAGGAGTTTATTAAGAAATATTTGTAGGATTTTATTTATGTATTTTGAATCTAAGTAATGTCATTAAAAAATAAAAGATAGATTTTTATGAGGTGTTATTATGGAGCACTTATCTAAGGACTATCAGGAAATTGTTTTAAAGATTGCGATTGTTGTTTTGAAGAATGATGCCTTGAGAGTTTTAGTGGCGGATATAATAAATATTCCTAATTACGTCATGGGAAATTTGTTATATGAATTAAAGAAGATGAAGAAGATGTAAAAGAAAAGAGAGATCTAAGGATCTCTCTTTTTGTTATTAATATTTTTCAACAGGCGGAGCCCAAGTTTGCGATGATGGTGTAACCTGATTAGTTTGTATTGATGCTCTATCTGGGAATAATTTAGCTACATAGGTATCAAACTTTGTGGTAATAACATCAGCAAAGTTCATTTTATTATGTGTTGTTGTATATGCGTTTATTTGTTGAAAATATGGATGGGTTTGAGCTTTATTTATGGCTTGTTTTTTTGCAGCTTCTGATGTTGTATTTTTATTAGTTTTGATATATTGTGTTATATCGTCTATAATTTTTTTAGTTTCATTTTCAACATATATTCGCATTTTTTCTTTGTTTCTATATAATTTATCATTTTGTAACTTTTGGTAAAATTGAGGATTTAGATTTTTTGCACCCAGCTCTACAAGCCCGTCCATAAATCCAGCTTGTTTTATTGGCATTTGCGATATTTTGATCATTAAATTTGTAATCTTATCAGAATGTTCGAATTCAGATTTTTGATCTAAATCGTTAGCTATATTATTTAATGAAGATATGATTTGTTTTTTGTCCATGTTGTTAATCCTATGTAGATCTTATTATATTAATTCTTTTGTAAACATTTAAGTCCTTTTTTGAATTCTTAGACATACAAAAAAGAGAGATCTTAGGATCTCTCTTTTTGTTATAATATAGATATGTCTTTTTTATTTATTTTTCAGATGTTAGTTTTTTCTTATTTTGCCTATTCATCTGAGTTGGGTTTATCTTTATTTTTGTATTTAATTTGTTTATGGATTTGTGGATATTATTTTTGGCGATATCATATTGAGAATCGTAAAAGTTATAAACTAGCTTGGTTATATCTTTCTAATATTATGTTTAGTTTTATTATGATTTGTAAGTTGATGGATATTTATATTAATAATCTTAGGTAGATTCTTTTTCGTCATCTCTAAACAAATCGGAACTATGATATGCGTTGTATTCTTCGATTTGTGGTTTAGTTCTTTCAATAATTTCATTAGCTTTTTGGTTGATGTAATAAAAAACTGGAGCTTGTGGAATATTGTAAATTTTTAATAGATTAGTTAATGTCTCTTTATAATAATTTGCCATTCTTAATACATTATTTTCAAAAGGTTGGTCTGCGCTTTGCTTGCCTCTTTTTATTTCGGAAATAGATTCATTTGCTTGTTCTTGGAGCATATTAATTAATGCATCTGCCACTTCTCTGAGTGAAAGGAATGGAGAATTGCCTTCAATCATATATAAGAATGTTTCAGGTACATTGCTTCTTAATACTTTTGTGTCTAGTGAACTATTAATGATTTGCTGTCTTTTATTTTCTTTTTCGTCAGCAGGGGTTTCGATATTAAATTCATCTGCTAATCTTGTCATTACTTTAGTTACAGAGTTAGCTTCTACATGCATTCCAGTATTATCTAGTTCATTGGCAATCTTGTTTAGGGATGCTAGGATTTGTTTTTTATTCATATTATTTTCCTTTTAAGATTTGTCTTATTCTTTCTCTTGCTGGTAATGAGTCTTCACGATCTTTATCAGTGATTGGTTTTTTATCTGTTAGATCTTTGTCAGCTATAGTTTTAGCTTTTTCGATAGCTTCTTTTTCAGTTTCAAATGTTCCAGGATGTGGCATAAAATCTTGACCAGCATTTCTGACTAAAATTTTGTATTTATCTTGAATCTTTTTGATCATAAAGAATTCATATTTCTTTTCTGCCAATCTTTTCATAACATTGGTGAGAGTTGTAGATTCTTTATGTAAGCCTGAATTATCTAATATATTGGCAATCTTGTTTAAGGATTCCATTAAAATTTTTTTATCCATATTGTTCCTAGGAGTTTTACTATTGTTTTTTTTACTGATTATATTGGGAAAAATCCTCTTGAAGGTAAATAGTATATTAATTTTATAAGAAATATATCATGAGTATTGAATTTAGACCTGATATGCGCACAGTAGTAAATGATGACACTGTATATGAGTTTGGCCATGAAAAGATATATGAAGATTCTGATGGTTCTTTAGGAAAAATCTTATCTGAAAAATATGATAATGACATGGGTTATCATTTTTATAAATATGTAGAATCTAATGGTCCTCAGCCTTTATCATATTGGATGTCTGTATTTAATGATTTTGGTAAAGTTACTATGGATTCTGGCGGTGAGTATCCTTTGTTTTGGGTACGTAAAGATGGAATGCCTGTAATGGAGCTTAGTTTAGTTGCTCGTAGTAAAGTTGACGATGCTGTTGTTCAGATGTCTAATATGAATGCAAGTAATATTCTACAGTTATTAGGTTTAGGTGGCGGTGGAGGTTCTAGTGAATTAGGATTTGATCTTGATGAAATGGTTGGTTCTATTTCTCCTATAGCTTTACTTAGAAAGATTGAAAGTGTTAAGGGAAGTAGAATCTTAGATGAATTTACAAGACCTGATGTTGATAGGGGTAATCTTCATTCTAGGGGTATTGATATTAATTATATAAACGGTAAACTTTTGCAATTAGAAGCTTTAGCAGATTTTTGTATTAAGCAGGAGTGTGATGTAATATGGGGATAATTTTATTTTTATTTTTAATCGATCCTAAAGTTGAATATATGAATCGTTGTGTCAAATGCCATGAACCTGCTGCTATATTATTTAAGAATCCAAAAACTAAAGATTTAAGATCTACTATTTATAACATGTACAGGGTTGACAGCTCTGATAAACCTTCTAAAGCTCAAGTTGATGGTATGTTGAAATATGCTAAGAGTTTGAAGAAAAATTAACTGTAATTTTCTCTTATATAATTTCCTGAGATATTATTAATAAGATTTGCAATTGTTTGGTAAGGCATTGGTTGAATATCTTTAATCTTATCGTAAATTTCTTCTGCAATATTTTCATAAACATCGAATCCAGGTGTGTCATACATTTGAGGAAGATTGTAATTGAAGTATGTTTCTATTGATTGTACTATTCCTAATTTTGTAACTTCTTCATCTGTGTTAAGGAAATTATCTTGAAGTTCTATATCATCTCTGACAGAATCTTCGGTAGCTTCTTTTAATTCTGTTTCTTGTGATGTGTATAGGGGCTCATCTTTCACTTCTTCATAAATATTCTGTATGTTTTGAAAATTTCTTGTAGAGTCTGGATCTTGGTTTACATCTGGGTGGTGTCTTTTAGATAAGTTACGATAATTTCTATGGATTTCTTCTTGAGTTGTTGCGTTATGAAGAAGTTCCATTTCAATTTCAATATCTGTTAGTAAGATTGCTTTTTTGTACCACATGTTAGTTACCCCTTTCCGATTCTGATAGTTGTTGTAAGTCGTTGATAATATTTCCTAATTGTTTATAGAATTGTCTTTCATATTTTGGATTATTATTCATTTCTTTTAAAAATGATGGGTCATAAGATTCACTAAATTCTGGATATGTTCTTACTAATAATGCTTCTAAAGATTTAAACTTATTTGAAGATGGATTTTTAAGAATATTGATAATTGTTTCTATATGTTTTTGATTTGTATAGCGAGGATCTTTTGATACTAAATCTTTAATTCCCATAAGATTTAGAGCAGAAAACATTCTTCTGAAATCTTTTAAGTTGGCTGGTTTTTCTAGTTCTGAATTAAAATAAGGATGATCACCAGCTTTGAGTCTTCTTATTACATTTTCATATTTTTGTGGTGTAAATTGTTCTCTTACATCTAATAAATCTTGTTCGTCTTGTGGACCAGGTCTTCTACCAGTAAAGTGTCTGAACAATTTTTCCACAAGTTCTTCATATGATGGAAGTATTGAATCTTCTTGTATTTTTTGTATACCAAGAGCAAGTGCAATATTAGATTCATCCATCATAGTTGACACTTTTTCTGGCATTTTTTGCATTCTTGGATCTTGCACATGTTGGAGTTCGTGGTGAATTGTTCCCTTTAATAATTCAAGTTCGTTTTTAGCAAATTCCATTGGTAACGAAATTGCTGATAAATCTAAGAGAAATTTTCCCAGATTATTAGGGTCATCTTCAAAAAACACATCTTTTAAATTAGGAAAAATACTCATCAAACCATTCTTAAGCTTCATTTGGTTTATGAGATATGTTTCACCAATATCCATTACACTCTGGTCTACAAGTAAATCAATTTCTTGGTCTGTAGCTTGATGTTCGATTATTCCTTGAGCAGCTATTCTATACCACACTATGTTTTACCCAATAACTTTCTTCTTCTTGGTAATTTGGTTGTTCAGAATATTGATCAAATGTCATATTAGGAATTTGTTTTTGAGCTTCAAGAGGGGACATATTATATTTTGTTTCTGTATCTTGAATTTCTAGGGGCTCACCAAAAGCTTTATTTCTTGCATGGTAAGCTTCTTTACTATGTATATTGCCACCGATATATTTAGCTTCTGGCATTCTTTCTTGTATTAATCTTCTTGCGGAACTATATAAAAATTCTCCAATACCCCATTTAACTCTTGAGGCACTAAACTCATCAATTTCATCAGGGCTATATTGTTTCTTTAATTTATCTTTAAAAGCTTTTGGTGGATCATATATAAGGATTAATTCAACATCAACAAATCTTTCTTCTTCAGGAGCTGTCTTGTCAAAATGTAAATCAATCTGTCCTAATTTAATATCTGTGCCTTTTATATAAGCTGCAATATCTAAATTATGATAGTTGTTATTGTTTTTTTCTTTTACAATTCTAGCTTCGTAATTATCAGGATTGTATTTAAGTTTGATGCCTAAATCTAAAACCCCTTGACCTTCAGGATTAAACATATAGGAAGAATAGATTTTCTTACTGCCTGGATCAAATTCTACATTTTCTCTGGCATGTTTAATATTCTCAGGTTTCCATAAAAAGAAATGTTGAGTATTATGTTCACGATCTCCGCTTGGCCAGTAATGATTTGGATCTTGGATAATGCTGTCAAAACCTAAAGATTCTAAAAGTTTTTGAACAAGTTCTGTATGATAGTCTGTTTCGAATTTTTCATCAACTTCAACTATTTCTCTGGTGATCGAATCAAAAACATCAGTGCCAGAAATATCTTTACCATATCCTGCGTTGTCTAATATAACTTGATTTACAAAGTTATACGCATCGTCGGACTCAAAGCCAATTTCTAGCACTAAAAGATCGTAGAGTTTATGAATTAAAGTTTTGAAAGATTTATTGTTACTGTAATCAGCATCATTTTCTTGTGGTTCGTATCCCTCTTCATCAGAATCATGTGGAATTTCATCTTCTTTGAAATCATCTACGAATTTTGTTTCTGAATATGGGAATGCTGGACTTTTAGCCAAGACATATGGATTTTTCATTCTGATATGAGCTGGAATAACTTTAGGTTTGCCTCCCAGAACTTTATCTCTACCAATTTTTTCGCCTAAATCATATATATCCTTTACAGTTTCATCTTCGAAGCATTCTGGATATTTTTCCCCATATATATCGAATAATTCATCATCATTTCCATAATAAGAATCTGCAATATCTGTGGCTATACGATCTATTTGTCTTTGCTGATCTCCCCCGGCTCCTGTGTAATAATTTTCAGCTTCTCCGCCACTACTGGTAAAATAAAATCCATCACCGAGAGAACTTTGACCGTTATTTTGAATCTTAAACTCATCAAATTCGTGAGTAGTTCCATGATAAACAGGTTGGACAGGAACATAATGATCTCTAGCCCAATCGTCAAAAAATAAACTCTTAGGATCTTTTTGTGTTTCTGAAAGCTGAGGTTGTACTTGTTCTTCTTCCTGGATTTTAGGTTCTACAGGAATTTGAGTTACATCAGTTTCAGGTAATTGTAATTGATTAGATATTCGATACCACATGCTTTTAATTTTACTGATTTTCTTTTAATATCCCTGTAAAAGTAATATATGCTAAAAAAGTATTGTACGATAGCAAAACCTTTCTCTGCAAATAAAATGTACACTCCAGTTGCTTATGGTAAACTTATTAAAAGCAAAAAATATAGGGAATGGATAGAAAATAATTTATCAGTAGTAGCAGAATCAATGTTGCCAGCTGACACATTTCCAATAGATGTTGAGATTTTAGTAATGGCTGATTCAAAATGGAAGATGAAAAATGATTCAGATAATCTTATTAAACCTATTGTAGATCTTCTAGTTAGAGCTAAAATTGTTCCTAATGATACAACAAGATATATCAATTCTATAAAGGTGAGATATCTTCAATCTTTTTGGGAGCCTACTGTTTGTATATCTTATGTAGAAACTGAATGAAATTGTTGAAGTTTTAGGCTGAAACTAGTCTCCTGATCTTCTCTTATAGAATGATGGAGTGTTATCAATTCTTTGGATTTGTTTTATGTCAACTTCTTCTTTTGATTTTTGTTCTAGCCCTAAAGTAAGATTTTCTATTGTTTGTTTCATAGAGTTAAATCCACTTCCGCTAGGGTTATTAGGAACATTTAGAATTTCCCAAGTTCCAATAGATTCTGCTGGTATAAATTTAAGTACATCTCCAATAGTATTTTCTCCAACAGGGCCATAAATAGAAAGATTAGCAATATCTAGCATTTGGCTTACTCTGATAGTTCCACCTTTTGCAAAATTCCCTATACCTCTACCGACAAATTCAATTGGAGTTTCATTATAATTTGGATCATTAGGATAAACACCATGCTGTAACTTAAGCATCATAGAGGTATAGTTATGTCCATAGTTTTCTGGTGGAGCATATTTTTCGCCATTAACTATCCAATAATGTTGTTTATTATCATTAGTAGCAACATTAACAAATTTATTGAAAAAATCTTCTTCTGGGATTTCTTGATCTTTCACTCTTATGGCTGCAAATTTATACCACATTTATTCTAGGCCTTTTTCTTTAAGTTTTCCAGTGATGGCATTTAATACAGCTTCTTGATCAACAGGGAATTTTTCAGTTTGCATTTTTCTCTTGATTCTATCTAATTGTCCTGGAGAATAAGCTCTATCTACCCTGTCTAAATATCTTCTTGTAACTTCACCAGATTTACTTTCAATATATAATTTCATTAATCTGGAAAATTCGATTTGTAATCTTTCAGCTTCAGCGTCTAATGATTCAACATCTTTATTTCCATATCTACTAGTGGCGGAATAAAGTGTATTAAATTGGTCGAGAATATTGATCATGTTTTGTAATTGATCTTGAAGTTTATCAGCATATCGTTTCATAATATTTTTATTCTGTGTTGGTCTTTTTAAATACCTTATAAACATAAGTCTAATGTATTTATTTAATTTTCACAATTACTTTCAATCTATATTAACAATTGCTTAATATATAACAGATAGTTTGATGGAATACTACATCAGCGCAAAGCTAAAGGTTAGAAAAGAAAATGAAAAAAGCTTTTACTCTTATTGAACTCCTCGTCGTCATTGCTATTATTGCGATTTTAGCAGCCATCCTCTTCCCTGTCTTCGCTCAGGCTCGTGATAAGGCACGTTCTGCGAGTTGCTTGTCGAATGAGAAGCAAATCGGAATCGGTCTCATGATGTATACCCAAGATTATGATGAAACTTATCCGACAGCGTATCAGTACAAGAATAACACTGCAACTACAAATGGTGGTTCCTCTGGTGGATATGTTCACTACACTGCAGTCCTTCATCCATATGTAAAGAACGAGCAGGTTTGGGTTTGTCCATCTGACCCAAACAAGGGTGTTCGTCCTGATAATGCACCTTGTGCTAGTTGGCTTGATATGGTGACCCTAGGCTGCGAAGCACAGGTTCCACGCCTGTCCTACATTCCTAATTCCGCTATCCTCCCACGCAAGCGCGGTCCACAGGATGCGCCAAATGTTGTCAGTATTGCATCTGTTGATGCTCCTGCAGATGTCATTGCAATCGCTGAAATGACCAGCAACTTGAACTGCATTCTTCTTGGTTCAACCGGCCAGACCAACGTAGAAAAGCGTAACAAGTCGCACCGCCCTGTCAACGCCATGATGCGTACAGCAACCGGCGGACAGTGGGCCGGACAAAACGTCGCAGATGCAACAGGACCAATCTTTGCAATTACAAAGAACGAAGCACAAGGTGCACTTGGTTGGGGTGGTCCTTCTGACTCCACCACATCTAATGGAACGGGCGGTTGCCGTTCAGTTTCCGCAGATGTCGGATATCATATTCGTTTCATGGAGCCAGGTCGCCACACTGGTGGTTCCAACTACGTGTTCGCCGATGGCCATGCGAAGTTCTTCAAGTTTGATACCACAATCAACCCGAACAACTTCCTCTGGGGCAAGAGCTACTACCCAACAGGTCAGCAGATTCTCGATCAATTCGGAAATCCAGTAAGATAACAAACAAAAGGAGCCTAGAAATAGGCTCCTTTTTAATAAGTCTTATGCAGAATCATTATTACTTCTTAATATTCTATATTGTACATATGCATCAGAATATATTTGTTCATCATTATCAATCACTATACGCTCATCAAGTACATTTCCATCATCATCTTCTTCTGTACGAATACGATAACTTTTCCTAGGAATTTTTCCCTTATAATCATATTCTTGCTCAATTTTATCTTCTTGTGATAAAGCTTGTAAATCGACTTTGCTATATCCACCACCAACAAAAACACTATACTCTGGCATCATACTAGAGAAAGCTGTATATAATTGAAAAATCTGTTTTTGTCTTTGAAGTTTTTGTGCTTTTACTTCATCAGAATCACCAGGGTTATATCCAAATCCTTTTCCCTCAATGTTATCAAATACTATATTTTTGTTTTCATCTTCCCATACCCAAGATTGAGCAACGATTTGTCCTTTTGTATTTTCAACTACAAAGAACCCTGAATTAGGTTCAATTTGTCCATATAATGCTGGTCCAGCTCCTGCATCTCCTGGAGTTTGACAACAATCTGTATGCTTTCCTAGGAACATACCTCTTGCGTCTTTTCTTGGTAAAAATCTTCCAGTTAAACTTCCTTTATGAATTACAACATTAGTCCAACTAGGTAAAGGAACACTTAAAGATTTTAAATAGTGGTCCTGAAGAATTTCATAATCAACTTTAATACCAGACCCTACATATTCTGACACAAATTCTTCACTTTTAACATCATATTGACTATGAACTTGTTTAAAGTTTTTAACAGTACAAGCGCTTGCTAATTGTGAAAAGGATAATTTTTTTTCATCTTCAGTTAGCTCGGACCAGAATTTTTGTATTATGCCAATATCTTTAGATGGAAAGCTTGAAAGATTTTTGTAGCCCATTGTAGCTTTTAGAAGATAATCACCAAAGCTTTTTTCAGATCTTGGCCATCTAAAATTTTGAGTGAAGCCTATTGCTGCATCATGTGGATTATTAAATTTTCTTAGCCAACTATCTATATTTTTTCCAAAAATCAATAATAAAAAAGCGAAAGATTCTGTTTCTTGATCGATGTTATCAAAGTTACCATCTTTTGTAATATTATTGTTAACTCCAGAAATAATTAAATTCGAAGAAATTCCAAAGAGATTTGTATAGGTAATTACAAAACATAATACTGTAAAGTACTCTTTAGAATTTTTGTGTAAATTTCTATATTGCCTATCAAATTTATCTATATACTCTTGTGCTAAAGTGGGGTTATCAGAATCTAGAATCATAACTAGCTTTGTTTCTAATGGAAGAGATTTCAATTCTTCAAAATCTTTTAACTTAAGAGCTTCTGCTATCATAGATAAGAAATAAGGTGAAACTAAACTAGAATATTCTTTTAAAGTATTTTCAATATCTTTAGAATCCTCATTTGAAGATTCTAACATTGATTTTGTAATTTTATCTAGCAATGAACTATTATTAATTTTTTTAGCAAAATCTCCTGAAAGATCTACGCCTCTTGTTAATAAAATTACAGATATATTTATTAAAAGAGCTTTTGGTAAAGTTAATTCTTTAGCATTTTCATCATAAATTCTCTTTAGTTCTTTAATTTGGTCATCAGACAACTTATATTGATTTAAATTTGTGCCCTCTGTTTCATATAAAGATACATACTCTAATAAATCGCCATCAAAATCTTTAAATCTTTTATGATAATAATTATTTTCAATAAATTTTAAAACTAAAGAATCATAAAATTGAGGTGAAAATTCTTCCTCTGGAATTTCAGATAAATTATCTTTTAAGTTATATAAATATTTACTATTATCATATGTGTTTTTACTAAAAAAGTAATTCAAAAAACCTTGAAGAAAGTTATTAGGAATGTATTTTTTGGAATTTTGACTAACATCTACAAACGATTTAACAAATCCTTCAACATTCTTTAATGGAGCATCTAAAAGATTTACATTTTCACTGTTAAGATTAATAAAAAGATTTTGAGATATTTCTTTAATAATTTTATGAATAATATTTTGATTTAAATAAGTAAATATATTGTAGTAATTATGAATAAAATCTAAATTGTCATCATATTTTAATTGTGAAAGGCCAGATTTTTGTAGAACTATATCTTTGTAAATCTCACTACTAAGATGAGGAGGTGCATTAACAATACCAACTGCATTATCACCTGTAAACAAATTATCACAAACTTCTAAAATTTTTTCATCATTTAAATTTCCATTATTTTTAAGAAAGTAATAATGTCTAATTATTTGTTTTATAGCTCCTGTAAGTACTGTTGGGTTAGAAGTAAATATTTTAGTCGCTTGTCCTATTTTTGTTTTTGCAAGAAAAATTAAAGCTTCTGGTTCAAAGTATTGTTGAATATCAATTTTTAGACTATTATCTATCTGATCTGGTAAATGCGGAGTAACTAATGGAGATTTGAAATAGGTTCTTGTAACTTGATTGAAAGCTTCTAGTTCTTCTGGAGTTTTTAATTCATCTTTTGCTTTTTTAAAGTTTTCAGCTGCTAATAAAGAAGTGTTGTCATCTATAAATTGAAATGCTTCTCTAGCTTCTTTAAAATTGATTGAACCATTTTCTTGAAATTGATTTATAAACATGTAAAATTTATGAATAAATCCAAATCTCTTTAAACCTTGAGATAAGAAATCCACCTGATCATTATATGTTTCACAGAATTCAAGATATGTTTTGACAACTTCGTATTTTTCAGCTGATTCTATTAATAAATAATTATATATTTCTGGATATCTTGATATTTTTTGAATGAAATCTATAGCATCTAATATCCGAGCTTCAGGATGAGAAGAACCGGAATATAGAAATTTATTGAGTAATTTTCTGTTATTGTTATTTTGAAAGAAACTTGGATTGTCAATTATTGCATTATAGAAAGTCCAATTATAGTTTTCATATAAATCTGGCTGTTGTTGAGCAAATCTAATATAATCTTTAATTCTATCTTCTGGAAAATGAAAAAATCCTGGACTTTTTCTCAATAACTGCATTGTTTCAAAATCTTGAGCGTTATCCAATCCATGTTTGACTTGGAAAATTTGTTTACCCCAACTATTAACTTGAATTAAATAACTGCGCTCAGAATTTGATATATTTGCAAGTTGTCTATAATATGGATAAGAACCTAATGGAACTTCATATTTTTCTAGTAAAGGTATAGAATTTTGAAACCAGCTTTCTCTATCTTCTGGTGTTATTTGAATTTCTTCTTCTTGAGATCTTTTAAACAAAATTTCGATTCCTCTTTATAAGTTACATATATTTTACAAGCTTATATACTTAAAGCCCTCGTAGGATTTAGCATGGATAATTTTTAAATATACTACTATGGCAATCTTTCCTATACATAACAAACATACAGTGAATTATCCAGCAAATGTTTCTGATAACTTTATTGCTGGAATGGCTCTTACCTTAGACACAAATGGCAATGCTGTTAAAGCTGATAGAAATAATGTAAGTTACAATTCAATCACAGAGGGTTTAAGTAAATTTATTGGTTTTGCTTCTGGAGATCATACAAATTTATCTTCAATTTTGTTATCTGATCCTGTCGGTAGTAATTACATCGATTCAAATAATAAATTTATAGACAATACTAACTCTCATTATTCTGCTAGTAAAAGATCTATTTCTGAATTTAGGGATGAATCAGTTTCTGGAGTATTATTTTCGGAATATTCTAAAAGAGGAATTGGAGTATTTAATCTTCAGGGAGAGATTTATATTACGGATCAATTTGCTAGAGTTGAAAGTTTATTTATTGATTCTGATGGGACAACTCAAGTAAATTTCAATGTTGGTGATTTACTTACTTACGGAGCTGGAATCAATGCTGGAAAATTAGTAAAGGTAGATACTTCAGCAATTAGTCCTTCAGTTTTAATTATTGGAGTTGTTGAGAAATTTGATGAAGCCAGTAATTTATTATATTTTAGACATGTATTGGAAAGTTACAATAATACAGTGTCGTTATTTACCACTGGCATTACTGTTCATTTAGATGCTAGCAACCCAACATCTTATTCAGGATCAGGCTTAACTTGGTACGATTTAAGTGGTAATGGATTAAATGCTGAGTTGCAAAATGGTGTACTTTGGTCAAGTGAAGATGGCGGTGTAATGACTTTTGATGGAACTAATGACCAAGCTGTAGTTGCAAACAATTCACTTTTAGACTTTCCTGGAGATTTTACAATTGAAGGTGCTGTATTGAGACAAGTCGGAGGATCTGGCTGGCTACATAGAAGAAGCAATGATACTGAAGTTAACTGGGTATTAGCTGCAAATTCATGGGGATCTATGTGGTTTTTAATTAGATATAGCGGAGCTTGGTATCCAGCAGCCTTAGATTCTTGGGGTGGAGAGAATTTATTCACCAAATACAACCATGTTATCGTAACACGTAACAGTGGCGTAATCAATTGCTATTATAATGGTACTTTAAGATTTTCTTTTAATAACAGTTTTAGCTTAGATACTTCTACTGGCTTTGCAATTGGAACTTGGGATGGTGGCTTGTTTTCAAGAAATAAAACTCCATTTGTACGTTTATATTCCCAAGGTATGACTTCGGAACAAGTTAGACAAAATTACAATGCAAGCATGGGTAAATTAATTTAATGGCAATTTTTCCTCTACACAATAAACATGTAATTAATATTCCAGTGGGTATTTCTTCTGATTTCAAAGCTGGCTCTGCATTAATGTATGATGCCAATGGACGAGCTGTACTTGCAAATAGAGCTTCATTTAGTTTTGATAGCTTAGATGAACAAAGAAGTAAATTTATAGGTTTCTCATCAAATGATCATTCTTCTACAAGCACAATTATAAGTAATGATCCTGTGGGAAGTAACTATAACGTTGACTCTTTATTTTACGACAATACAAATTCTGCATATTCTGCTCCTAAAAGAATAATATCAGATTATAGAGATGAAAATATAAACAATTATTATAACATTTCAAATAATAATCCTCAAACAATGAGAGGGTCTGGTGTTTATAATCTTCAAGGTGAAATTTTTATAACTGATCAATATGCTACAAAATTAGCTTCAACATTTGCTCAAGATTCTTATATCGACATTATATTTAATCCAGGAGACTTATTAACTTTTGGAGCTGGTGTAAATGCTGGAAAGTTAGTAAAAGTAGATACGTCAGGAAGTGGCCCATCTGTTATTATTATAGGTTCTGTTGAAAAATTTGATTCTGCCTCAAAAGTATTATATTTCAGACATATTTTAGAAACTTATAGCAATACAGTTTCAATTTCCACTACTGGCTTATATATGAATTTAGATGCCAATAATCCAACTTCTTACCCTGGATCTGGAACAACATGGTTTGATCTTACTGGAAATAATATTAATGGACAAATTCGTAATGGAGCCTATTATTCAAGTGATTCAGGCGGTGTTATAAATCTAGATGGTGCTGATGATGATGTATTTATTGATTATAATGCATTAATGGTTCATTCTGGAGATTTCACTATTGAAGTTATTTTCTATCCAATACAACAAATTTTAACAGGATTTTTTGGAAGACCTACAACTTATGGCACTGGGAATAGATTTGTAATTGGATCGTTTTTAGGTGGAAATACTCTATTCTGGAATGCTCTACTTAGCCCTGGTGGACAAACTTTTAATGGTGTTACTCCTATGTATGTAAATAATTGGTATTCTATAGTTGCCACAAGAAATTCTGGAGTACTTTCACTATATTTGAATGGAATTTTTGAAGGTTCTGCAATCGATACTACTGATTATACGAGTACAAGACCAGTTAGATTATCTTATTGGGCTTATTGGGTCTGTGCTGCTAAAATTGCTGCTGTTAGAATGTATAGTGTAGGTATGGATTCTGCAGCAATACAAAGAAATCATAACGCAATTTATTCAAGGTTAAATCCATAATGGCTATTTTTACAGTTACATCTAATGCAGTGGAGAATGTTGACATTTTTGTTGATGTTGATTTTAAAGCTGGTATGGCATTGATGCGAGATGATAATGGAAGAGTTGTTAAAGCTAACAATTCTTTAATCTTTCAAAAAACTTTATCACAAAAGATTGGTAAATTCTTAGGTTTTGCCACATCTGATCATTCTTCTTCAGCAAACACAATTATAGTTCCAGATGTGATTGGTTCAAGTTATATTGACAATTCATATAACTTTATTAGAACTGAAAATAATGAAGTTTTAACAACAAAAAGAGCGTTGAATGATAATCTTAATGAATCTTTAAATAAGCCCTATAATCCTTCAGAAAACATGGTTATTTCACGTAGAGGATTGGCAGTATATAACCAACCTCACAATATTTTTATTACAGATCAGTTTGTAAGAGTGTTGCATGGAGATTATGGAATAGATTTCACAACACAAATAGATTTTAATTCTGGAGATTTACTTACTTTTGGATCTGGTATTAATGCTGGAAAATTAGTTAAAGTAAATGTTAATTCTATTTCCCAAGAGATTTTAATTGTAGGTGTTGTTGAAAAATTTATAGCATCTACAAATCTATTACATTTTAGACAAGTCTTTTATAGCCATCCATTTTCTAACGATTCTGCTGTAATGGTTCTTGATGCTGGAAATAGTTTAAGTTTTCCTAATGATCTCTCTTATGGTACAGTTTGTGGCACTTCTTCACCAGGAGGTGTTTTAACTATTACTGCTCCGAATAACGGAATTTTCGATAAGATTTTGTTTGCATCTTATGGAACACCTACTGGAACATGTGAAAATTTTGCAATTGGTGGCTGTCATGCTTCAAATACAGTTACCAAATTAGCTCCATTACTTTTAGGACAAAATACTTTAACTTTAACCTTTGGGCAACAAGATGGTTTATTTGGTGATCCTTGTGTGGGTGTGAATAAATTTTTATATGTATGGGCTAGATATTATTACAAAACTGGTGCAAACCTAACTAAGATTGAGGATTTAACAAATTACAATAATGATGGTAATTTTAACAATGGTGTTTATTATGATCCAGCCGGTGGCGGGTCGTTAGCTTTTGATGGTACTAATGATTATTTAATAATTCCAAATTCATCTACAAACAATCCACCCGACAACTTTACTGTTCAATTTTGGTTCTTGCCGAAAATTGCTGCTAGTAAAGTCTTAGTTTTTAAATACACTGGCTCTGTCCAAGGATGGCTTTTTTCTTTTAATATGAATACAATCACTTTTGATGGAAGAAACTTAACAGCTGATGGATATAAACAAATTGCTTCAAATACTACAATGATATTAAATAATTGG
>Ga0208800_1000039_pt1 | contig 28624 bp, 41 predicted proteins | sample ColrivemetaGS541_FD_187619 | JGI IMG/M metagenome (GOLD analysis project Ga0208800, IMG submission 187619) | Estuarine microbial communities from the Columbia River estuary - Freshwater metaG S.541 (SPAdes) (version 2) | ecosystem: Environmental > Aquatic > Marine > Intertidal zone > Estuary ...
CGTCTGGCTAAACTGCAAGAACGCCCACGCTAAAAAGATTCCTTAGCACGCCAGTGGAAAACACCCAAACGCATAGGTGCGTAGGTCAAAAACTTTATTCTCTAACGATACCCATACCCTCAATCAATAAAGTCAAAAGACCTATGCTACCTATGCCACCTAGTCGAGCCAACTCAGAAGAAATCCGTGGAGAACAACTTACAAGACAAGCAATCTGCACAGGTACTGCGTAGGTGCATAGGTCATCTGCAAACTCTGCAATGAAGGGTCGGGGAATGAGAAGAGAGTAGCGGAACCGAGCGGACCTGTGCATGACCCTATGCAAACAAAAAGGCCCGCCGAGGTTGGCGGGCCTTGTGAGGTATGGAGGCGATCTTGCTCTGTTAGTTGAGCACCTCGAGGGTGTAGAGCCGCTGACGGTTCTTTCCCTGCTGGCCCCACTTAACAACGCGGCCTGTCGGTAGGGTGAACTTCTTGCCACCGTATGCTTCAGCCAGGAGCTTACCAAACTTCGACTTGGCTCTAGCCGTGAGGGCGAAATGCCGAGGGCCATCCTTGCCTTCCCGCTCTTCTTTGCCTTCAAGGAGCCAGGTGAATGAGTTCACTTCAAGGGCTGCCTGGACAACAGTCTGGAATTCGAACTCAGCCACATCGTCCACGCCTTTAGCCAACTCAGCCACCAAGGCGACCATATCAGCCAACTCCGAGTTACCGGACTCCTCAACAGGCAGAGGCTCTACAGGGTCGCCGAAGCCTGCAAAATCCACCATGCCTGCAAAAACTTGGCACCATTGCTCGTACCCACGCACCAATCGCTTTGCATGGGGACGGCCTGCGGCGTCCCACTCGCGCACGATCGCCCACAGACAGGCGAGGAGTTGAGATCTCACCTCTGGCCGCTCGAGCCACTCATCGCTCATGACATTCTCGATCTTGCGCGCCTGGGGATCGGACTCATCCGTCATCATCTTGCAGTGAAGGAACCGGCGGGCCACGTCAGGCGAGACCTCGAGGTTGTTCCCTGTCAGGAACACACTGGCGATCTTAGGCACTGCAAACTTCTGTTGGGAGTGCATACGGCGGCCAGACCAAGTCGGAGCCGTCAGAAACGCATTAAGGATCTGGCTTTTGAAAAACCCATTGCAGTCATCGAAGAGGATATAGGGAGACCCGGCGAGGGATTCTGTATCCAAAATCTTCCTCCACTCCTCCTCGGCAGACGGCACAGGCTGGACGTCACATGATCCGATCGTGGTTATGATGGCGAGCTGCGCCAGCAATGTTTTACCGGATCCAACTGAGTTCGAGCTGAACATGAAGTTCAGACGACGAGCCGATGGCCGGAGCAGTGGGGCGGCATACATGCCTAGCATCGATGCGAGGACGATCGCCTCATTGCGCGATCCTCCATCTGCTCGGCGATCCCCAAATGGGAACTCCTTGAGAAGATTCCGCAAGACGGTCTTGGCCTCATCGAGTGGCATATCATGAGCAAACTCCACTCCCGAGTTCTGCGTGTATGTCTGCGCCTCGGCATCATACCCATAGTCCAGCAACTCCACCCGGCCATCCTTACGCTTCACCGGCTGCCGGACCGTGGCAACTCGCATGAGCTCACGTTGCCGAGATAGAAACTGATCGGACTCCAGGATCGTTGCGGCAGACTCCACCGTCATGGTTTGAGCCTTCTTCTCAAAAACATTCGGCGAAGGTGTGGCCCACTTAAAGGTGACAAGGTGTTCCTCGCAATAGGTACGGAATCGGCGCGCCGTCATCTCCACCAAGCGACCATCTGGCGAGACCGTCATGGCCGCACGCTGCCGGACAAAAACCCCATTTTGCGAGAGTACCCCACCGATCTCTCGGGCCATCGATGAGATGACCGGCACCAACTCGATATACGGGAGCTCGTTGGGGGGAGACTTTGTTATCGCCTCAGTTTCATCCGGGTGGGAGATGATGCCGTATTCGGCCAATTTACTATTAATCGTATCTGATAATTTACTCACATTTTTCCTTTCAGTTCACCCGCCGCGCCAAACAGCCACGCGTCAAATTTTCCATAAAAATCACAGGCCGTCGCTGCGCGAGCCGTATCCGGTTTAGGATAGTTCTCGGCGGTGCAACGCATGGCCTCCCGACGCCAAAAGCCCAGGACATCCCGCCGAGGCATAAGGTCGGACAACGTCAAAGACGGAGCCGACGGCGCAAAATAAAGTAGCTTCTGGACTTTCTCTCCACGCAGACACGCCGGTAGACGAGTCAAGCGCACGGCACTGAGAGCGCCCGGGTCAGCCCCTGCGACCACAAGACCCATGACCTTTCGCTTTTCGTCATCCCATTCCTTCTTCGATCGAGCATCCACCCTGACCAGTGCATGGACAGAGCGGCCCCCTGAAGTCGTGATGGCCGCGATCCTCGGCATGATACGAGCCAAAGCTGCGAGCCAGAGCTTCACCGGAGCCTCATCAGACTCGAGGACCATCCATCTCCAGGCCAACACCGACTCCTCGGAGCGGCGGGACATTTTCCCCAGGCGAGGATTTGGGCGAGACTTCCCATCCACCGGCTGGGCGAGAAACCAAATGCCTTCCGGTCCCGAAGTCGGTATCCGATCAGTCGGCCAGATCGCTTGGCCCTGGCTTTTGTATTCAGAAAAGACAACCACCCTCTCTCCGGCTGGAGCATTATAAAGCCGAGCAAGGAACTCTTCAGCCGATACGGTAGCAGGATCGACCTCGGAACGATTCGCAAGCCAGACCAGATCGACCTTATCAGCCAGATCACCGGCAAGACGAGAGAGAGCATTGACATCAAAAATTCTTTTCTCTGGAGGCCTCGCTGGGCGGGTGGGAGCAAAGTGAGTTGACTCAGGAGCCGAGGCCGACCCGAGCAGATAGCCGTCAGCACCAGGACCATTCGCGGCGGAGCGGATCTTGTGCTCGAGTTCGTGCTCGGTCCAGCGATCCGCATTGCCTTGGTTCCACTCAGCCAACAAAGCCAAAGCATCCGAATGAGGAATCATAAATCCCTTCACCAGCGATTTGGCCGCCAGCAGTGTATGGGTATGTCCACCAGCCCCAGATATAGCCGGACCCACCTTTGCCAGATAACGACGCGCGCGCTCGATGACTGGAACTTTTTCCTTGCTCACAATCCCCTCCCCGTGCAGAGTCGGATCTTGTTGCACACCGGCGACCACCCTAAAAATATGGGAGCCGTGTGGGAGTATCCCGCAAGTGCAACAAAATCAAGAAGTTTAACTGCCCTGTGGTGTAATGGTAAGGATGGCGACACCGCATAAGATGCTGATTCACAGCAATAGCTTGCATCGTTTTGCAACATTTTCATTGAGGTATGTGGGAGCATGTGGGAGTTTGATGGCATGGCACACTTGATTCGCAGCGATAAGTCTCGTTTCTGGATTCTGAGGTCCAGAGATCTGGATACGGGACGATGGAGGGAACGATCCACCAGATGCGATGCGGAGGACTCTAAGGCGACTCGGCGAGCACAACGGATGGCTGAGGATGCGACGAGGCTGGAAGCGCAAGTCGGGCCTACCATTAAGGGCGAGTTTAGCGCTTGGGTTCCTGACTTTCTCGAGCGGCACTTCACGAATGTTCGATCGTTGAAGCGGTATCGGCTGGCTTGGGCGCGGCTCTCGGAGTGGCAACGATTGCGCCGGGTGCGGCATCCGGCTGCGGTACGTTTTGAGCATGTGCAGGACTTCCTTGATTGGAGAAGGGCGGATGGGGCTTCACAGAATACGGCCCGGCTGGAGTTGAAGTTTTTCTCCTTCATCATGCAGGAGGCCATGCGTCGCGAGTGGGCAGATAAGAATCCGCTCGCGTTGGCTAAGGTGCCGCGCAAGGCGTCGAAGGTGAAAAAAGAAATCAACGATGATGAGTTCAAGTTGGCTCGGCAGGCGTTTACGGCCCGCGACGGCGCGCCTTGGATGCTGACTTCTTTTGAGATCTGCGCGAATCTAGGCTGCCGATTCTCCGAGTCGGAGTTTGGAAAGGATGCGGTTGATTTTGATAAAGGCATGGTGACTATTGTGGATTCAAAGAGGGAGGACACGGACCCGAGGAAATCTTTTTGCGTGCCTCTTCCTGCTACTTTGGCCGCCCATCTGAAGGGGGTATTTGAGAAGAGAGACCGCACTACCCCACCGCTCGGACTGAGCGGGGAGCATAATAGGCAGTTCAACAAAACGCTGAAGGAGGCCACGGGCGCGACTTCGCATTCGTTGAGGGTCTCCTTTGTGACTCGTTGCCACCGAGCGGGGCTGACGGAAGCGCAGGCCATGCGACTCACGAACCACTCCACGCGTTTAGTGCATTTGATTTATTCGCGGTTGAATTTTGCGGATGCTCAGGATGCGGCTGCAAAGGTGCCCCCGCCTGGTGGGATATAAAATTTCGCACCCACCGTACCGTTGTCTTTCGACCATAAAACGGACACCCTTTTAGCTTCATGTAGGCGATCTCGCGAAGAGAGAGCCCGATGGTCTCTGCGATCTCATTTGGAAAGTGAAGGCGGTCAGGGTCCATCAGATCTCGGGTGGGTTGGGGAATGGGGCCCAGTGGAGGACGGGTTCGTCTATCGCGTCTGCGCTGACGTAGCGCCATTGATCGGCATCGAGGAAGCCGGTCCAGACTTCCCCGCATTGCAGATGGATGAGCACGGTGGTGTCATCGTCCGGCAGATCTTCATCTACCGATCGCCATTGTACGGAGGCGCTCATTATTCGGCTCCCTTCTCGAGCGACATGGCGGAGCATGTGCGGTGGATGGCGGCGATGGGCTGGAGGAGGTCGCGGACCATGCGGAGGCGGCGGGCGTCCCAGGCGTCGGGGAATCCATCGTCTTCTTTGACCTTGCGGAGCCAGAGGTTAAATTGCATGTGGACGCCCTCGATGGTGACGAGGCCGACGCTGCGGTCGTTGACGTTTAGCCTCGGCTTGGTGTCTTCTTCCCGGGTGACTTCTCCGGCTTTGATGCTGTTTTGGAGTTCGAGCGGGGTGAGTTTTTCCGTGCGGGCGCGGTCGAGCCACTCTTCGGCATCGTAGGAGTTGGCGCAGAGCTTCGCTGCGACGAAGGCATGGGCATCGCTGGGGGCGGATGGGTGAGATCCATCGAGCTTCTCGAGGGCTTCGGAGGCTTTGAGGTCTTTAAATTCAAACTCAAGTTGCTTTTCGGCGGCGAGCACGATGGCGTCGCCAAATTGGCGGCGGCCTTCCATGCGCCAATCGGTCATCCACCGGAGACTCGATCCCCTGGCGGCGTGGACATAGCGTCCGATTTGCTCCCACTCTTCTTGCGTCGGAGGGCGGGTAAACATAAGGGCGCCTTGCGAAAACGTGCAAAGGCCTTCTGGTAAGGTGAGTTCTTTATTGGTCATATTATTTATGCCTTTCTTTTTGCCCACGATTTGGTTGCGGCGGCGCGGTAGGTCTCCCGTGAGCTGGAGCCTTTGCGAAATTTGAAGACGTTGATTTTGAGGAGGTCGGCCCATGTGGTGACGTAGTAGCTCATGAGGGCGCGGGTGACTCCGAGCTCTCGGGCGACTTCGGCTTGGCTGTGGGTGCCGTTGAGCTCGGCGAGGCCGGTGGCGAGGGCGAGGCCACGCACCAGGGCGCGGAGGTTTTTTGTCGGCTTGCAGAGGAATGAGACTATGAGGTTGAGCTGCTCGGCTTTGGCCCACTGGATCTCTCGGGCTATTGTGGAGAGGTGCCAGGCATGGACCTTTTCGGCGTCTTCGAGGCCGAGGCAGAGCTCTTCGGCGAGGATCCACTCGGGGCGGTCCACGTCGAAGGCGGAGTCGGGGTCGGGGAAAGACTCAAGATACTCGGCATCCACGGTGGACAGGGCGGAGATGGGCGTGAGGGTAGCCTCGATGGTCGCACGATCGAGGGTCTCGAGGCCGTCTAGCCAGTTGCGAAGGAGGGTCTCTTGCTCGATTTCTTGTGGCGTTTCCTTCATAGAGATCAATCTTGGGCGAGTTGGGCGCGGAGTTGGCGGAAGGCTTCGCGGATCTCTTCGGGGGTGGCGGGTTCTTCGGGAGGTTGAGGGGGCGCGATGGGCTTCGGGGGAGATTGCCTCCGGGTGAGGCGATCGACGGCGGCGAGGTGGCGGCGGGCGGCGGATAGGTGGGCTGTGAGGGTCATGGTTTTTTTATTGGGTGTCTTCGTCGGAAATGAGCCAGAGGAAGTAGCTGGTGAAGAGGAGAGCGAGGATGAATGCGGTAACGATCAGGAGTTTCATTTCTCTTGGTCTTCCTCAAATCGGCGGCGGCGGGCTTGGCGAGCGCGCTCGCGTTCGCACTCGATGCCGAGTTGAAAGGTCGTGTAGAGCGACATCAGGATAAGGCAGGCCGAGATGATTGCGGTCGTGTCGCTCATTTTGATGACCTCCTTGCGAGCAGATCGTGGAGGGCGTTGCGTTGGCGCTCGAGGCGGCGGCTGCATTCGCGGAGTGGGATTCCGAATGTGGAGCCGCTGGCGCGGACGGCTGCCTCGGTCTCTGGTGTCTCCGTGGTCCAGTCGGTCTCAGGCAGGGCCTCGGCGCGGTCGCGGTTGGCAAGGATTGCGTCCCAATCTTTGCGACTCATCGTGCTATCCTCCAAGCAAAGATTGCCAGCGATAAGACCGGCACCGTCATGACGAGAAAATCCAGAAAAAAGCCGAGAGAGCGGCAGACGGCGGAGGGGTCGTGGAGGTCGATCATAAAATATTTTCTTTGTCTAAATTATTTTTTGCGAAGTCTTGAGCGATCAGAGATTGGATGTAACTCGAGAGAGTTCTGTGTTCCTGCCGTGCCTTGCAGAGCGCCTTTTCAAGCATCTCTGCGGGCAGGGAGATTGATTTTTTGATGGTGGTTTGTTGTGTGTTCATTTGCTACTTCTTCGCGAAAAGTAGGAAAAAGAAGGCATGGGGTCAATACCTTATTTGGGAAAAAGTTGCTTTTTTTCTTACCTAGTGCGAAAGTCCCGCATGCCCAATGATCCGTGTGTAAAAAAATCTATCTCGATGCCTGAGAGTTACTATCGACTCGCGAATATCCGCATCGAACAAGAGCGCTTGAAAGGCCTCACCGAATACGTTCAAATGCTGATCCGCAACGACACCACTCACCTGGTGGCCGTGGTAAAGCCAATCGCGGCAACAAAAGAAAAACCCGCGTCCGCAAAGAAAGCGCCGAAGTTCAAAGTTGCTGGTGCCAATACGATCAATCCGTCCGAGATTTCCGATGGTGGGCCATCAACTCTCCAGAAGGGGAAATCCCGCAGGACTGGATAGGAAAAGTGATCGACCTTTCCGCGCACCCTGACTCTGACCCCGACATGATGGGGGGGGGGGGGGGGGGGGGGGGTAATGTGTTGTTTCCTATCGCTTTACGCTAGTTGTTTTTTCTACGCCAGAACGTCGATTTTTTTGGACACTCGGTTGCGGAGGGTGGCGAGCATGTCGCGCTCGGTCATGCCAAGCGCCCACTTCGGCCGGAGTTGGTAGTGGGGCTCGTCGTTAAATTTCCAGCGGCCTCCCCACTCGAATCCGAGGGATTCGCCTAGGGGTCCGATCTCGCGATAGAATGGGTGGTCGCCGTGGTAGGTCTTGCCGTCTTTGGAAAATACGGCGACATCGAGAGCCAGTGAGTAGTTGTGCATGGAGGCCCCACCGCTGGAATTTGTTACCCTAGGGCCGGGCGCGGTGCGGCCTTTAGCGTAGAGGGCGTCTTGCTCGGCCCATGTGCGGAGGCCACAGATGCACTTGACGTCTAGGTTGAGCGGCGCGGCAAGCTTTTTGGCTGCGAGGATAAATGAGGCGGCGCGGGCGTACACATCCGGATGCAGAGTGGAGAGGTTGCGCTCGGATCTTTCGTCTAGGTTCATTTGATCATTTGTCGCGGAGGAGTTTGGCTTCGCCGTATTTCTGCCATGCAAAGGCCATGCCGTTGTCGCCGGGCGATTCTGGTGGCGTGTGGGGAATGTATTTTGCGGAGAGAGCGAGCTGGAGGTTGCCGAGCTCGCCGATGCGGTCGCCGAATGGAGGGATGGGCACGTTGACGCAGGAGGTCAGGAATGCCATGCCCAGAAAGACGAAGGACAAGAGGACCATCAACAGCGCGATCCGGCGGGCGTTCATTTGCCTTTGCGGAGGACGTTGATGATGCCGACTAAACCGAGCCCGGTCGCCACGATTTGGTTCTGGATCTCTGGCTCGAGGTGCACGCCTGCCGCTGTGGCTAGCAGGATGAGCCCACGCCACGTTGAGTTCTGTGACAGCGAATCTATGATTTTAAGTAGGATGACCATACTATTGGGGGCGGGTGTCAAGTTTGCGCTCGACTCGCTCGATGACGGATCTGGCGCTGGCAATGACTGAGAGCATTTCGGAGTTGGCTGTTTTGAGGTGCTCCACAAACTCCTCTGTCTGTTTGTCCATGCGGGTTTGCAGCACGTCGAGGCGTCCGGTGAAGTAACGAAAAAGGGTGAATACGGCGGCGAGGCCGATGACGAGCAGGCAGACGAAGAGCCAGCGGTCGCTTTGACCGCTGGCGTAGTTCGTCAGATCGAGGATTTCCTTTTGCATTAGCTGTTAGCCTGGGCGATGAGATTTCCGACGATGGCCGTTGTGGCCACATTGGCGAGGCGGTCCGTGTTGAGTGCCGAGACTTTTGCAAGCTCCACAGCCAACTCTGATCGGACGGCGCTGGCATTTGCGGCTGCGGTCGGTGCTGTTGGGATGCTGTCGATCTTTCCGCCGACGCGCTCGAGATCGGCGCGGACTGCCGCGACGAGCGAGACTTCGGAGAGGTTCTGGTTTCCGATGGCGCCGACGATGGCGTTAAGGACCGCTTGCCCGTCTGCTTCGTTGAGGAGGCTGCCCTCGACTGCGGTGGCGATCTGTGCGGTGGTCGGGGCGGCGCTGTATGCCGAGCTTGCGAGTCTGCTTGATACGCTGGCGTCGAGATTGACGAGCTTTGTTGAGTTGCTGTCCATTTCCTGCCGGATGGCTGTGACCGTTGGCGCGGCACTTGGGGCTGTGTAATCAGCGGCAGCGAGTCTGGATGAGATGTTTTGATCCACTCGACCAAGCTCAGCCGAAAGCTCGGTGCGGACCTGGCTGGCGATGGCGATGGCGGTGGGGACCGTTGGCGCGTTGGTCAATGTGGTCGCGGTATCGACGAGTCCGCCGGTGATGGTGCGCGTTGCCGCGCCCCAGACTGCCGAGGCCACGGCGGCGGGATCAAGGACTGCCGTGCCAGTGCCGGACCCTACAGGGACTCCCAGACTAACTGACCCTGCGGCTGGGACGGCGCATGTGCCTGTCAGATTTCCGCTCGCGTAGACCGTGCCGCTGCGGACATCGCTTGGGACGGCTTGTCCGAGCGTGTTGTCGGCGGTGAACATATCGACATAGCCCCCGCTGCCGTTTAGTGCGAATCTGACTTTTGCTAATGTTGGAGTCGTGTTTAAAATAATTCTAGGAGCAGACACGGGTATTAAGCCATCAATCGCATGAATAAATGATCCACTTACGCGAACGGTAGCACTCGTAGAAGATACTGCATTTATGTTTGTTGCCGTTACATTTCCAATTATCGTGACAAGTCCCGTGCTAGTGTTCCACACCCCTTGAGCAGCCGTTCCCCCTGTAACATTGCCGATGATGTTTATTGCGCCGACAGAACTATTATTTATTCCGTAGCTTCCCCCTCCAGTTCCACCTACCAAGTTCCCCGTAAGATTAACGACTCCACCCGCGCTGTTGGTAAGCAACGGCGTTGATCCTCCTGCCCCAGATGCGGTGCAGTTGCCAGTTATAGTCAATGTGCCTGTGCTATTATTTGCAAAAGCGCGACCAGTATGCGTTCCAGCCGAAGTAACGATTAACGTGCCTGTGCTATTATTTGATACCCCAATAGCCGAACCTGTCACCGTCCCAACTATTGTCGCTGAGTTTGGCGAAGCTCCTGCATAATTTACGCAATTTGCCGAGCTGGCACTAACTGCGGAAGTTAATGTGACTCCATTGCTCATCGTAAACGATCCGTTTGCTGCCGCTGTTCCGCCCCCGACAAACGTCCCAGCATTTGCGGCATTTGTGACCAATGCGACATCCGCATCTATATCCACCGTGACCGTAAATGTATTTGAATATATGGAATGTCCAGCACCATTCGGAGGGACTGCACCGCCAGCCCATGTTGCTCCTGCACTCCAGAGTCCAGTTGCGATTGCGCGATAGTTTGCCATAACTTAAAGTCCTTTCGCGGTGATGTAGGTTTGGAGGGCGGCTTGGATCGCGCCCACGGCTTGCTGGGTGGCTTCGTCGCTTCCTGCCAGTGATCCGAGAGCGATGCCGATGGCGGCAGAGTCGGCGGTGATGACCTCGCCGTTTTCGATGCGGGTCGGGACAAGCCGCATGGCGACATTGGCGTCCGAAGTACCATCGCCGTTATACTTGCCGGTGATGGCCAAGTTGAGAGAAAATTTCGCGTAGGGTTTGCCGTCGATTTGGAGTGGGTTGGTAGCGTTCATGGTGTTTGGATTTTTGGGTTAGGAGTAAGAAAGGGATGTGCGGTTGCTCCACGCGCCGGTGGCGCTGGCTTCGGCGGTGACTTCGCCAGCGGCGTCGGTGGTGGTGCGGGAGATGTCCCAGAGGGCCGAGTCGTAGATGCTGCCGCTGTTTGGGAAGTCGGCGTAGGCGAGTTTGCCGTAGAAGAGATTTGATCCGATGATGTCGAAGACTTCGACTTTGTCGGGCACGGGACGAGTGCCGATGCGGAAGACGGTGCCGCTTGCGTCTTTCGAGTATAGGCAATGGTCGGCGAGGTTTTGGACTAGCTCTCCGACTGCGAGATCGCCAGCGAGTGGGATCTTGCCAAGGACGGAGGATTTTTTGGGTATGATTTGTGTGGCCATGTGGCTTGTTTATTTCGCGGTGGAGACCCCCGCGTGGCGAGGCGCTATGGAGCGCCCCGCCGGGGTTGGTTGGCTGGGTTAGTAGGTGCCGCCGTCGATGCTGGCCTCGAGGCTGTCCAGGCGTGCGTCGAGTGCGTCGTCTGCACTTGCGCGGGCTGTTGCCTCACTTGTGATGTTGGTCTGTAGGCTGGTGTCAGCACTGGCGCGGGTTGTCGCTTCAGCGGTGATGTTGCTTTGCAGCGTTGTGTCGGCGCTGGAGCGTGTGCTTGCTTCGGCGGTGATGTTCGACTGAAGAGTCGTGTCGGCGGCTGCGCGTGCGGACTCTTCGGTGTTGATGTCTGCTTCGGCTGCGGTGACGCGGGTAGCGAGTGCTGTCGCGGCGGACTCCACGGTGTCGATGCGGCCACCGAGGGCTGTGTCGGCACTGGTGCGGTTCGTGACTTCCGAAGCGAGCGCGGCGTTGTTGCTGGAAACGTAACCAGCGAAGGCGGTGTCGTTGGTCGCATCAACCGAGTTGATGAGGGTGACGATCTCGGCGAAAGTGTCGCTGTTTGCGCCTGCTGCGGAGAGGATCGCGTCGATACGGCCTTTTTCCGTGCTGATCTTGCCGTCGAGGGTCGTGTCTGCCGAGCTACGAGCGGAGGCTTCTGAGCTGATCGCGGCGGCGCGGTCTGTGAGCTCTTGTGCGAGTCCTGCGGCGATGCCACTTTCAGCACTTTGTGCCCGTGAAATTTCCGAATTCAGCGAGGAGGTGAGTGTCGAGTCGCCTGAGCTGCGAAGCGCTCCTTCAGCGGCTACGGCGTCACTGACGAAGGTCTTTTTTGAAAAGATGTGCTCGCCACCGATTGGCAAGACGCCTTCGGCTGTTCCGATGAAAAGTGACTTGTTTGTGGAGTCGAAGGCTACTTCCCCGACTTGAAGCGAGACCGGACTGCCGGAGCCGCGTTTGATTTTGATGATGGGATTAGGCATGGCTAATTAGGTGGTGTTTGTGGTTGGTTGGGTGTTCGTGGTAGGGAGATTGTCAAAAATTGCCGCAATCGATGATCGGGATCATGAGGGCGTAGGCGGTTGCGGTGGGCGACCACCGGTAGGGCATGCCTTCGTCGAGGGCCATGTAGAGGCGGTCGGCTTTGCCAGTGCTGGGGAAATTGGAGCGCGTGGGATACTCGACGACGATGCCTGGCAGGGTGAGGTCGAGCTGAGAGAGATCGAGCTGTTGGCTGAGGTTGCTCTCGGTGATTGTTGTCATGCGTAAACGAGAGTCTCCCGGTTGAGCCACGATCCGGTGGCGGATGAGGTGGCGAGGACGCGCCCGGCGGCGTCGGTCGTGGAGCGGCGGACGGTCCACGATGTGGCGGTGTCTGGCAGGGCTGGTAAAGCGGGGCGGTTGGCGTTGAGCAAGCGCCCGCTGTAGGTCGTGAGTCCGTCCGTGCTAGTGGCAAAGGCGAAGAGATAGAGGGTGGGATCGATGGGCGGCTGCACGCTGCGGAGGCCGAGTGCGGTGGCGGCGATCTGGGTGCCGATGGAGGGCGCGGCGTCGAAGGTGATGGTGCCGCTGGCTTCGCTGACCGTGTAGTCGCTGCCAGGTGTCTGTGTGACGCCGTTCAACGCGACAAGGACATGCTCGGGGTCGTTGCCTGCGAGGCCGTCAATCGGGAATGTAAGGGAGGTGCCATTGCCAGTGCGGACGGTGGTGTTGATGCTGAGGCCGGGGGCGCTGGCGACGATGAAGGACGAAAGGCCGGTGATGTCGGCGGCGGGGTGGGTGTGGACGGCGTCGGCTTTGGAGAGATCCACCCAGAGTTTAAATGCGGGCGAGGCGGAGGGGTTGAATGGTCCCCAATAGCTGGTGCCGGGTGGATAGCCGGGGTTTGGTTCGCCAATGCGGATGTATAGAGCGCCGCCGTAGCTGACGACTTGTCCGGGCCAGTAGTCGGCCCCGTTGTCGTAGGCTCCCCGATAGTCTGCGGGCTCGGGCTGGAGGGCGGTGTCGGCGAGCGCGCCTTGCGCGGCGGTGGCTTTGCCGTTGAGGGCGGTCTGGATGGTGCCGATGCTGGCGGCGGCTTCGGCGATGGAGTCGAGCGCGGCGGGATCGAGATTCGCGGCGAGGTAGTCGATCCTCTGGCCGAGGCTAGTATCTGCTGAGGCAAGGGCGGCGAGGTCGGCATTAAGGCCGGTGATCTCGCCTTTGAGGTGCGTGTGCGCGGACGGCGCAAATGTGGCTGGCTTGCCGGTAAGGCTTGACCAATCGACGGGCGGGGAGACGGCAACGACGGCGCTAGCGAAGTCGGTGATCTGGCTGGCGGTGTGCGTGTGGGCGGATGGGGCGAATGTGGCGGGCTTGCCGGTTACGCTGGCCCATGTGGGAGGAGGGGCGAGAAGCGCGATGGCCTGCGCGGTGCGGAGCGGGGTCATCCACTTGTCATTGTCCGTTCCTGCCTCGGCTTGCGCTTGGGTGGCCTTGCCGTCGGGCATGGCGGCGGGCGTGGCTTCGGTGCCGATGATGACGGAGTTCTGAACCTCGACGGGGAGAGTGGCGGTGCGCGTGGCTTCGCCGGTGGCGGTCCAGCGGACCTCGAGAAGGGCGAGGACTACGGCGGGCGCGGTGGCGAAGGCGGCCTCGAGGGGGATGGTGTTGAGATCGAGCACTCCGGCGGCGGCGAGGGCGAGGAAATTGGCGTCGGCGTATGTGGCTTTGAGCGCGGTGGTGAAGGTCGTGCCGACAGGCGTGGCGACGGCAGCCCCGCGTTGCACAAACTGGATCTCGATGGGGAGGAGGTCGCGGCGCTTGAGCGTGAGCGAGGCGAGGGCGGCGGAGGATGCCGCCGACTTAACGAACCGCCGAGATGTGATGTCGATGAATAACTTCATGCCGCTACGAGGGGCGAGATGTCAAATGCGCGGGGGGCGCGGAACTAGGTCAGGAGCGGAGCGGAGGACTCACGCGGAGGCGCGGGGGTCGCGGAGGGGGGATAAGTTTTAAGAATTAAGAATTAAGTTTTAAGTCGGGAGCCACTGCATCCCACTTACCTATTGGGCAACGCTCGGTTGCCATGCGGAGTTTTGCCCAAGTGCTACAGCCACACTTGCGGCAACGGCCTGTGGCGTTCAAGGCGGTGGCGTCCCATTCGGGGCAGGCGCGGCACGTTGCTTCTCGGCTGGCGAGTGCTTCGGGTGGCGTGGTGGCGAAGCCGGAGGCCGTCCACTTTGCTCCAGCGGAAAGAACGCTTTCAATCGCCATCCGGTGCGCCTCTAGATTTCTCATATTAAGATAAGACAACGGTGAAGGCTGGATTTAATTGCACAGAATAAGGATTACAAAAAGGGAAATGAAATTCAGTAAATGGCATGGTTGCATTATACGTTCCGTATCCTGTGATAGGAAAAGATACAGACCCGCGTTTTGTTATGGTTGCTGTTTGGTAATTGGTGAATCCACCTCCACAAATACAACAACCTGGCGGGAAATTCCCGGATGAATCACAAGCATCAAAATTTTGATTTATAATAACGTCTGAAATATTTGTGTTTTCCTCAAAGTCAATACGACAGATGCACCCTTGGATTGAATATCTCCACGTGTAACGGTAAAACCAATCTTCGTAATCTTCTCTAATATCCTGAGGCACACATTCCGATCCGGTGTTTCCATCGCTGAATGTCCATCTAGTTTTGTATCGGATAAAAACCTGATTTTCCCTCTGCTCTGAAATATCCCCCCAACACGGAACAGGCCCGTGAGAAGTTTGACCTATGGTAACGGTGCTGGATTTGCCAAAAGCGGAGATTGTAACAACATCCCCGTCAGAAAAAACGCAAGTGCAAGGCCCACAACACCCACACTCAACAGCGCGAAGGCCGCCGCCTTCTTCGTCGGTTTTGATTTTTACTGCGCCGGTGGATGTGAGGCCGAGGGTCATGGCAGAGAGTTTTAAGTTTTAAGAATTAAGTTTTAAGTGGCGGTTTGCGGGCTTGCCTCGGTGGTCAGTCTTAAAACTTACAAACTTAAGACTTAAGACTTGTTCTAGCATTCCTCGGTTGCGATCCATTGCAGCACTCCGTCCACGGAGCCGAGGACGTGGGTGCCGGTGGTGGGCGGAATAGGAATATCGTCTTTCCATGTCATGGCGGAGCCTTCGCAGCCGAGCACTTTATTTGACCCGCTAGGGGCTGGGATCGTGAGCTTGCGCGTGCCGCCTGACTCGGTGATAAGACCTGCCTCGGCGTCGAGGGCGGCATATTTGAAATCTTTCATGAGGTCGGCGGCGGAAATTTGTATTGGGTATCCGCCGCCGGAAGCGCTTTTCGCGCCTTTTGCTAAACCTTCAAAATCGACCGGAAATTTCATAGCTATAAAACCTCCGGTCGGAACTCTGCGCCTCCAGTAACTGATCGAGTTTGGCCGAACTCATTGATCAATGTCCACCTAAAAGAGGCACCGAGTACTGACCCTTCGAGGTTGTAACCATAAGTGTTGTAGCCCCCCCCTGAGTCCGAGCCGCTGCTCGTAATGCGGGGCCGCCACACAGCGGCCCCTTGAGTCACTGCCGGTGGTGGTGTTTCGGCTTCTCCGTATGTGCCGCCCGGTGGCCGGGTAAAAGGCAAGAAATTTTGGGTGGTGCCGCCGCCCGATGAAACGAAATACCCAAACTGGTTGTTAATTGAGCAGGTAACTCCACTGAGTTGGAGCTTTGCGCGCCCCGTCGCTATCGGTTGGAATTCTTCGGTAAGCTGGACATTTTCATGGAAGACATCGCCCAGAGTCTCGGTTTGAACAGTATCGTTGTAGGGCAACAAGTTGTCTATAGCGGAAAAAGGGGAAATGCGAGCGGGTGTCCAGAACCCGGATAGGTCTTGGAAATTAAAAGTTGGGGTGGGTTGCGTATAAGTGACAGTCCATTCATCAAAAGATCCGAAATTTGATTTTTCGATGGATTTGACCTCGAAAGATTTAATGATCTGGCGCACTACAGTTGAGGGCGCTTTTAACCCCCCCTCGTTGAAATAACCCACCTGATTACCAGAAAGCGGGGAGGCCTGAAGTGCCTGGAGGAAATTTCGCGAGAGAAGCTCGCTGCCGTCGTAGTTGTAAACTCGAGGGGTGTCTGTCGGCAAAATCGAAGTCTGCACGTTTTTTTTAGCGCAAAAAACCCAGATCAAACGGTCTACGGTAACTTGTTGAAAAGAAGGCACGTCATTAATAGCGGTCGACTCACTTTGGCTATCAATATGCCAAATGAATTCTTTTACAGAAAAAGTTGAAATGCAACTACTCAGATCCTGCTCGAATGTTTTTTTTCCGGTTGTGTTGACGCGCCCATAGGCAGTGACGAGGTACTCCGTCATGCCATCTTCGCGGGCGCGTTCCTGGACTTCGGGGAAGATTTTAAGGCCGTCGATGCACGGGGAGGAATTGCCGTCAGGCATGTCGGACCCTACGGCAAGGAGGGCTCGGTGGCTGGCCTTGAGAGCTGTGCGCCCGATGTAGGTCTGCGTGACGCGTACGAGCCCGCTTGGGAATGTATCCACGGTGCGCGGCTGCGGAATGAGGGATGTCGATTTCGTTAGAATGTTCATGCGGCGAGGGCGGCGGTTGGGAGCTTGGGTTCTATTTTTGTAACGAGCTCGAGGATTTTTTGCACGATGGCATCGAGGGATTTGGGCTTGCTGTCGGAGGCGGATTTTCCGCTGGCGGTGCCGTCTTGGCCGGGCTTGTCTATGCTGGGTTTCCCCTCGCCCATTCGCCTAGGTTTAGCTTGTCCATAGTCGCCGTCTTCGCGGGCGGCTCGGACTCTCTCGCGGAAATCCTGCGAGCTTTCTCCGAGCTTGGCGCTGAGGCCGTAGTCCGCGCCGATGTCGGCGAGGGCGCGGCGGTCCTTGTTTGCGCCGAAGCCTCGGAGGTTGGTCTCGGCTTCATTGTTGGCGATCTTGGCGGCGGTGCGGCGGGCTCCGGAGAAGTCGCCGGAGGCCATCTGGTCGGAGGCTTGCTTGGCGAGCTTGCCGCCTTTGTCCACGGCGTCTTTCGCCTCGGCCTTGGTGACGTCCTCAAGGAGCTTCGCGGAGGCGGAGAGTTCCTCTTTCATTTTTTTGGCGCTGCCTTCGGCTTTAGAAAATGAGGTTGCGACGGATTCGGCATCCCCGGCTGCGCCTTTGGTATTGCCCTTGGCGTCTTCGGCGGATTTGGCGGATGCCTCGAAATCCTCGCGTAGCTTGGTGCCAGCGTCTTTGACTTCGCCGAATTTGTCGGCGGCGGCGGTGGCGGTTTCCTTTGCGCCGAAGAAATCTTTATCCGAGGCCTCGAGGGAGGTGACTAATTTTCCGAACTCATCTTTGGCTGCGGTCGCACCGCCGACGATCTTGTCGCCGTATTCTGCCGAAACGGCACCGAGCCCTGCGGAAATCTTGTCGAGGGAACTGCCACCGGCTTTGTCGAAGGATGTCTGGAATGTGCTGCCTCCATTTTCCATGACTCCTTTGAGGGCGCTGTCGAGCTTGCCGGAGACAAACCCGATGGGGTCGGTCATCGCGGCTTTGAAATCCTGCGCGACGGCATTGAGCACGGCAGAGAATTTCGTTGTGAAAAATTCCACTACGTTTTTGATGGCGGCTCCGAGCCATGTCTCGAAGGCGGTGATGACCCCACGGATGGCGTCGATGAAGGCCTTGCAGCCGTCGATGAAGACTTTGATGACCGTATTGCCAAGGACGCCAGCAATGATGCCGGGGAGGGTTGAGGAGAAAAATGCGGAGGCGAACTTGCCCGCGTCGATGAGGGAGTTGAGGTAGTTATTCCCTGCGATTTTCACACCAGCAAGAAGGCCAAGGCCGATGGCCTCGATGGCAGGCATGGGGGCCTTGAATGCTCCAATCAGGAAATCAGCCACGCTCATCACTTGCTTCATGAGGGCTGCGCCCCAACCGGCGGCATCGACGCCACTCAGGGCGCTGGTAAATGAGTTGAGGGCAGGGAGGGCGCTTTCGATAAATCCGGCGGCGAACTCCATCGTTTTTGAACCCATCGCGGAGAGGTTGTCTCCGAGGCTGTCTAGAGCTCCGGCGCTGCGGTCCATGACGTTGGGAAGGTCGCCGAGTTGACCTTTTGCCCCTTCGATCTCGGCACCGAAATTATTGAGGAGCGGGAGGAGCTCGCCGCCGGATTTGCCGAAAACCTCCATCGAGGCCCGAGCGCGCTCGGCGGGGTCGGAGATGCTGGCGATCTTGCCAGCGAGGACGCCCATCTGCTCGGTCGGCGTCTTGCCTGCGAGGTCCGACATGGATACGCCAAGTGCATTGAGGGTGGCGGTCTGATCGGCTCCGCCTGCGGCTGCTTCGGTCATGAATTTTTGCAGCTTATTGACGGAGGTGCCGACCTTATCGGCTCCCACGCCGGTGTTTTCAAAGGCGCGTTGGAGCACCAGGAGATTCCCTGCGCTTTCGCCGGTTCGTGAGGAAAGGTCGTTGAGCTTGCCGCCGAGATCGATGGCGTCGCCGAATCCATCTACCACGGCGCGAGCGCCTGCGGTCGCGGCCTCGATGGCCAGCATGCCGACCTTGACTGCGGCACCGGCGACGGCGGCGGCACCGGCGATCTTGCCGAAGGACATATCGAAGCCCTTAGACGAGTTTCCAGCAGTAGATTCTAAATTCTTTAAAGAGTTTTGAATGCCTTTAATGCCTTGCTCAATGCCGTCTGTCTCGGCTCCAATTTTTACTGTGATTGCGTTTCCTTCGGCCATAATTATGAGGCTTTCAATCCAGGGTATTTTGCAGCAATGTCAGAGGTTTTTTTAAAGACTCCGAAGCGCAAGTTTTCTTTGAAAAATTTAGTGCGTCCGCGCATGGCTGCTCGGATCCCATCTATGACGCTCGGGGAGTATGTTCGGTTGTTCGTTATTTCTATATAAAACGCATCCCCGTCTATTTTTTCGGCACCTGTTGCGTTCTGAGGAAAGTCACCATAAATCGTTTTAGATTTTTCGACATACGACGGCGATGTGATTGAGATGCCTAGAGATTGAGCTGCTTGCATCCAGCCTTTTTTTGCCATGCCTCGTGATTGTTTGCGGCGTGAAATGCTGTTTTTTATTTGAGTCTGCACCGCTAACCAAATGCTATCTGGTAGCTTCCAGCCTTTTTTTGCATATAGGCTGCCTGGCAGTAGGTAGGTTTTGCTATTTATAGTTCTAGCAATACGGCTCTCGACCCCTTTTGTAATGGTTTTAACTTGAGCCGACTTAGTCTTTTTTACAGCGGCCTCGAGGATTGATTTTGTCTCGTTTCGAATAATCTCTTTAAATGAAACGCCTGTGATTTTAGACATCTCCCGCATTGCTCGGGTGAAGTCGCTGGATAGGACATTAAAACTGGGGACTGCCTTTGCCATTTTTTTAGAGTTTCGAGAAGACGCTTTCTATTTCGGCAAGGGAGTCAAAATGCGCCTGTGGATTCTCGCGCAGATAAACGCGAGGAATGCCGCGAGCGAATGAATCGGCGTCCAGTATTTGCAGCCCGGCAGCATACGGGATCTTCCACATGATCTCGTGAAAACCCCAACCGGTGACACTGGCGAGTCTGTAAACATAGGAGGATAGCCAGTTGGGGCTCGCTACTTTCCCGAGGTGGTGCTCCCGGGGGATTGGTGTTGGGCTTTGGTCTCGGCAGCGTTCACGCGATTCCATGCGGCTCCGACAATGGCGGAGAGCTCGTCCTGTGCGGCGATGCTGTCGAGGTTGTCGAGTTGCCAGTGCCGGACGGCGCGGTTGAAGGCAATGGCGTCGTTGTCCACGGCGAGCACGTCCTCGAGTGGGGCGATGTGAACGAAGGCGAAGGCAGCTACGAACCAGAACTCGTCGCGCTTCTCGAGCATGTTCGAGCGGATGATGGAGATCGTGCCAGGCACGCAGGGGCGCATCTTCCATTTCCCTGCTTTGCGGGTGCCTTCGCGCATGCCTGCTTCGCGGAGGGCTTCGTCGTCAGTTTCGAGGTCGTCGATGGTATCGGTGTTTTTTTTCATGGTTTTCGTTTGGTTTTAGATAAATTTTGCAAAGCGCTTTTTGTCGGCTTCGGTGGCGTCTTCGGAGATCGAGATGATTTTGCCGTTGCGCTCGAAGACGATCTGGCGAGGGGTGGATTTAATGACGGCAACGAGCGAATCGCGGTTGCGTAGGACGGCGAGCATGTAGGCCAGTGGCGACTCGGGGGCGGCGGCAACAAAGTCGGCGCCTTCCGAGAAGGAGCGCATGACCTCATCGGCTATCTGACCTGACGGGGAGGTTGAGATGAAGTGGAAGACGGTGGACTCTTCGCCGGATTCGCGCCGAATGCGGGAGGCGGGGGAAGTGGGAGATTCAAACTCGAAGCCGAGCGTGCAAAGAATCGCGGCTAATTTTATGTCGCGAGTGGAAAATACAGATTTCATATATTTCGTAAGCCACCGGGCGCAGCGCCATGAAGGCGCCGCACCCCGCTGGGGATTAAGTCATCGTTGCCACGTAGGACTTGGCGGACAGGGAGACGGTCTCGAATTGCTCGGAGGCGAATTTGGATTCCAATCCGGTCACGATTGTCGTTGCCCCAAGAGTCACTGAGGCAGGCATGACCACGGCGAGGGTCGCGCCGACCGTTGCGGTGAATGTGCCGGTGCGCATGCCCTCGATGGAGATTTCTTTGATCGGCTCCGCGACGGCGATGGCGACCACTGATCCTTGGTCATCTTTGACCTCGGTGACGCTGGCGGATTCGTTAACGGTGAAAGATGTGACAATGAGGCCTGAGATCGTTGGCGTGCCGTAAGTGGCAGATCCGAGGGCGGTGGTGGTAAAAAGATTTGCGGCCATTTTTTTGAATTGGTTGGTTGAGGTTCACCAATTTCGGCGTGTCAAATTTCGATGACGGCGAGGCTCAGATCCGCTGTGGTGGTGAATCGCTCGCTGCCGATGGAATCGCCGAATGAATTGAGGTCGGCACCGGCGAGGATGAGGCCCGAGGGGAGGTAGGCGACGAGGCCAGCGATGCTGAGGAGGGAGGCTTTGACTGCACCGGAGATGCCTTGGTGCGCGGAAAGTGAATCTTCGATGACGGCGGGGGTCGAGACGATGAGCTGGGCGCGGACTTTGTAGTGCTTGAGGGCGAGCGTGTCGGTGTTTTCGCAAGAAACGAAGATCACGGGCTGGTCGCCGGGGATGATCTCGGGACTTTGTCCGGTCAAGATCGTGATGTCGGCGAGGTCGGGATCGGCTAGGAGCCAATCGCGGATGGCGAGTTCGAGGGCTGCGTTCATAAGGTCGAGCCCGGGGAGATCATGGCGACGAATTCGCCTGGGGTGGTGACCACTTCTTTGAGGGTCTGGATCGTGTAGGCCTTGCCGCCGATGAGGATCTGCTCGCCACGGCGTGGCGGGGTGGCGAGGGACGTGGCCAAAAATCGGCAAGTGAACTCTCCGCCCTGGCGAAGTCCGCCGGTCTCGAGATCAAGGCCGATGGCGATGGGCGAGAGCACGACGCGGAGGGGCTGGCTGCGGAAGGTGGCCGTGGTGCCAAGGGCGGAGTTCCGAAGCGCGGCGGCGGTGAGAGTGAAGGTGCGGATCGCGTCGGGCGACATACCCGTGGCGAGGTGTCAAAAAGAAAAGCCCGGCAGGGAAAGGCTCCTGCCGGGCTTTGCGGGTTGGGCGCTGTGAGGCGCGAGGAAGACTACGCTGCTGGCACGATGAGGGCCATCGTTCCGCCGGTGATGCCTTTGGCAGCACCGAACATCACTTCCAAGGAAGCGATGATCGAGCGGGTGCTCTTGTCGCTGTACACGTTGTAAGCGATGGTGAGGCCGATCTGATCGAGGGTCACGCTGTCGGAGACCATGTAATCGTTGTCTGCAAGTGCTGGCACGGCGGAGGCCATGACGAGCGCTTCAGGTGAGCAAGCGAATCCAGCCAGGTTGGCTTGGCCGCCGAATGAGGATGCGTAATGCACACCATTCTCAAAGCCGTAAGCGCCTTCGCTGAGGCTGATGTTCGTTGTGTTCGTTGGGATGAGGTTCGAGTAGATCACGGGATTCACTACGAGGCCTTTGCGTGCGCTTTTCGATACTGCTGCCCAGAGGTCAGGAAGATCGCCGCTCGATGCGTTGATGCTGCCGGAGGCTGTGGTGACGGTCGCTGCGCCGAAGTTAGCAACGGTGATCGGAGCGGTAACGAGCGCCCAAATTTTGTCTGCCATCGCGTCCAAGTTGATCTGGATGAGGCGGTCCAAGCGGTGGGCGCTTTGGAGGTCGCTGTATGCCAAACCGAAAGGCTGATAGATGTGATCGAGAACGACGGAGGCTTTGCCGACGGTCGTGCCGCCGATGCTGTTGAAAACAGATGGGTTGACCTCTGTGCTCGCTGTCGCGCTAGCGATAGGAACGTGGACGGTGTCCTTGGGTTTCTTCACGTCGGACGAGAAGTCGGACGCAAACAGGTTAAGAGCCGTGAGGCGCTTGCTGAGGATTGTCTTTGTCTGTGCGGCGATGGAGTCCGCAACCAGAGCGCTGTCGAATGTATTGGCCATAATGAGGTGGTGTGGTTGTGTTGGGTTGTTGGTTGGGTTCTCCTCGGCGCTTAGGCCTTGGAAATCTTTTGGCGGGCTTGCCAGATGAGAGCTTTGTGTTTCTCAAAAAGGGCGGATGCGGCTTTGCGGTCGCCGGACTCTACGGCGGCGAGATACTCGGCGACGGGGTCGAGGGCTTCGGGTGCTGCATTGGAAATGATGGGAACGACGCGGGCGGCGGAGAGGCCGAGGCTGCGCTCGAGGCGGGCGAAGGATTCGCGCTCTTCGTTGAGCTCGTCGCGGAGGGTCTCCACTTTGGCGGAGTAGGCTTGCAGGGCGAGGATGGCGCCGTCGCGCTCGGCTAAGATGGCGTTGTATTTTGCCAAGATCGAATCGGCGGCGGCGAGGGATACGGGGCTGACAATGGGCTGGGGTGTTGCATCTACTGCGACTTCGCCTTGGTCGGCGGGCGCGATCTCTTCGATGATCTCGATCTCTTCGGCGGGAACGGAGTCGCTGACGATGCTATCGGCGATGACTTCTTCGACGATCTCGGGCTCGGGTGTGATTTCTATTTCCATACGATGGGGCTGGGCTGTCAAATTGGCGGGGGCGTTTTTGAATTTCGCCATTCTGGCGAATTTATTGGAGGAGGCGGCGAGGGAGAGGGTGTCGGTGATCTCGTCGATGAATCCGGCGGAGTGGGCTTCGGCGGCGGTGAACCATGTCTCGGCGTCCATCCACTCTTGAATCTGCTCGGGGTCTTGTCCGCTCTTGGCGGCATAGGCTCCGACCATGTTGGACCGGATCTTGTCGAGCAACTCGGCTTGGTCGCGCAGCTCGGCGGCGTCTCCCATGGCGACGCCCCAGGGATTGTGAATCATGTAGAATCCATTCTCTGCCATCTTGACTGGCATACCGGCGAGGGAGATGACGGTGGCCATGCTGGCGGCGAGGCCTTCGATCTGGACCTCTACGTTGCCGCGACGCTGGAGGGCGTTGAAGATGGCGTTGCCGTCGAAGACTTCTCCGCCTGGGGAATGGATCTTGAGGACGATCTTGTCGTTGGCGGGGATGGCCTTGAGGTCGCTGATGAATTGCTTGGCGCTGATGCCATACATGCCGATCTCGTCGAAAATGGAGATTTCGGTTTCGCTGACCGAGGGCTTAGGAGTGAGGGCATACCAGTTACGCATGTGATTGGGTGGGGTTGTCAAAAAGGGCGGCGTTGCGGATTTTATTGGCGGGGAGATAGAGGCGGCGGCAGATGCCTCGGTAGATGCGGGAGTCGAGGAAGGTGCGGGCGGTGGACTTATCAAATGCGACGGCATCGTTCATTTGCTTGCTGCGGTAGGTGGCGGTGACGCGGAGATCCTCGACGGCGCGGTCGATGAGCGCACAGAGGAGGGCGCGGATGGGCTTGCTCTCAGCGTCGAGCTTCTCGTCGGCTGCGGAGATGGTCGGCAAGGTTGAGCTGAAAAATTCTTGGTGGTTCTTTATCATTTTCTTTTTGTGGTGGGAGTGGGGCCATCAAGGGGCGCTGGAACTTGGTCCGCAGCGCGTTGATGAAGGTGATGTGCTCAGGGGATGGGGTTGTCTTGAATGGAAGAGGCATGGCTTGGGAAGACGTCGGAGGGGTTGAGGCCGAGGGCGGCGCATTTTTGCTGGCGGCGGATGTAGGTATTTAGGATGTCGTCTTCCTCGGCTTGGGCATCGAGGCCGTGGATGTTGCAGTAGCGCTCCCAGCTCATGTAGCCGGAGTCGAGGAGCTGGGCGTAGAGACGGCCGTCGCGGCCGTTGTCGACGGTGATTTTCTTTGGGGTGACCCATTCGTGCCTCCACCAGTCGTCGCCGGGGTAGGGCAAGTTGCCGGATTGGATCTCATGCCAGAGCCAGTATTTCCAGAAGGGGCGGCAAAATTGATCGACGAGCATTTGCTGGAGACGCTCGAGGAAGTTCTGCGCGACTTCGAGGAGGCCTCGGAACTCGGTGCCTGCGGTGCCGACGAAGACCATGAGTGCCTCGGGGGGAAGGCCGATGCCTCGGGCGATCTCGCCCATGATGGTGCGGATGAATGGCTCGAAGGCGGTGCCGGGGTGTTCGTTCTTGAAGGATTGGATGGATTCGCCGGGCTTGAGCTTGGGAATGATGGTGCCGTTGTAGAGGGTCTCGGCGGAGATCTCCTGGTTGTCGGCGGTCTGAAGATTCGACAGGCCGCCGCCGAGGCGGACGGCTTCGTCGGAGGTGATGGCGAAGGCGACTTGGGCTCCGGCTTTGGCGGATCCTTTCTCGTAGGCCATATACTCGGCGAGGTCGTGGCAATTTATGATGGCGTTGTGCAGCCAGGAGATGCCGCGTGGGTAGCCGCTGCGGCGGACGTGGCGGAAGTGCAGCATGTCGGCGGCGGGGACGTCTTGGTATTTCCCATTGGCGCGGTCGGTGATGACGCGGTAGCTGGTAGGCGCGCCGAACTTATCGAGTAGGACGCCGTCGTAGGCGCGGTCGGAGGAGTCGGCGGTGCTGCCTATGGCTTCGCCGCCGATGAAGCGGACGCGGGTGCCGCCTGCTTCGGTGCGGATGAACTGGGCGAAGAAGTCGCCGTCGACGGCGACTTGCCGAAGGATGAGAGACTGCGCGCCGTAGAAATTCACCTGGGCGCTGGCGTCGAAGGCCCAAGACTCGGCGCAGGCGCGATCCTCGAAGAGTCGCTCGGCGCGGCGGTTCCACTCGGGATCGGATGTGCGGGCCTGGGGGACGATGCCGGTGCCGACGGCGCGCTGGGCGAGATGCTCGATGAGGTAGGAGGCGATGCCGACGTTATTGTAAAGCCAGCGGGATTTTTTAAGAAGCTCGAGGCGGGTTGCGGGGGTGGCTTCGCGCTTGGGCTCGAGGGTGTTTAAAACGATGAGGCCGCGATTGCGGGAGAACTCGGCGGCCTCGAAGGCGGCGGCTTTGGGTTTGCGACCGGCTCCGGGACGGGGACCGCCTCGGTTTGATTTATTTGAATTCGGTTTGATTGCGGACACGCCGAGGCGGGCGTGTCAAAGCGGGGATCAAAGCGGGGTCTCGTAAAGGGAGCGATCGATGACGGAGGATAGGGAGCGGATGCCGTTGCCTTCGGTGTAAACCTCCATGATGGCGGAGAGGCGGTCGGTCTTGGTGAGGGCGGATAGCTGGGCGGAGGTGCCGGTGCCGTCGGTGTTGAGGTTGGTGATGATGGTCTCCTCGATGCCGCTCTCGAGGGCGGATGCCATGGCGAGCAACTCGGCTTTGGTTTTTCCCTGGGCTTTGAGCAGGGCTTTGTAGGCCACGCGGGCGATGGAGTTGTCGTTCACATGGGGCGGGGGGTGTCAAAGGGGAGGGGGAGGACTCACGCGGTGGCGCGGAGGGCGCGGAGGAAAAGGCCTTTTTGCTGGCGGCAAGGCGATGGGGGTGTAAGTCTAAAGGGTATGGCCCTTTCAAATGCGATCTTACTGAGTCTCGATAATTGTCCCAAAGATTTCCAAGATGCTTTTTTGAAGGATTACTATCGGCGTAAAAAATCGGTGATTGTGGGATACTTGGCCTGGTTGTTTTTGGGATGGCATTATTTGTATCTGGGGCGGGTGGGATTCCAGTTTGCCTTCTGGTTCACGGGAGGATTTCTTATCATCGGATGGTTGGTGGATTTTTTCCGAGTGTGGGGAATGGTCTCCCGTCACAACCAAGATGTGGCGCGGGAGCTGGCGATCCAATACAAGGCGATGTCTAGCGGGATGTGATTATTTGATAACCCACCAAGCGACGCCGTGGAGCTTGGTGCAGTCGCCGTAGTGATCTTCGGCGACTTTCTTCCAGTAGAATGGGGCGAGGCGGGAGTGTTTATTCTGGAGGAGTTGCTGGCCGGAGTGTCCGACGATGAAGTCGTTGCCTGCGTCGGAGGGAAGATGGAAGGGGGGCGGCATTTTTTTATTAATGCGCTCGAGGTACAGCTCGATCTTGGCTGTGTGGTCGACGTAGGTGACGAGGCGGAGGCCGGGGTAGCCATTAATGGTGGATTGATTCCATGTGCCGAATGCGGCGGACGAGCCTTTGGAGGGGATGTATAGGCCGCCACTCTTGGCGCAGACGGAATAGACGCGCTCGGCGGACCAACCGGAATCAATGAGGCCGAAGCGGGGGGTGAATGTTTTTTCGCCGAAGGTGTAGGAGCGCTGCGCGAGGAAGTCGGGGGAGATGAGATCTTCGATGGCGAGGACGGTGCCGTAGTCGATGACCCAACTCTCGCCGGTGGCGATGCGGGCCTCGACGGTCCAGTGGGTCTGGCGCTCGCCGGGGTCGGCACAAAGGGTAAGGATGACGGGCTCGATGGGTAACTCGCGGATGCGGTAGTCGGTGGACCGCAGCGCGAGGATGGACGACTCTTTGACGGTGGCGGCGCGGTTCTCCCACGGGATGCCGAGGAAGTTGTTATGAAAATCGTGGAGGCCGCCGGGGCTGTCTTTTTTTTGAAGGAATGTCCTGGCTAAATCGCCCCAAGACATCTGGGGGGAATAGAGGGCGGAGATGTGCGCGGAGATGTGATCGGTGGGGGCCTTGGGATTCCCTGCTATCCACTCGCCTGCGCGGATGAGATCGCTCTGCATGGACTGGGGCCAGTGAGATTCGCAGGCCTCGCAGGCGTAGGTGGTCTCGTCGGCGACTCCTTCGAGATCCCAAGCACCGGCGAGATCGCGGTGATGCTCGGGCCACTTGAGCTGCTCGAAGCGGAGGGGCTGGGCGGTGCCGCAATCGGGACACTTGATGTGGTAGCGGTGCTGGCTACCGGCGAGGAAGTTCTGCCAGATCGCGGCGGACTCGACGGTGGGCGTGGAGGTGAGGCAGACCTTGGCGATCTTGCGGTAGAAATTCGTCCGAGCGATGGCGAGCTCGAGGGCGGGGGCTTCGAGGGAGGAATCGTCGGGCCACTTGTCCACCTCATCGGCGAATAAATAACGAATCGCGCGGGAGGCTAGGTTGCCTTCAGAACAGGCCCCGACGAGCTTGATGGTGCATGTGGAAAAGTGCATTTCCGTTTTTCGGAAGTCATCTTCGTTGGCAGGAAGGAGGTGCTTGATGGCTTTGCAGGCGCGCAGCCGGGGGTGCAACTCGCGCTCAGACCAGCTCTTGGCGTTCTCGTTGGTCGAGGTGACGTAGAGGATCGGGCCGGGGTCTTCGGAGATGGCCCACATGAGGCAGTTGGCCAGCCAGGTGGTGCCGCCGACTTGGGCGGACTTCACAAAAGTGAGCTGGCGGACGCGGGGATTGGAAAACCAAAGGTGAAGCTGCCGAAGATAGGGAGTATAATCGGCGTCGTATTTCCCAGGGCGCGGGGTGAAGCGCTTGTCGAGGGTGACATTGTCCTGTGCCCACTCGAGGGCCGATGGACGGCGGCCCGGGTCCCAGATGCGAGCGAGTTGCTCGCGGATATCGGTCTCAAGCGATGGCATCGTCGAGGCGGATCTCTTTGGCCGAGCGCATCACGTCGGTGATCTCGGCATGGATTTTTGCGGCGATGTCTTCGCCGATCTGAGGGAGGAGGCTGAGGATGCGGTCGGGGAGATTCGAGACGGCGGCGGCCACCCCGGCGGAGTATTGAAGGAGCGCTTGATGGAAAAGCCGCTTGCTCACCACATCTCCCGAGGCGGTGGCAATCCCAGGCGCGTCTTTTTCGAGACGACGAAGGGCTTCGGCGTGCTGAAGCCACATCCGGCGGAGAGTCATCTCGGAATCAAGGTCGCCGACGCTCTTGGCAAGCTCGGCACGCTCCCGCAAATCGGCAGTGGCTTCCTTGAGTTTGCGGATCTGGGTGTCCAAGGTCAGTTCCTCATCGGTCCACTCCCGGGGATTGGCGCTTTGCGCCGGAGCCAGAGTAGCCGAGCCCATAGGAACCATCCCGGAAATCGCCCGATCGGCTATAAATTTTCCCCAACGAGGGTCCGCAGCATCCCGCCACTTGCGAACAGCACGCGGCGTCACGCCGTGGCGCGCCGCGCATGTCTTGATTAGTTCTGCCTGTTCCCTTCCGTGTCGCATATTGCTTTACGGAACAGGCCGCGTGTCAAAGGAACGGCAACGGAACGGGTGCCGCAGTTCCAGTTCCGTATGCTTTTGGCCTTACTCGCTCAAAAACACCGATCGTCTGGCTAAAC
>Ga0208800_1000040_pt1 | contig 28412 bp, 22 predicted proteins | sample ColrivemetaGS541_FD_187619 | JGI IMG/M metagenome (GOLD analysis project Ga0208800, IMG submission 187619) | Estuarine microbial communities from the Columbia River estuary - Freshwater metaG S.541 (SPAdes) (version 2) | ecosystem: Environmental > Aquatic > Marine > Intertidal zone > Estuary ...
AAGCAACAGAAATTCTGCTGACTGAATAATCGTTAATGCTCCTGTTAGACTTAGGCTCTTTATCCTAAGCTTACCTCCTCATTTCTAAGGAGTGTCGGACTATATCTTCATCTACGAGAGATGCTTCGCACTCTTGGAGATTTCTTCCGTTCTGGATTACTTTCTCTAGTCTCTGAACCTTCTAAATATTCCTATTTAGTTTGGTTGCTGATTGCCATATCTTTCGACTTAGGTTTCCAGCAGTTCACGAAGTTTGTTCTATGATGTCGCCACCACAGAGCCCCCATTAATTAATACTGATTCTGCTTACAGCGTAATCTTGGATAAGGGCGAATCCGAGCTCTTCATAAACGACCCAGCCTAAGCGGAGTCTCTTTGGATCGTCAGCTGGAAGAACTGTGATATCCTGGCGGATTGGCATAGCACCAACAAACTGTGCTGGAGCTAATACGTATACAGAGTTCTTTGGAACCATGGTGCTGACGTGGATGTCTGCAGAGTAGATGTGGCCATAGAGACCGGTCATAAGAATATCTCTCTGAGTTGCCTCATCGAAGAATTCCTTGCCCCAGTTTCTGATGTCCTTGTAGCGTTGAGGATGTAAAACAACCTTAGCGCCAATCAACTCGTGCTCTTCAATAAGGGTAAGAGCAAGGTTGATGTTCTCTGGCTGGAGGGTACCAGAAACAGAGATGGACTGATCAGTTGGAACACCTGCATTGATGACCTTGAATACTTCAGTATCTTCTTGGCGCTGAAGGGAATCCTTAGCACGGACCTGAGCACGGTCAACAATGTAGAATCTGCGCTGGCGAATCTCATTCAAACGAATCTGAGGATGAGCAGCGAGTTCGATAGTAGGAACGAGAATTTCTTCTGCTTCTACTTCTGCTGTTGGGACAGCGCCTCTCTTAGGAATGACGTAAGACTTTACAGCTACGTCTCTCTCGTAACGAGCAAGAGCACCCTGTGGGAGCTCATCAACCATAAGAAGCTTACGGCCAATTGCTTGGTACATGAGGGAGGTCTTGATTGGCTCAACCATAGCTTGTGCTAAAGCTGTGCGACCTTCGGCAGTCTCAAGAGCCATCGCAATGATCTGCTCTCTCTGCTCATTTACATTTCTCTTAATCATAGACATTTTTCTATTTTCTCCTTATACTATTCTGCTACCGATTATCTTGTGGATAACTGGGTGAAGTAAAGAAGACCAGCAGCTGCATCGAATGAATCGACACGGCCAACAACGATGCCATCGACACCGAAGTTAGCAGCTGTGATCTTTACAAGCTTGCCCTTGTTAGCACCAGCGCCAGGGGTGAGTAGATCACCAGCAGCGAAAGTGATAGCAGAACCTGCATCAGCGCTGACACCATTGGTTGCAACAGCAACATACTGGTCAGAAATAAACTGTCCACCTGGGGTGTTATAAACGCCAACGCCTCTGCGTGGACCTTCATAGCCAGTTGAACCAGCGGTAGGATTGGTTACAGTTGTAACAGGCTCGTCGATAAAATCGCCGATAGCTCTCTTAGAAACCTTGTACCAACCATTGACATTAGCAACCATTACGCCGTTAGCATCGGTGTAAGATGCACCGACCGGATCGTTAAGGATCATTGTAGCGCCGACTCTTGCTCTGTCATCAGAAGCAAAGCCAACGAAACGTCCCATCTGTTGTACCAATGTATTGAATGCAGAGTTACCTCTGTCAGCAGCAACTACCTTGTTAGTAGAGTCCAACATAAGTGGAGCTCCAGCTAAAAAGATGTTTGTGCCATCTGCGTAACAATCGTAGTTTGCAACAACTACGCTATTTAATGCACGAATTGCCATTATTTTATTCTCCTATAGATTTGTGGTGAGGATCTTAATCCTCGATTTTAGGCATTGACCATGTACCCTTAAGGGCATTCTGGATGTCTAGAGCAGCACTATTTGTAATAGATAGTGCAGGTGATGTTGAAATGCCGACTGTTGATGCAGTTCGGACATTCATCTTCTCGGCAGCAGCAGAAGCTACTCTTTCTACACTAGTTTGTGCAGCCTTGAGAAGAAGCTTGGTCTGACGTAACATAGCGTCAGTTTTCAAGTTGTCGTTAAGCATTTGCTCTGCGTATACATCAACTTCGTCCATAGAAATGATGCCAGCAATAGCAAGCTTAGAAGCGCATGAATAAGAAGTGGTGATTCTAGCCTTGTCAACGGATTGAAGTTTTTTAAGGGCATCTTGAGCAACTTGAGTATCAGTATTTACTTTCTCATTCAATTCATCAAGATTACCAAAATCAATTACTTCAGCTTCTTTCTCATTCTTCTTGTCACAATGTGGGCATGGTACATCCGCATCAATCTCTTCCTGTGAGAGTCTTAATGAAGACTTGCAGTCTTGGCAGACTACATCATGCTTTTCAGATGCAGTAGCTTTTCTTGGAGCTAAATCTGTCTGTGTTGGGATTTCAGGGGTTTCAACATCAATACCCTCTGAAGGATTTTCAAGCTTCTTAAAATCAACAACATATTCAAGAGTCTTTTCTCCACCGCTCATATGAACAACGTCCATAGATTCAGGGAAAGCAAGATTTCCAGGGTTGTTAGTTGGAACCTTTGTCTTATCGAATGTTGGATTCTCATCCTTCAAGGAGTTTCCAGCACTGTCTTCCATTTGCATAGTAGGATAATCTACAGCAGGTTCATACTGCGCTAAACCATCGTTGTACTTAAATGATTCTGCCGAAGGATATTCGGCTTCTTCGGCTGCAACTTTTTTGAGAAGTTCATTTCTCATAGCTCTTCTTGCAGCAAGAGTTTTCTTGTCCATATCTTCTTCCTTAGTGTGCATTTCTGGCTCTTCAGCCATGTCTTCGTCATCAGATGTATCATCTTCATCATCATCTTCAAAATCTTCAAAATCAGAATCTGTTTCTACATCAGAATTTCCGCCTAGGACTTTATCGAGAGCCTCTTGCACAGCTTTCTGAGCGGCTTCGAGCATGTCAGCTGGAACTTCTATTTCAAATGTGGCAATATCATCATCATCATCTTCGCCATTATCGTCATCTAAATCAATATCTAAATCTTCGTCATCGTCGCCCATGACATCATCTTCATTATCTTCCATGGAAAAATCTTCCACATCATGATCTTTGTGTAAATCTTCTGCGAAGCTAGCAGATTCTTCACCTTCATCAAGATTAACAATAGCTTCTTCGTCTAGACCAGCTTTTCTGGCAATACTAGGAAGATATTTAGCTCTTAAAGCACCAGCAACAACCTTGGCTTCATCGGATGATAATGATGCAAATTTTTGCATATCAGCAACACATGCTGACATATCTTCCTTATCTGTAGCCTTAATTTCTGCCAATTTAAGAGCAGCGAATCTTGAAGATTTCAAGGTGTTCGTCTTATTATTTTTCATCTGTCGCTGCTTCCCTTATGAAAATTATCATTTCCTGATTTTTCAGGATCTCTTTCTCTATTCTAAAAATATACAGTTTTTTCCTGCATATTTTTATTTAAAACAATAAAAGCAGGTACTAAGACCTGCCTTTATTGTTAATTATTAGTCAATCCAAGTAATATCTACATCAAGTAGAGCTGGATTGTTCTTATTTTTTCTAACAGATGTCTTTGACATCGTTCCACAATCATGACAGAATGTAGAATTCTTTACCTTGCTTGCTTCTCTATTTCCACAAGCTGGACAAATCATACCTACTGGTAATCTTAATTCTGCTTCCTTCTTGAAGTCAGGCATAGCTGTTCTAAGATAAACATCAGAATCAACTGTGGTAGCTAATCTAAACATAGCCTTAGCAGACGCTGCAGGAGCTAATCCTGGAGTTGCTGGTGCCATAGGAGCTGCAGGAGCGCCCATTGGAGCTGGCGCAGTAGCTGCACCTAATCCAACATCACCACCTAAAGGTGGTTCTTCGCCAAGGGCAGGTTCTTCTTCAGCAGATCCCATTCCGCCTTGTCCGTCAGAAATGAGCTCAATGGTCATAGTAACCTTGTATTTAGAACCACAGGAATTACATGATCCTTCAGATTCTGCTAGATCTACATCATCAGATCCACATACAGGGCAGATACTTCCCCAAGGCTTCTTAGCACCTGGTTCAGCCATTGCATCAACATCTTCACCATCCATACCAACGGCAGCATCCTGTGTAAGAGCAGAGATACCTAAATCTCCACCTTGCATACCAGCACCAGCCATAGGATCTGGAGCACCTGTACCGCCCATTGGAGATCCCATACCACCGCCCATACCACCGCCCATAGGAGCAGCACCTGGGGCCATCTGAGCATACTTGCTAAGAATATTGCTTCTAAGATTTTTCTTAGCCATTCTAGCTGTATCTGTCATAACTACAGGCATATCACCTTCGAGAGGCATTGCTTCTGCATCCATTGACTTTTCTACATCAAATGACTTTGTTGTTCTTGTTGATACTGTAGCGGTAATATCACCATTAGCGGTAATATTAAGGTCTGTAAATGCAAATGTGTTAGAATCTACTTGGAATCCATTAGCTTGTAATACTTCCATAGCTTTGGATCTAAATGCATCATCAAAACCTTCGTCATTGCTATTTAGGCCACCCAAATCTTCTGTTTGGCAATAGAATCTAATGCATTCAGATTTTTCTTGAGTTACAGTCATAGCTGCAGTTCTTTCTGCATTCTGTTTAACTCTAATAGCTTTAGCAATTAGCTTTTCTGCAACTACTGGGTTCTCAATAAGTTTTCTAGTTGCAGCGGTAATTGTTCTTGTTGGTATGTTATAATTGATAGCATAATCAGCAAGCCATCCTAAAATGTTAGACTTAATATCCTTAGTAGAAGCAACTCTGGTACCCCAGAATTCTTTTCTAGCTCTTGCCTTAAGTCTTGAATTTACTGAAGAAGCAGTTTTAGCCTTATTAATACCGTTCATAAGGTCGGTATCGCTCATACTTCCAACTTCATCTACAACATCTTCAGGAGTTGCTAATGTATCTTCGGAGGACATTGCAAGAGCGGAAATAGCACTCTTAAGTTCTTCTACAGTAGCAATATTATCATCTTCGGTTAATGCAGAATCAAGAGCAGCTTTTAATTCTTCTGTTCTTGATGGAGCTGACATTTCGCCATCTACAGAAGGAGCAGATTCACCCATAAGAAGTTCTGCAATTCTCTTGACACCTTCTTTGGTAATTTCTTGATTTTCTACTGCGACAGAAATAGCATTAGCAAGATCAGCAGCAGTAACTTCAGATCCTTCAACCGCAGCGCCTAATTCTTCAAGAACAGCAGTAACAGGATTCTTAGATTCTACATCTTTCTTAAAGAATTCATTTCTTGCTTGATCTTTATTTCTATCTTCAACACCCATAGAAGATGTTTCAATCATTTCAGGAAGCATTGGTTCTTGTGAAAGTTTTGATGCAGAGTCCATAACTTCATCAGGTGTTGCAAAAGCTGTTACAACAGCTTTTCCTAATGCTCTGATAGCAGAAGCCATAACTACAGATGCAGAAGCTTTTCCTTCTACTCTACATGCTTCTAATCTTTCCTGAAGAGTTTTGACATCTACGCCCTTATTTACACCAGCTACTAATTCAGATAATGATTGCTTAACATCAGCATCATTAACGTTTCTTGAATATAAGCCAGCTTCACCGAGCAATACTTGTGTGATTTCAGTTTGTTCTGCTTGTCTATCGCTGTAATATGAGCCTGAAAGTAGCTCTTCTCTAGTCTTTTCATGCTTAGAATCAGTTCTAGCATATCCTTTAGCTCTACTACCACCAAGTTCTTCTTCAAGAGTAGCATATTCGTCATGCTTTCTCATGCTCTCTAGTTCAACTTCTTTAATGTCTTTTGAAACAGAAGGGTTAACTAAAGCAGTTTTAGTATGTTTACCAAATTCTTTAAGAAGATTAGCAGCAACTCTAGTGCCCTGACCAGATTCCATAAGGTTGAGTGCTTCTTCGGTTAGAATTGGTTCCCAGCTAGCTTTCTGACCATTAACATAGCCAGAAATAGTGCCATCTGTTGAAAGTACAACTCTGTTACCAGCCCCATCTTCAACCTTAAAATCGATTGTCACGGCGGCTGCTAATTTCTTGCGTTGTTCTGATGCAATTTTAGCAAAGTGATCCATTTGATTTTTATCCTCCGCCCAATTAGACTGGGGCGTATTTGTTCTAAAATTTAGATTACGTTGTGAAGCTTTTCTTACAACGTTATCAGTGGCAGCTAACAAAGATGAATTATCTCCAATAGCGTTTTTTAATTCAGAAATATTATTAACAAGATCTAATAAATTAGATTTATTACTTGTTTCATTTCTACTGGCGAATACCTCACGTTTACCATCACGAGAAGCCCATACCAAATTAGGAGAAGATGAAGCTGTTACTGCATTCCCTCCAATTGGTTCATTTTGATATATAGATGGCTCGATTAACTTTCCTACAGTTCCTTGTACATATGATGCAGGAGCTACTGGTTGTTGAGCTTGTGGTGGAGCTTGAGGATTGAGAGGTTGCTGTTGTTGCTGCCCTCCCATATCAATGCCATCATCAATCATATCTTGCATAGTGTTTTGTAGTTCTGCCATAGATTTTGTAATTTTGCCTACATGAGCTAAATCAACATTATCTTTTCTAGCAAACATATTCATCACTGCAACTTCTAAGAAATTTAATGAAAGATTAATTAAGTCAAGAATATTTAATCCTGATCTTGCATCAATTCCTAAAGCTTGTAAAACAGCAGCTACAGTAGCATTTTGTCCAGCACCAGGAGCAGCCATTAATTGACCACCTACTAGTGTTCCTACTGATTGTGATAATCTAACTGCTGCTGATGATGTAGCTTTAACTTGTCTTAAACAACTTTCTAAAGCTACTCTAGTATTTTTGTCTCCTGTTATATTTGTAGAAGCGAGAACAATACTAGCGTTAATTTCTGCTGCTTTCTTTTCTATTTCTCCAGCAGCACTTAAAACATCATCTTGGTCATAAATCTCTTGAATTTCACAGGAGTCAAAAGCACCATCGCCTACACATGATAATTCAATAAACTTAATACCGTAGTTCTTTTCGAATACTTTTTTGCCAGTAGAAGGATGCTTTTTGCCTTTCCATTTCTTTAGGCAGTCGCAGTAATCTTTTTCGGTGTATGCTTTATTTCCACAATTTGAACAGACACCCCATTCTACGCTAGCACCCATAGAAACATCATGGATTACACCTGTTCTAATATTACGAGCGATATCTGGGTAAGCTTCTTCATCTACAAAGAAAGTACAATATACGCAATTATCTTTGTCATCCCATTCTGCATAAACAACCATTCCTTTGGCTTGTTCAATATCATCATTCTTATGGTTAGTGTAAATTGGCACACCTTCGAATGTTTTATAAGATGGGATTTTCTCGCCTTTTATTTCAACTTCTTTTAGGAGCTCTTCTTTACTAAAATAATCACCATTAGCATTATCTACATCTGCATCAATTGCTCTAGCTCTTACCCAAAGTAATTTAGCTCCCTTTCTTGCTTTCATTTCCTTTACAATGTCAAAATCTTTATATTTAGATAAAACATCTTCTGGATCAGCATAAAGAGATTGTAGTCCTAATTTATAAGCTTCTCTAACATTTGAAGAGGCGCACCTAAGCATGTAATCTCTTGCTTGATTTCTATCCTCTTCAATAATAAAACTATTAATGGTGATCTGGCCACCCCTAGCTGTTTTAAGCATATAGTATCTCCAATCAATCTTCTCAATTGATTTGTTTGCTCTTTTTTTCTTCTAGATTATTTATACTTTTTCCTGTACGATTAAAAGAAAAGAACCTGCATTGCAGGTTCTTGTACAGGAAGTAGGTTAATTATAAAACTTTCTCACCGTTTTGTAATGTTCCAGTTTTTTTCCTAATTGCTTGATTAATTACATTAATAACATCTTGCGTATGTTCTTTTAATTCTTTATCTGTGAATCTGATAATCGTCCATCCATTAGCTGCTAATTCTGCATCTCTACGTTTATCTTTCGTAATTTTGTCAGGATTATTATGCCAAATTTCACCGTCTGCTTCTACACCGATATTTAATTCAGGAATAGCTGCGTCTAATTGATAATCCATACTTGGTCCAGCTGTATATTGAGCATAGATTCCGAAAGGCATATTCATAGATAAAAGTAAGCTATATAAGTGTCTTTCTAATGAGGTATACATTTGGGCAGGTGGTCTAGCTAATTTCTTCTTTGCGTATCTTGTTTTAATTTCTTCATCACTAGAATATTCAAAAGAAGCAAATTTATATTGAGCTACATAATTAATAGCATCAGAATAAATTCCACCAAAATCAGGAGTTATTAAATCAACTCCATAGCCTTCATATTCAGCAGGTAAAGGGCCAACATTACCTCTGCCACTTACTGGTCTGACGCTTTTAATAAATCCTTCATGAGCAGCTGATTTGTATGTTCTACTAGCAAATCTTTCGTTTGTAGCTTTTTGAAATTCGCCTGTGATGTTATTATAAATTTCATTAGCTACTCCGGCTGCTAATCTATAGTTATGTTGTTTTGTTCCAGCCATAGGAGGAGCCATACCCATACCACCCGGAGGAGGAGCGCCCATTCCCATTCCCGGCGCACCCATACCCATACTAGGATCGCCCATTCCAGGTTGTGCTCCGAATCCCTGACCTGTAACTGCTCCGCTACTAAAACCATTATTCATATCAGTGTTAGCAATATTAGGATTAGTAACGAAATTAGCACCTTGTTCAAATCTTAATCGTTCAATTTCTTGATCCGGATCTAAACCAAATGCTTCAATTAATGTCATATTAGAAATAACACCATTTGAGTTTGCTGTAACAAGCATCTGTAATTTGCCAGTATCATCTCTTAACTGCAAATCATCGAATTTAATTGTTGGGTAAATATATTCTTCTTGCCCACGTTCACCCTCAGCAACAAATCCATTCCATTCTGCTACAGGTTTAAATAATTGTTCTTCAATCCAATGGGCTACTTCTCTTCTAAATGTCTCTAATCTTTGAGCCATAGCAAGAAGACCTACCTGTGCATTACCATATGTAGGACCTTCACCATTTAATAGAGCTTTATTAAGCATAACACCGTCTAAAATCTCTTGATCAATTAGTTCATATTCATTAGTAAGCTGAAGAACTTTTCCAGAAGCTCCAATATAATCAAAGTCAAAAGCATGGTGTGTTACTAATGTTAAGTTAGGATCATTTGCAACAGATGCTAATTCTTCTTGAATATTATCTAGGTCTTCTTGTGATGCTGGTCTATTATCATTACCAACCTTTACAACTTTGATTGGAAGAATATGTCTTTCTGCCACTAACCATTGAGATTGTCTTAACTTATCTTTATATGCTAATGTTGGAAATAATGGGCGAATTAAAGGTGTGCCATATTCTTCCCAAGGATTAGAACCATGCTTAAAATGCTTGATAGAGATAGGATTAAGCTTTATAGGCTCACCCTTCATAATCATTCTCTTTACTGATTCAGGAATAGCATCGTATAGTTCTTTTGGTGATCTTTCGTTAACAATACGAATCTCTTCAGGACTAGGCTTGTATGCATAAGATCCTTCCTGATCAATTAACCCTGGCATTTTTAGAACATTATCAGGATTTAAAACACTAATTGATTTCCAAGTAGCTCCATCATGTTGACAAGCATCATTTTTCTCTTCGTCCCAGTTTGATCCATGACAATGAGGGCAATCAATAGATAAAAGAACAAAAGTATCTCCTAAAAGATGGTATACTTTTGAAATTTCTGGTAGCCACTTTTGAAAGTTTAATTTCTGAATTAACTTCTCATAGTAATCTTTTACATATGAGGAAGAACATTCTAATTTCCATCCAGAGAAAGGATAGTTAGTATAGAAATTAATGGCTGCTGCAATCTTAGGTTCATTATTTCTCCACCAGTTAGCCCATAAATATACTTCTCTTCGGGCATTAGGGATTTGGAATGATGTTGCAGTTAAGAATGGTGAATAGAAATTAGGATTAGTGGTAATGTTGCCAGTACCATTCATTTGCGCCATTCTTTGTGAATTGCTTGATGCACTAGTGCCAACACCTGTAGTAATTCTACTATTGGCATAATTACGATCAATATTAAAAGAATCCGATCCTTGAATTCTTTCACCAGTTACTGTTTGCGTTGCTGTCTTAATTACAGAAGCCAACGATGATACTTTTTCAGCCACAAGATACCTCTAAAGGTATTATACCTATTTTAAATTAATGTTATAGAAGAAGGAAGATCTTTGAACATAGGAGCTCCTTTACCAGAATTATATGCATCTACGCCTCTTGTAAGCATAAAGCCATTAGTAGCTTCTTGTTCTTGCATATTTGTATTGTTAGATTGATGTCTGCCTGGTTCTAACTGGTTTTCTAAGGTAGTCTCTTCTGGATTTGTGTAACCTGGATGATGTCTTCTTGCTTCAGTAGCTTGAGTTACATGACCTTCAATAACACCAGCTTGTTCATCCATGCCATCGAATCCGACAGCATGATCTCTTTCAACTAAATGTGTCCATAGATCTGCTTGATCTGTTTTAGCTTCAGCATAATATTCATCTAATTCTCTGCCTTGTTCTAAAACAAAATCAGACATTTGATTAGTCATATCTTTAATAGCTTGTTGTTGTGGGCTTACTGCACCACCGCCGATAAAAGCAGATCTATACCACATAGTTACTTATTCCTACCAAATAATGATTCATAAAATTCATTATAATCATCATCTTCAAATGTATGTAATCCTTCAGCTTCTAGCAATTCATCAATAGTTTTGTCATTAACTTTATTATGTCTAACTTCTGATAAACTAGATTCGAATGATAAATCTTCTTCTTCTTTTTTCTTAGCTGTCTTATTCAATAAATGTGCTGTTGATTCATCAGAACCATCACCCGCATCTTTATTAATCTGTTCAGAGATAGAAGTTTCTGGTTCATCATCAGTATTCAAGATTTCAGCATATAACTTATCCATTTCACCTCTATGTGCGATTAATGAATTTGAATCATCTAAGTTTTCTTGAACTGTCTTATTGAAATTGAATGTTGGGGTTTTTAATGATCTTAAAGATTCTTCTCTTGTTGATTCTTTATTTTCATTATGTGGCAATTGCTCATTGATTACTTTTGTAGAATCTGTTTGAGCTTTCTTGCTTCTTTTCTTAGGCTCTTCTTCATCTCTTCTGCCTAAATTCTTTGGCTTTGCTTCACCTAACATATATTCAAGAGATTTGCTATATTCAGGATTTGTATGACCACCCTTTTTGGATGTTTCAAATCTAGCTTCATATCCAATCTCATTTTCGGTAGGCTTTTTAGATCTTTCGCCATCAACAAGATTTAGTAAATTCTCTGCATTTAATGGATGTCTAGTTACGTTTAGTCTCTTCTCCATCTTCTCATGAGAATCTGCTACAACACGTAACCAATCTTGATATGCACAAGCTACTACGCCTTCTTTGGAAACTCTTGAATCAATGCAGTTTTCTCTACATTTACTAATTTCCATAGGTACTGCATGCCCTAATTCTACTTTGCCTTTAGGACATAATAAATAAGGTTCATTATTCTGGGTACTTAATGATGTATATGCTAATCTTGTAGAAGGCATAATAACATCATATAAGGACTTTACAATCTTCCCAGCATATTTGTATTCATTTCCTGATAAAACATAGCCTCTTGCATTATTTAAGGCTAATAATTCGGATTTATCTAATGTATCTTTAATTAATTCATCAATTGCTTTTACAGCCTCAACTTGATGATAGCCTTTACTACCATCAGGAAGCTTATATGCAACTTTTTCCATCCTATTAGTAGCTTCATTATTATCTTCTGCTGATTTAATAGAAGAGAAAGCATATCTAAGGATTGCTCTTCTTGAAGCTAATCTAATTTTTGATAATTTAGAATGACATTCCTTAAGACCATGAATATCATTTTTGTGTGCCATTTCTACAATAGCAGCAGGACCACCCATTGATTTAAAAGCATCTACTGTTTCATCTTCTGGATCAAAATCACCTAAGTCCATCATTCTAAATGGAGTTTCTAGTGGATGTTTAATAGTATCAGTAAGAGCTTCTAAAATACCTGTCCCGCCAATCATATTTTCAATAGCAACTGGGCTTTGTGTTGTGATTGTAACTTTATATTTTTTACTATGCATCTTCTTTTAATCCTAAACCTAACATTTGGAGTTCTTCATCATCAAACCCTCTAGCAATAATCGCAGCTTTGATAGCTTTTAATTGTGCTTTAGCTCCATCTTTGATAGGCTCTTTACCTGAATTGTGGCTCTTACTAGTATTTAATACAGAATCTAAGAAAAGAACACGAGTAATAAGTTCAGCAGTAGACATCTTTGTGAAATCTGGTGTTGTTTCGTACAATTCTAAAGATGCTGTACGAGTATTACTATCTACAGAAGCTTCTTTTCTTTTCTTCTTCTTATTGTAATCTTTAACAAGGTCTACAGCTTTTTCAATTGTTTCATTAGTCCAGTAATTAGATTTAGCAAGATATCTAGTAATATCTTTCTTTTCTACGCCATGGTCTAATAATTTGCCCACTTTACCCATTAAAACTCTAAATGGGTTTCCACGAGTTTTCTTTTTCTTTTTTTGTGCTACTCTATGGTTGTAAGCTTCTCTTGAATTTGGCATTTCCTCAACCTTTTCTGAATACTTTTCTTTTAACTTATTTATTAAATTGATAGAAAGTTCTTTAGGACCCTTATCAGGTTTACCTGTTTGTGGGTCCTTAGTAACTTTTCTAGGATTGCTTGCATGATAAAGAGAGTTAATTAATACACTAACATCATTCTTTACAGATTCATTCTCTGTTGAAATCCTACTATAAATATCTTCTAATTTATCTTTGTAGGATTTGGCACTATTTGGGTTAGCAACAATTTCATCTAATAAAGAAATTAACTCATCTGGTTTAACTCCACTATTACTTGATTCATTTAATGGAATATTATTAATTCCATTAGCGGGGTTAGATGCTAATCCAAATTGTGGTACATCAGACATAATTAATCTTCATCACCATCGAAATCAATATTAATTTTATTGTAAATATCATTAATAGTTGAAGCAGATAAATTAGCTCTAGATTCAAAATCTTCAGCTCTATTCATTTTGAGGGCTAACTTTTGCTCTCTCTTACTATTAATATTTGCTAATCTTTGCGCTTCTCTTTTATCAAGGGATTCTACATTGATCATTCCAAAAGAACCATTATATTCTGATGCAGTATTAGTACGAAGAACAGAATGTGCTCTATTTGAAACAACATTGGATCCTCTTAAAGATCCAATTTCTTTCATCTTGCTAGCTTCCCAGGATTTATGCTTACTAACAGAAGCTTCTCTCTTCTGTTGTAAATCAGCTACGGATTGCTCACTTGTAGAAGATTGTGAATTCATAAATTCTTCAGTAATAGCAATCATATCAGGATTAAAGATAGAAGCGCTTCTACTGAGCATTGCGTTCATATAATCGTCAGCAGAAAATGCTTGTAATCCACTTGTAGTAGTTCTAGCATTCATTCCATTATCGCTTGAACTACCGGCTCTTTTGATAGCATTAATTGAAAAATCACCAGACTCAGCTAATCTTTCTTCAAATGATAATGCTCTTGTTTCATTGTATGTTGATGCAGATTGAATTCTTTCCCAGCTATTTTCTTTGACTTCAGCAGTTTTTTCAAACCCTAATTGCTTTGAAATCTTAATCTGATTATCTCTGGAATTGTTTCTAAGTTCTGCATATGGATCTTCATCTGTGCTAAAATCTGGAATGAAACTATTTGATAAAAGAGATGGGATGTTTTCTAATTCTGCTACTTTTCTAAACTTGCTCATTTTAAATCCTCTATAATGTCTCTCATAGTCTAATGCCCAGGAGCATTTGCTCCTGGGCTTATTCTTCTTGAGGGAACTATTTACTTATCGTATTTCTTTGTGAATAGAGTCTCAACCCACTCTCTATCACCATAACCGAGCTCATTAACCCAGTAATCAACTAATCTGTCATAATCAGCATTTGTAAGAGTAGCAACTTTAACCATACCGGAAACAGCTGCCTTCTTTACATTGCTATTAAGATCAGATGCCATTACAGTCTTAATCTCAGAGATGTCATTATTAGCAACAGTCTCTGTATTAAGCATAGCAGCTACATATTCTTGTGGGAAGCCAGCAGCAATTGCCTTAGAAGCAAATGCTTTCTTAGCTGTATTATTCATCTCTGAAACCTTTACAAAACCATTACTTGCAGCAACCTTGACATTTTTAGCTGGTTCAGAAGCTGTTTTAACTAAAGATTCTCTGTATGCTTTTCTCTGAGCAAGCTTGACTGCTTGAGCCTTCTGAGCTTCTACAACCTTCTCGATGTTAGAAGCTAAACGAAGTCTGCGATCATGTCTTGCAGCTAAAATAGTATTAGCAAGAACTTTATCACCAGATGCTAAAGCTGCTTCAACAGCATCAGCACTTAACTGTGATGGATGTGTAAAATGAATGATACTTGCCATCTTTGGTTCCTTACCCTTGACAATTCTATTGCCTTCATCATCTGTTTCTTCAGAATCTTCATCTTCTGTTTCTTCTGAAAGCTTCTTTAAAGCTGTTTTCCAGGATGATTCTACATTATCGTCAGAGCTCATAAATTTTGCATCATAAAATGGATTTGGTTCACCACAAGATACACAATCTTTTTTGAAAGTTTTAATCTTTTCCCCACATTTAGGGCATGATTTTTTCTTAGCGGTTTTTGTATTGGATGTCACATCTTCATCATCGTCATCGTCATCGTCATCGTCATCGTCATCGTCAGAATCTTCGTCTTCGGAATCTTCATCTTCCGCAGCTAATGCTAATAATGCAGCTAATACATGATCTTTTTCAGATGATGCTTTAGCTTCCTTATCTTTGGAATCATCTTTTTTATCTTTGGAATCATCTTTGGTATCTTTAGCATCATCATTAAGACTCTTAAAACGCTCTAGCAATTCTGCTGGCATTTTTTCTTTCTTAGCTGTCTTGACCTGGAAGTTATCCCAATCGATTCCTTTAAATACGAGTTCTGAATCTAATCTATCTTCAGATACTCGTGATGGAAAAATTCTATCTGCCATAATTAATTCTATTCTCCTCAAGAAGAGTACAAGGTTTTGTTCTAATAATATAATACAAATTCCTGCACTTAAATGTTATTTTTTAGGACGTGCAAATGTTTATCCTTCTGCAAAATCCTATCTCCAACATTGATTGAACGTTTTTTAAACGCCCCTGATGGAACTTCTACTACATATTTGACAAAATTAGAACAAGGAGTGCAACCTTTTTGACAATGAGCATCCATATCTAATATGTCTAATATTCTGTTTCTATTATCTAAAAATGCTAAACTTAATGGGAAAGATACATTTTTATTCCAGAAACTATATTTATCCTCGTATGGAAAAATAAAAAACACAGCTTCATCATCTTCTAGTGGATCCGCAAACATTAACCCTTTTTCTCTTAAAGAATTACTGTCAGCAACAAATCTTATTTTGAAAATGAAATCTGGTTTTTCTAGCATTTTTTATACTTGGATTTTGATGCAACCTTAACGGTAGCAGCTTCGTTGTAATCAAATTTATTTTTAGTTCTATTTTTTCTAAATTCGTTTACAGGGGTATTAAGATAATGATCTCTAAGAGCAATTCTTCCAGAATCTGTAAGGGTAACAGCTCTTCCATGCCCCTTGACTAAACCAGCAGTCTTAAGAGCAAAAAGATCATTGTCAGAAATATCATGAGGAACGGAACATACTTTATCCATATGTTCTACGGACTCACCATTTTTTACATTAGATAAATATCCAGCAGCAGTAATAACTTCATCTACATTTTTATCAATCTTAGCTAATAAGTTAACATACTTTTCACTTAATTTAGATGCAGTAGCTTGTCTATCACTACTAACACCTAATAATTGCATTTGAATACTTGATAACCCCTCATTTGAATAAGGAATGTCAAATAATTCTTCATGTAAATCTAATTTATGTACTGGTTTAATTGGGCTTGGCATGCTGTCTCCTTAAATTTTAAGCTTGTTCTTTTCTTCATGGCCTTCATTCACGTTCTTTTCATAAGTATTCTTCCATGTAAAGCTGCTTAAATCTCCCATGGCCATACCTGGACTCTGAGATAAATATTCTGGATCAACATATGCGGGTCCAGGAACAGAATCTTCACCTTGCATATCAAAAATACTTACTGCTTTTTCTTCCTCAGTATCTCCGCCTAAATCTTTATAATTAGGATGAAATCTTGGATGAGATTGACGATCTTGTTGAGCCTCATCAAAATCTTGTTGTAATAAACTACCATCACTAAAATCAACAGTTCTTAATTCAATTTGATTCTTATTGACATCAAGACTGTGTAAATTCTGAGAAATTTTAACCAACCTATTTGTAATTAAATCGGCTTTATTAAAATCACCCTGTTTGTCTGCATTTTTAGCTGCAATTAATAGATCTAGAAGCATAAATCTTTTTTTCTGTAACAATATCAGTGAATTCCTTTTTTACTACAGATAAAGCGTTACCAATTGTCATATCCATATCGTAATATCTATAATTACCTAATCGTCCACCTATGATTAAATTATCTATTTTATTCGCTTCTTCTTTATACAATTTATATTTATTGTTATTTATTTCATCATTAATAGGATAATATGCTTCACCGCCTCTTTTATATTTAGCGGGAAATTCAAAAGTTACAATATCTTTTTCATTATTGTTATATAAGAAATGTTTATGTTGGATTATTCTTGTGTATGGTATAGAAGAATCAGTGTAGTTAACTAAAACTGTTCCTTGAAAATCGCCTTCATTTAATATCGTTTCATGCCTTAAAGATCTATATTCTAAATCTCCATGCATATAATCAAAATACTTGTCTATTTGGCCTGAATATATTACTTTTTTAGCCATATTATCAAAATAAGATCTATTACTAAAATAGTCAATTCCTAACATTACTTCTATATCTAATAACATCTTTTCAAAAATAGCGGTATAGCCATTTACTGGAATACCCTCATATATATCTAGATTAGGAAAATATCTATCATTATAATCAAAACGAATAGGTAATCTTTTGATAATAGATGGCGGTAAATGCTTAGGATCTTTACCCCATTGTTTAGTTGTATAGCCCTTGATTAAAATTTCATATATATCAGGGCCAACTAAAGATAATATGTAATCTTCTAAATTATCAGGATTTTCACAGGGGATTTTAACTTTATCAATAATCTCCTTAGCAGCTTTAGGAGTATGAACATTGTAAATTTGAGATATAGTATTTAAGTTAATAGGTAAAGAATATAATTTATTCTTGTAATATGCTTTGTTTCTTAAAGTGAAATTATTAAATGCTGTGAATTTATTTATATAATCCCAGATATATTTTTGAGATGTATGAAAAATATGTGGGCCGTATTTGTGAATATCGTAATCTTCAAATTTTTCTGAATAACAATTACCGCCAATATGATTTCTTTGATCAATCACTAATACTGTCTTACCAGCTTTATTAGCCTCATAAGCAAAAATGGAGCCGAATAATCCGGCTCCAACTACAAGATAATCATACTTCATACTTATTTTTTACAATAAGCTAAACACCCCAGGATGGTTTTACACTATCCCATTTTTGTTGGTAATGATCAAATATTCCAGACTTTTCATTCGGATCATCACCTAATAAATAACTTCTCCAAGGCTTCGGACCACCCTTACTATTTATATCAAAAATAGTAAGATCCTCATCATTGTCAATCTCTGTTAAATGACGATCAGGATCCATAACTAAATCAGGATAAAAATCAGCTGTAATTTCCTCATTATAAGTTTCGTCCATTCCGCCTCTATCTATTTTAGCGCCATCTTGTAAATAATTATCTAACTGATCCCCACTAACTAATAATGGTGTTAATCCTGATGGTAAACTTTGTGTTCCATATTGTGCTTCGTAATAAGGATTGTCATTAGCATCCTCATCAGTTAATCTAATTCTGTTTTTACTAGGATAATCTTTGTTAGCGTAATGAATTCTTTCCGGTTTAATAGTGTCAGGAACAGCATCTTCATATTTGTGTCTTATGATTTTGCCGTCTTCATATTTTCTTCTAGATGATAATAAACTTTCTAAAGAAGTAATATGCTCGTCTTTTGGACCGTAGTTATCATTTATATAACTTACAGAATTAGTGTCTATTCTGTTTGCTGCCTCTTCTAAATATTGGTTTTTAAGTCTAATAAATTCACGTAATTTTAATCTTTTTCTCTCTTCAGGAGTAAGATTGTAGGGAATACTGTCAGATTCATTATATTGATGGAAATGCTCTATTCTTTTTTCCATATTTCTGTCGGGATCATCAGGGGCTGGATTTCTAACTTTATTTAAATGAGCATCAAAACTTTCATCTTTTACAAATGCGTTAATATCCCAACCACCAGGATTACTACCACCTCTGCCAATTGGACTACCACCCGGCTGCCATTGACCAGAACCAGATCCTCCAACACCACCATAATAAGCTAAACGAATATTTTTCATATTTATGTCCTTGAAGTTGGATAAGAACCAGAGTCTAATGTAAATGTTTTAATAACTGTTGTATTATCACTTGCATATAAAGATAATGTTGCACCTGAAATAACCCACTTACCAAAACCATAAGCCCTAGCAGCATTTAAAGCATCACCTAAAGTATGAGCAGTATTAGATGTAGGAACAGATTGAGTCATGTCTACCTGAGTATACGCAAGGTTAACATTTACTATAGATTCATCTCCTCCAGTAACCCCTCTAACATGAATCGTTACATCAGAAGAACCAGAAGCAAAAGCAGCATTCGGAACGTCTAATCTATATAATCCCGGCATAGTTGTGGAATTAATCTCTGCAAAACCACCCGAAGTCCAAGATCCATCATTTGTCTGATTTACAAGAGTAATTTGTACCGGAACACTTCTATTTCTAACATAATAAGCCTGTAACCCAGATGTCTGATATGTTATTCCAGTCAATCCAAGGTAAGTTTCAATACTCTGTGATGTTGAACCTGGTGCAATTGTAATACTAGATGATATAGTTTTATCATTGTTAGTTCCAACCGTTACAGATCCACCGCCACTAATTGCTAATGAACTAAAATTACTAGGCAAAGAAGATGTTGCCATTCTAGAAGAAATTGTAGCGTCAATGTTGGATAAACCTAAATTTGCAGAAGCATAGGCATCATAAGCCATAATCTGAACAACAGCATTAAAATCTCTACTAACTGTTACTTTTTCAATATTTATAGAAATCCATCCTAATGTATCAACTTCATCAGCAGTAAACTCATAATAATATTGACCATTTCCAATTTCAGTCCAAGTTCCAGTGCCAGAAAAAACAGTAGATCCGTTTTTAGATATATTGACCGTAGGTGAAGTAATTCCAGTCAAAGGTACGTACCCATTAGTAATATCAACTAGTAGTACTGGTATTCTTCTTCTAGTAGCTGTTGTTTCTGATTGTTTTATTTGATACATGAATAGTCCTCAAAGTTTATTATCTTAATTTATCGTCTAAAAATCTAACTGGTTAAATCCTGCTGCCGATGAATAAATTGTTGTTCCGCCTAGTTGTTCATATTTTATTGCATCAAACAATAAATACCCTTGGCAAGTTCTGTTTGTAAATTCTGTATATGTAGTGCCGTCATATGTTACAAAATGCGCTTCTATACCATTTCTTACATCAGTCATTAGTTGAGCATTGAGATTAGTCGAATATCTTAATAATGGTGGTGTTCCCGTTGTGCCTGTGAATGTAATATAATATTTAGTATTAGCAGTAAAATCAACTGGTGTGTCAAATTCGAAGTAAGGTAAATTAAAACTGTAAAAAGTAGTAGGTACTCCATTAGAATTAAAAGTAAATGAAGAAGAATTAAAATTTCCATTAAAAGTAGCTGTAGCAAGTAAATTTCTAGAAGCATCTCTTACTTTTACTGAATATATTGTGTCTATAGAAAAAGTTGATAAATTAAATAACATACTCTTAAGTGTTATTGTTGGATGATCGACAGGAAGTTTAAATGTTGTCCCTGATTCATTAGGGCTTATTCTTGCAGTATCTGTATCTGCTAAAGATAAACAAGATGGCCCATAATACTTTGTTCCACTATATAACCAAAAATTACCAGTATTTCTTGCATTACCAGCAAACCAAGTATTATTAGCTTTAAATATCACACCATTAATTCTATTAATAGTTACGTCTGTGACAGAAGTAAATATACTGACACTCCCTGATGAACCCAAACCACCATTATTAACCACAATCCAATAAAAAGTTCCTTTAATCATAGTAAATGATGGAACTTGAGCTACTGCAAAACCAGCACCAGAGGAAGGACAAATCCAAGATGCTGAAGTTTGAAATATATCACTAGGCTTACCGTTTGTAACATTGGGATACTGAACACCTACAGTCCAAGTATTAGGTGACGGAGCTGTATTTACCCTATAATAAAATATGATTGTAGTTAGAGTAAAGGTTTCTTGAGGTACAAATGGAAAAGCTGTTCCAGTATCATAATTATTTACATTACCAAAACTTCCACTCCATCCATATGTACTAAAACCATCAAGAGGAATTACAAGTTTATCTGTTGGTGCTGTTATTATTGGCATTATAAGCTTAAACCTCCGTTAAGCATTGATGAAGAATAAAAATAATATCCTATTCCACTATAAGCATTTTCAAATCTAATACCATTTATTTCTAGTTCAAAAATCATAAATTTTGTAGCTGTTTCTGTTATTATTCCAGAAGACGATCTGTTTGCAAAGTTAGCACTATATGCTCCTCCGGCTGATGATAATGCATCGTCATAAGGAAATGTATTAATTGGCCGAGCAACGGTGAACGTACCAGAATATGCAAACATTATATAATATTTAGTTGCTGGTTCAAGCCAAATGTCTGATGTTGTCCTGTTGGTGAAATATGCAGTACCTTCTCCGCCAAAACTGCTAAATCTATCAGTGTCTTCTGTGGCAAATGTATAAAGTAATGATCCACTACTATTATAAATTTTACAAATATGAAACATATTTGGATTACCTTGATAGGAGGGTGACAAATTTAATCCATTAGGAAAAACTATAGATTTTACTCGTACAGCAGGATGGTCTGAATTAAGAGTAAAAGCAAATCCGTATTCTTGGTCAGCAGAAGCAGTAATAGAAGAAGTGTCAATAGGTACTACAGGTATATCAGTACTAAACCAACGAGTACTATTACCATATATAACATTACTTCCACTACTTCCCCGTTTCCAGGTTGAATTAGATCTCGTTGCTGAATAACATAAGCCATTATATTGAGAACTTCCGTAGTGACTATTATATATTGCCAAACTTCCAGTAAAAGAAGATTTAGGTTTAAATGTTAACCAATAAGCTGATCCTTTTACAACTGATACTGGATTTGTCAAATTTATAATATAGTTTGCTGATGTACTATTTACTGTCAATGAAATTGTTTCAGGTGTAGCAAGAAAAGTATCTGTTGGCAAAGCTCCAGCAACATCTAAGCCCATAATGCCAACGTCAAGATCAGTTACACTTGTATTTATGATTGCAGATAATATAACTCTTGTTATTGAGCCAGTAAACTGCGACAAAAATGACAATGCTAAACCGCCTGTGGCTGAACTAACAGTTGAAGTAGAGCCAGCTTGATATATTCTCTGGTCATAGCCTAACCTTAAGTTAGCATTTACTGTAACTATTGCCATTAAACAATCCTTACAATATTGCCATTAGGTTCTGTTAAATCAAATATCATTTTTTTTCCAGCTAATGACTGTTCACCAAAATGAGCACAATAACAAACAATATATTTGCGTAAGTTTTCGATTACTTGATTATCGTACATTGCGCAATCTTGTTTTAATGTAATTTCAGACATATATGGGAAACCTATATTGTCGCTAAATGAAATCATAATCATTCCATCTGGAAATACATTATAAGATTCTAACCCTAACTCAAAATATTCATTCATTTGTTTTTTTTTCCATATATAATATTCTAAAATCTATATCTATCTAATTCTGCCTCCGAGGTCTGTAGCCCTTGACCTCGGTAATCTTACAGACATTTTACTAACCATAGATTCATAAGCTACAGCAGCAATAGCATCACAAAGATCATCCTTATATCCGGAAAGAGCTTCAATATAATATCTTTTCCCTTTCCATTTCTTTTGTAGGAATGTAAATTGCATTCGAGCTTCTGTTATTTCATTAAGTTCAAATGTTCTACCTTGCATATCTTTATAAACACCACCTGAGATATCATAAATATCAATTCGATCATCTCTCATTAAATGCAATAATTCAGTGTAGATTTTTTCTTTATATTCTTTATTAAATTGTCTTTCGATAGCATTAATACCCATGCTCTGTAATCTAATAATAGAAGATTGTGAATGCCATTGATCAAAACTAATTTGCTTAAATCTAAATTTTCTATGTAAATCAATTACATAGTCTTCTACTTCCTTTTCTCCGATAGGCTGATTTTTACTAGCCGGATTCCAGAAATGAATATGATCAATTACCACTCGTTTTAAAGGTCTTCCGTCAGGACCAGTAACACCATATATAACTTCAGTGTGAGCAACAGCCAAAGCATAATAATCTGAAGTTCTTGCAGGATCTAAATGGCAATAATATTCTACTAAAGGACTAGGGAAGTCCACTCGTTTTTGCATTCTAGAAGAAGAAAATAATCTTGAAACCATTTCTTCTGTAAACATTGGATCACTACTACTATTTCCAAATTCAGCGCCATACTGCATTTGAAATTCACTAGCATCTTTTTTCTTCTGATTTTCTAACCAAGCTTTATCAATATTTGGATTTGTAAGCCAGGTAGGTAATCTCATAATTAATGTTGTAGGATCTTCCTGTCTCTGCTCATATAATTCATATAATAATCCAATAGGGCCTTTAGGGTTGGAAAGTAACATAATCTTCCCATCCTTGCCAAACGTAGCAAGAGAAGGTTTTAGATCATCATAAAGAGCATAGTCGATACCAGAATCAGGATTATCTCCAGCCATAGCAGCAACTTCGTCCATGATAATACACCAACATGTAAGACCAACGAGACCCGAAGCATTACTACTACCACATCTTAAAACAAGAGAACCCGAAAATGGATTTAAATTTCTAGACTCTCTTCTTTCATTTTCCTTGCGATCATGTTCTGTATAAAATCGCATCTCTAATTCTGTATCTTTACCTATATATGGCTGGAAAAATGGAGAAGCTAATACAGTCTGCTTAATCTTGGCGAAAATAGCACTCTTAGCCTGTTCTTCATTTCTAGCAACATTAAGCAAAACAATCTGATCAAATTCCATCAAACCATATCTAGCTTGAGGATGACCCATAGCAATTAATCTATATAGTTCATAAAGAGCCATAGCAGATACAAGGAATGAATTATGTGTAGGAATCATACTCTTACCACATAAATACATATGAGAAGGATGCTCTACTTGGATACATTGCATACCAGGGTTAGGTACAGGATTACATTCTTTGATAAAAATTCTATATTTATCAGATTTATCAATAGTAGTTTTATTATCTAATACAGCTTGTTTTCTGGATAAATTAAATACTTTATCACCAGGTCTTACTGAATATGTAATTCTCCATCTATCTGAGGTTTTTCGTCCATATAATGTGGCATCTGATTTTTTTATGCTAGCTTTAAATCCTAACCCACAAACCAATTCATAATAATCATATGCAAGAGTTTCGTTAGTATTACAAAATTCTACTGTAAACTTCTTAGGATCCACATAACCATCTGTATCATTCAATCCACGAACTAACTCTAATCTTTGTTCAATAGAAGCTTGTTTATAGATTAATGGAATATGTTTATTTCTATATACACCTATTTCTTTAATTAAATGTAAGAATATTTTATTTGTTTCTGTATTGGGATGAATGTAATGGGCTTTTTCAATTGTTGGGCAATGTTTAATAGTATGATTACAATTGGTTTCAATGTAATCAAATATTTCCATATCAATTCCAGTAATACCATAAGATGATTTACTTCCATCTCCCAACCAGGCCCCTAATAAATATGGGTGAATTAATAGCTCTTTTTCAGGGAATTGAAGTGGTTTTGTTATCTCTATGGCGTGATTATATTCAACAGTAAATTTCTCTCTTCTTTCTGTTTTTGAACCTTTTTTAAGCATTTGCCTAGGTTTGCCATATGTTAATGATTCGTATATTTGCTTTGTAGTAAATACTTGTGGCAAAGGATCTTTAGAATGTACACCTCTAGATGCATTTTTTCTTTGTGCTTTTGTTAGAGTTACCCATTCATGATTTTCTCCAGCAACAATCCTATCTCCATTACTAAAGATCATCTCGTAAGCTTGTTCATCATAATCAATATCAGATTTTGCTACAACTTTAGTAGGAGTTCCATCAGGTGCAAAAACATAATCACCCACCTTAACATCACCCATTGTAGACCATCCTCCCATGGTATATAATGGTGTAGATAGGCAAGTAAGCTTTCCAGAACGTCTCCCAAGCACTAATACTAGCTCTTCAAACTTGTATCTTTTGGTACATTTGTCTTCTACTTGGTATCTTAACTTAGGATCAAACTCATCGGAATACAGTAGATCTTTTTCAGTTTGGAATCCATCAATAATAGGTCTGATGCTTAATTCTTCTACTTGTCTTTCTGCATCTGGGTTAGTAGCTTGTTGTCTAGCGTCTTCATATCTATCGCTTCTGATATCATCTGGAAATCTTTTGCAGGTTAAACAAGGGCTATTAACTACGGTAAATTTGGTTATTGATCTTTTTTCAGCTTTGATAGATTTGTGAAAGCTTAGTTCATCGTTTTTGATATATTCCCATACGCATCCAGAGCATCCAGCATTTTCTTTATCTTCTACGTCTTGGATATTTAGGTTAGTGTTGCCTTCTTGTCCCATATAGAAGCACTTAAGAATAAGTCTTTGCCAGGGATATGGTTTTAGGTTGCAAAAATATGGATGTTCAATAAATGTTACGATATCTACAATTTGGTCAGGATTAAATCTGCTTTTATCTGGTTTAGCAGGAGGAGATACATCGCTTCTAATATTTGCTATTGGAGCTTCATCATGAGTTACTAATCCTTTTTCAACAAGAATAGACGTAGCGTTATTTGCTTGTTGAATTAATTGGTTACGTAATTCAATATCTTTTTGGCTATTAGAGTTTTTTCTCATTGATCGTTTTGTAGTTTCTGTCTCATTTTAACAATTTCGTCTCTTACTAATTTCTTGTCATAATCAGAATCAAATTGATCATGTAGTTTCATAAGAATTTCGAAGATGTTAAAGCTGAGTAATCCAGAATTATCTCTTTTTTCTTTTAGATCTAGAATTTTAGAGATAAGTCTTTCAACCATAGCAGCTCTTTTTAATTTTAGTTCATTATTTTTAGTACAGTCCATACCTCTAATATCGTCTAGTTCTGTTAGTAGGGCTGTAAGAGCTAATTGGTGTTCTCTAAAAATCCAAGGTGCGATTAATTCTTCTTTAGATTCGTAGTTTTTTAGTCCGGACGATGCTACTCTTTTAAAGTCGCAGTGTTGTTCCATATGGGTATTAATCTGTACCCAGTTCATTTTTACGTTAAAGTGTCTAATAAAGAAGTTATATACCGCTTGTGGTTTTCTTCCATTTTCAAGAAATACATGTTCAGCTCTTTCTCTAAATGGTGAATTACAAATAGCACATCTAGCTTCATTAAACTGTGGATATGTAACGTCTGATAATGTATCTACTGGAAGAGGAATTAACGGTGGTGTATCATGTTTTAGTTCCGTCATCGTGATGTATTGTTTTGGAACTTCTACTTCTATATTGATAAGGGAGTCAAGAATATCATCATCATCTTTTTTCATACTTAACTTTATAAAAGAAAAACAGGCTAAAAGATAATTTAGCCTGTTTGTAATTTATGGTTTATTTATATTTTATTATGATAAGGCTTTTTTTAGCTTTTCATATGGTGAAGTTGCTTTTTCTGCTGTAATCATAAATTCATCAGCTAGTCCGAATGTCTTATAGCTTCCTAGTTGATATTTTTCAGAATCGCTAGTACCTGTATTAAGATCTACGCTTGCTTCATAATTTTTGATTTGCACTGTTACTCTATTATTATTTGAAGCTGTTACGATTGCTTTGGATTTTTCAGCGATTAGGACAGATTGTAATAATGCTTCTTCTACCCAAGGTTTTAATTCGCTATGTAATGTTTCTAGAGCATGTGAATTAGATTTTGCGATTTCTGCCATTCTCACCCAGGAATCAATTTGTGATTTGTTTGAGACTTTGACAATAGCATGATTAGATGATGTTAATCTTTTGACAAATTCTTTAGCTGTAAGAGTATTAAGTGAATTTTCGATTACTGGTTTTACATCATTATATTTTGAAGGAACAACATTTACATTTTGTGCGATTTTTGTTGTCTGTTCAGGAAAGATATTAGAGGCTACTTTTGTTACAAGGTCTAAATCATAATTCTTTGCTGCTAATACTTCAATAATATCTGATTTATTGTAGCCTTGTAATTTTAAGTTTTCCGCTTCTGATGTCACCAAAAAATCCATACCTGAAGAATGTGACTTTAAATCATTGCGCCAGTTGTAAATGAAATCTGAACCATTCATTATTTATTTTCCTTTTTTGTCTATAAGAAGATAAGACAATAATATAGTGTTAAAAAATAGAGGTATTTATTCAAGAAAGATTAAATACCATATCTTCCTCTGAAGGCTTCGTGGTTTTGTAACACTTCTGCATCTGTTAATACTCTGTCATACACTAAAAATACACCGAAATTCCCAGCACAAGCTTCATTATTAGTATTCCAAATTCCCCAAGCTATGTTAGTAAAACCATTGTTTCCACCATTATTTTCAGTTAATTTAACTCCATTAGCAAAAACTTTCCAGTTATCATTAACATAGTCGCCAGTTACACAGTGAGATCTCCAGCCGTTACCAGTAGGGCCTCCGCTGCTCCAGACCCAGTTGTTTGCATGATAAGCATTTTGATTTCCTTGCCAGTTACCCATTAACCAGTTAGTATCATCAGATAATAATCTTCCGCTGCTTAAAATTCTAGCAAAAACAAATACTGTATATGGAACTGTACTTCTTGTAAGAGGAAATTTTACATAATCATTAATCCCATCTGTAGCGATATATCCTCCAGAGGAATCAGTACCAAAAGATGCTCCATTATTCATCACGCCATTGTATTGTGTATTTACTAAGTTATATAAAATACTTCCAGATCCAGGATAGGAATTTAAATTATTTGGGTCAATGTAAAGCATTAGCCCTGATTGAACAATTCCTGAAACATATCTGTTACTATATACTGCATAATTACTCATCACTTCAGTATCAGATAAAGCTCTATTATAGATATGAACAGTACCGATAGAACCTTGCATACAACCATCAGTGCCATTTCTTGAGCCTATAATTAGCTTGTTATTTAATGAATTCGTGAAGGTTGTAGAGTTTGTAATTGTTGATACTAAATTACCACCAATATATAATTTCTTTTGTGTACCGTTAAATGTAAGAGTAGCGTGATACCATTTATTTATTTCTAATGTTGGTCCATCTGTAATTGTTAGCATTTCTTCAGTATTAGAAGCACCATTACCAAATAAATATCCTAATTTCCCAGTATCGTTAACAAAGAAAGCAAAAGGATTGTCAAAAGCATATCCTGTTTGATTGATAGCGATTAATCTTCTAAATTTAGTTCCTTGGCTTGTAAAAGTTGATATTTTAAAATTCACTATAATTGTAAAAGCTGTGGGACTTAATGGTTGAGAATTAAAAGAAATATAATCGTTAGTGCCATCAAATACAATAGTTCCTTCGCTGGCTGAATTATATGTAGGACCATTTGTTAGGAATCCATTATTGTAATTTCCGCTAATATCCACCCAGTTAGAGCCAGTGCCAGAATATGATAAACCTTTACCAGCATCTAGATATAACTTTAATCCATCATAAGGAATAAAGTTCTTTTCTTTTTTAGATCTGATGTATGTATTAGAATCTACAGTGAATGTTTTAATAATAGCATTTGTAGGACTGTAATAGCTAAGTTCATTATTTCCAATTG
>Ga0208800_1000043_pt1 | contig 26793 bp, 23 predicted proteins | sample ColrivemetaGS541_FD_187619 | JGI IMG/M metagenome (GOLD analysis project Ga0208800, IMG submission 187619) | Estuarine microbial communities from the Columbia River estuary - Freshwater metaG S.541 (SPAdes) (version 2) | ecosystem: Environmental > Aquatic > Marine > Intertidal zone > Estuary ...
TTAATGAACCGGCACTAACACCAAGTTGGAGAAGAGATGCTCCAGTAACATTAAGAGCACCAGCAGTGACAGCACCTTGTAACCAAGATTCTCCGGTAACATTTAAAGAACCGGCACTAACACCAAGTTGGAGTAAAGATGCTCCAGTAACATTAAGAGCACCAGCAGTAACAGCACCTTGTAACCAAGATTCTCCAGTAACATTTAAAGAACCAGCACTAACACCAAGTTGGAGTAAAGATGCTCCAGTAACATTAATGCTACCAGTAGTAACACCAGCATGTAAAACTGATGCTCCAGTAACGAATAATGCACCGATAGTTGCTGATTGTAATTCTGCATTTTCCATACTAACACTGGCAACTAATAAATCTGTTACGGCTAAATTGGCAATAGTTGAATTGCCACTTACCCATAAATCACCTGTAGAAATACCAGTGTTTGCATATAGACTATTAAATCTAACATTTGCATAATTTTCAAAGTTTTCTAAATCTGTTTTAGGATCTTCGGCATCTGCAATATAAGCAAATCTAATTTCATCTGAAGATTCGTCATAATATTGTGCTAAATAACTTCGATTATACAAATCAAAATTTAAATCAGTAGGGGTTGTAAATGTATTTCCTGCTGTAAAAAACGAAATTGCACTATTTGACTGTGTATAACTAGAAATTTGAGCAATACCATCAGGTGTGCTTATCCACCATCCATTATAATAACCATCTGATCTACCTGTAGTGTAATCACTACCTAAAGTAGCAGATGTTTGATCAATTGCTACCAATGAACCAGATGTTATAGCTGTTTCTCCTGTTACATCAAGACCAGAACGATGAATAAGAATACCAGCATCAGCACTACCGGCAGGTCCAGCATTTAAAACTAAAGTGTTATCTTCTACATTAATAGTATTTGTATTTACATAAGTGTATGTACCATTAACATATAAATTACCTGTAATAGTTGCGTCTCCACCAACATTAAGATCTTTAGCGATACCAACACCACCCGATACTACTAAAGCACCATCCGCAGTACTTGTACTTTGAACTGTATTATTGATTTTTTGAATTCCCCCAACGTTTAAATTCTCTACAATACCAACACCTCCTGAGACCACTAAAGCACCATTTCCGGTATTTGTACTTTCAGTTGTATTGGAAATTGTTTGAATTCCTCCAACATTTAAATTCTTTTGAATACCCATACCTCCTGAAACAACAATTGATCCAGAACTAGTACCTGTACTTTGGTATGTTGAATGAACACTCACACCACCATACAATACAAATGATCCAGTTGATGAATTTAAAGATTGTGTAGTGTCAAAAATAACAATAGGTTGTTCGAAATACATAGGCGAAAAATTAGATGCCATTATTTAATTTTATTTATAAAATAAATCAATAATAAAATAATGAAATTTGAACGAATTTCTTTTAGAACACGAAAATACGTTTATTTTGGGTTTTATATAAAATAAATTGATTTAAAAACTAAATATTATATTTACAGTAGTATATTATGAATAAATTTAGAGTAGATAATATTAATGATTTAGAACTTTTATATTCAGTTTTACGAGAAACTTATCCCAAAAATGAAATTGAAATAGTATTTAATTGGAATACAAAGGTTTATAATGTTAATGTAACAGACCGCGCTTACCAACAAGATCCTGAAGTTCCTGTTGATATTAATATAGAAGTAGTGTATGGAGATTCTGTAACAGGTGATACACCAGTTATACTTAGAGATCCAAAAACACACCAGATTTATATTAAAACAATTGACGATATAACTACTGAATGGCAAGAATATCCAGAATTTAAAATGTTTGATCAAACTATCCGTTTAGAAAAACAATATGGATTAACACATTACGAAGTTTGGTGTGATAAAGGATGGAATCCAATTAAAAAAGTAATCAGGCATAAAACAAATAAAAAGATTTACAGAGTTTTAACACACACTGGTGTAGTTGATGTTACAGAAGATCATTCTCTTATTAGATCAAATTATGAAAAAGTAAAACCAAAAGACTTAAAAGTTGGTGATGATTTATTACATTCTTTCCCTAATGAATTTAATAGTAATATAAATATTATTTCTAATGATAGAGCATATATTTATGGATTTTTTTACGGAGATGGTAGTTGTGGTAAATACGAGTGTAAATCTGGTCTAAAATATAGTTGGGCGTTAAATAATTCTGATTTAGAGGTATTAAATTATTTAAAAGTTCTTTTACAAAAAGAATATCCTGATTATAAACCTATAATATACGATACAATTGAATCATCTGGTGTTTATAAATTATCAATAAATAATCAAAAAGACTTTATAGAAGAATATAGACCAAAATTTTATGATTCTAATAAATATAAGAAAATTCCTGTAGAAATATTAAATAGTAGTATAGATGTTATTCAAAGTTTTTTTAATGGTTATTGGGCAGCAGATGGATGTAGAAAAGATAAAGAAATAATAGGATGTACACGTTTTGATAATAAAGGAAAAATTGGATCTGCTGGATTATATTATTTGATGAAAAGATTAGGATATAAAGTCTCATTAAATACACGAGATGATAAACCAGATATATTACGACTTACAGTTACGAAAAAAGAACAACGTAAAATATGTAATAAAATTAAAAAAATTATTGAATGTCCAGATGTTACAACAGAACAGTTTGTATATGATTTAGAGACGGAAAAAGGTATATTCGGATGCGGAGTTGGTGAAATACAAGCATTTAATACAGACAGTTGCTTCCTGAAGTTTAAATATAATCGTAAGAATTTTGAAAAGAATAGAAAGGATACATTTAAATTAGCTACTTTATGCGGTGATAAATTAACAAATGATATTTTTAAAAGAAAACCCATAGAGTTAGAGTTTGAGAAAGTGTTTCATCCTTTTATTTTACTGACGAAAAAGAGGTATATTGCAAATAAATATGAAAATCCAAAGGATCCATTTGAATTAAAATGTGTAGATGCAAAAGGTATAGCATTAACAAGAAGAGATTATTGCCCAATGGTGAAAAAATGTTATAAAGAAATTATTGATACTATAATTAATGACGAGTCTATTAATGGAAAGGTATGTAAAGAAGAGCGAGATTGTATAGGTTTAAGTATTGATTTATATAAACAGTATCTTTGTGATATTTTAGAATATAAAATTGATGTTAATGATTTAATAGTATCAGCAATGCTTGCAGCAAGTTATAAAACAAGACCAGTTCATGTTCAACTTGCAGATAAATTGAAAAGACGAAAAGAAGAAGTTCAAATAGGGGATAGAATACCATATATTTTTATAGAAAGTGATGATCCTAAAAGTGCAAAATCTGAACTTGGTGAAGACCCACAATATGCTATTAAAAATAATTTAAAATATAATAGAAAATGTTATATAGAACAATTAGCTAAACCAATTTTAGGTTTTTATAAAATAGTTTTAAAAGACAAAGAAAGTCTACTAGATGAAATTATTGAATATACAAACAATTGTTTAGTTAATTGTGGAGGGAAACGTTTGAAACCTAGTGATTTTAAGATTGAAGAATAATTTACCAATTTGTTAGAAATGTAAATTTATTATATAGCTTATATGTATTCTATGAAAATACAGTACATATCAGATATACATTTAGAACATAGAAAGGATTATTATGTTAATCCAGTCGCTCCGAATTTAGCTTTATGTGGTGATATAGGTCATCCGTTAAAAGAAAATTATAATTATTTTATTAATAGATGCGCAAATGATTTTAAAAATGTTTTTATTATTTTTGGAAATCACGAATTTTACACAAAAACATCTGATAAATATACAATGGATGAAATTATAAATTTAGCTAAATTTCCTAAAAATGTCTATTTTTTAAATAATAACAGTTTATATTTAAATACATACGATGATTCTGTCAAATTATTACCACCAAAAGATATTCAAAATTATATTAAAATAATTGGTTCTACATTATGGTCAAATATTGATCCTAATATAACAAAATATGTCAATGACTATAAAAAAATATGGGTAGAACATGATAGAAAAATGAATTATATTGATACACTAAAATTATTTAATACAAATGTTAGTTATATTTTAAAGGAATTATCATGTGAATCTAATATAGATACAGTTTTATTAACACATCACGGTACGCATCCTATTTGCAATGGCAAATATGAAAATAAAATTAATAAATTAGGAATTGATGTATCTTCAGCATATGTTAGTTTTATTGAAAGATTATATACATTTAAAAATCTTATAGTATGTATATCAGGTCACACGCATTCTAGTATTAATAAATATTTATATATAAATAATCATAAAATATTATTTTTATCAAATCAAGTTGGATACAAAGGTGAAGATAAAATGATATTGAATTATAATCCAAAAGCCGTATGGAGTTACTTTTCAAAAAGTAACATCATTACTTTTAAAAAAAGTAATATCAAAACATGGCTCGGCTTCGGTGAAGGTCACGCCTGCAAATAAAAGGTTATATTTTATATAATAATGGTTCTTGCAGGCGCGACCTTCACCGAAGCTGAGCTTCGGCTCGGTAAGGTGAGCCTTTTTTGATATCAATCGTTTCTAAAAAGTAATATAATAATTGAATTTAAAAGTTTATTTACTATTAAATAAACTGTATGGATAAACAGAAGATATTTTTATATATAAGTGAAATTGCAAGTTATATTGGGCAAAATAAATGGGATTATGTTACTCCATTTGAACGTTTATGGAAACGTTGTGATAAAGATGGATATAATTTAATTTTAGAAACGGCAAAAAAGAATATAAATGAAAAGCATTTACAAATTAAAATTTTAGATAAAGAAGTAGAATTATTAAACAGTGATTTGTTAAATAAAAAGATAACTAAAAGACAATGGGAAAGTCGAACAGGTAAATTAACTGATCAAAAGACGAGTATGTTAACAGAAATTACAAGTTTAAATTCTAGAATTGACGAAATAGATTTAAATCAAAAACAGAAATTAGAATTAGTATTAGGAAAAGAAAATGTGGAAACAATTGAGTCTAAAAATATTGAAACCGATAATAAAAGAGAAAATGTTAATAAAATTATTGAGACAATGCAAATTTCTGATACAGTTAAGAAAAATCTGATTAAAGAAACAGAAAGTTTTATTAATAAAACTCATGGTACATTAAAAGAAGAAAGTGCTATAGAAATGTATGAAAAGAAATTTAATGTTAAATTAAATACAAGTCAAGAATTTTATAAATATCGTTTAAATATGTTAAATACAAGTCAATTTGAATGGTGTATTGGAGGAAAAGTTGATGGTTTATATATTGATAAAGATGATAAATCAAAAAGTTATATAGTAGAAGTTAAAAATAGAACACGTGGATTTTTTTCAACATTAAGAGACTATGAAAATACACAGATTCAATTATACATGTATATATTAGATATATCTTTTTCTAAATTAGTAGAAAAATATAATAATAAGATTAGAATTACATTAATATATAGAGACGATAATTATATTAAGGATATTTTAACTTATTTAGATATTTTTATAAATAATTTTGAAACGACTTTTATAAATAATGAAGAAAAACAAAAGGCGTTTGTGTTATGTGATAATGATCTAAAAAAGATTTTTTTAAAAAAGTTATATTTGAATGATATAACAAATCGAATAAATGAAAAAATATTAGAAACAACAAATAGTAATTCAATAGATTGTTTAATAGATGATTTAGATTAATTTATTCTTTTATTTTATTTTATTTTATTTTATTTTATTTTATAATATTATAAAATAAAATGTCTCAATCATCTAAATTAAAATACGATTTTGGATCTTTAAATGCTAATACAATTACAATTGACAAAGCAAATATTACTCAAGCTACAAGTAATACAACTGCTGTAACTATTACAACTCAGGCTGGAATAATTACTACACAATCAATGACGACTCCATCAAATTCAGCACTTCAATTTACAGTTAATCATCCTGATGTAACTGCTAACAGCGTAGTTTTAGCAAATATTATGAATTATGCTGGAACAACTGGATTACCTAATTTATACATTGATAATCCTACTACTGGTTCATTTGTTTCTACTATTCAAAATCATCATACTTCAGGTTCATTAAATGGTGCTATTAAAATTGCATACTTTATTTTATAAAAAAATTTTTTTTAAAAAAAAATAATTTATTTATAAATATTAGAGTATGTTAGTTGATAATAACAAAATAGTTCCAAGAAATATGGATACTCTGTCAATTGTAAATGTAGTTTTTGCAAAGGAACCTTTACCACCATATACATATAATATTGGATTAGCTGAAGATGCGTATAATGTTACATTATTTCAATTATTAATGAATATTTTAATGTGTGGTGCAAGAAAAATATATGGTGATTATATAACTGCAGAGAATTTAACAAAAAGACAATTTGAAGAATTGCAAAGGTATATGATGAGTATTGGATACATCATTAAATATAATTATACTTATAATAAAGAAGGTATAGCAATAAAAGTTAATATATGGTTTGAACCATATATGTTTAATAGCAAATGTAATGGAATCATTACTTTTTAAAAAAGTAATATCAAAACAGGCTCGCGCCAGCAAATAAATTAATGTAATGTAATGTAATGTAATGTAATATAATGTAATGTAACTAAAAAATGAATTTTTATATTAAATAAATGTATATTTAATATGAATAAGATATGTCAAGATGTTTTTAATAATATAGCCAATTTTTTATCTATAATTGAAATAGCTAGACTTAGACAAACAAATAAATTATTACAATTTTATGTAAACGATTTTGAAAATATTTATTTAACAAAACAATTAAGATCTATCGATAATGATAGTAATATAATAGAGAAGAAATTGTATTTTTATAATTATTTAAAATATATTATTAGTAATTTTTCAGTTAACAAATATTTGTTTCAAAATGACATTTTAAACAATATGATTTTAAATGTATATAATAATTACTTTACAAATTATTATCCAAATGTTTTAAATCTAATTATTATTCAATGTTTTATAAACATAGTGTATTTTCCTAATAATATACAACTTGAGTCCGGTTTTAATTTTTTAAAAAATTTTAATAAACCGAGTCAATTTTTGAAATTTGAAGATGTAATAATAAATTATTATACATATATATTAAATTCTATTCATAATGATAGAATTATATATGATAAATTTAGAATAATATACGATATGTCACCACATATTATAAATATTTATAGTTTAAAAAAAATTTTTTCATATAGACTTTTAGATTTATCAAAAACTCGTTTGTTATTTTGTTGTAATTTAGAACATTGTATTGTTGAGAATATAAATAGTATTTGTAATACTAAGTATGCTTATTATAATGATGATTTAACATCTCATAATTATATTGAAGTAAAAACATTTCTATATAAAGAATGTGTTGAATATTATAATATTTTAATTGAAAGAGAAAATTATTTATTAAATGAAAAATTATTTATAAAAAATCCAATTACTAATAGAAGAATGCGTGTTAATGGAAAAAGATGGATGTTTTTTATTTCTAGTTTGACAAAAAAGGATCGTAATGATTTTATTATATATGTAATACAACAACAAGATATTTTACGTAGTAAAATATTTGGAAAATTTACTATAAATAATTGAAAAAATATATAATACAAAAATTTTTAATGGGTTTAGTAGAACAGATTAAAAATCGTATACCAATTATCGTTGGAGTTTTATGTATTTTAACATGTTTTATATTATCTATATTTGCATTTTTAGGATTATTATTTAAAAACAAATCAATTGAATTAGGTATAATATTTTTACTATTGTTTTTACTAGGATTTTATCCAGGTATGTTATTAGGTCATTTTATAAGTTATTTATTAAATCCGTGTATATGTGTTTTAACAGATGGACCAGTATTAACATTTGAAATAAAAAAAGTTAATATGGATATTCAAAATAATAGTAAAAAAAATAATCAAAATAAATATATTGATTTTTAGATATCGATTAATGGAATAATGTATTTTGTGTTTATACTTATTAAATTTTTATTAAAATTTAAAGTAAATATTCTGTCTAAATAATTAGGACCTCTTGATAAAATTTTGTTTAAAAGTCTATGTTTTCGTAATGGTAAAATGCTAATTATATATTGTTTATATAAATTATAAATAAAGAAAATGTCATTTATTAATATTTTACTATCTTTTTTATTTAGTCTTTTTGAAGAAACATATTCAAAAAATAAAGGTGTAGTTATATTAACGTTTTGTAAATCTAAATATTGTAAATAAATGAAAAATTCATTGTATAAAATTTTATATTTATGTATATATGTTTTGTTATATCTAGTCATATAATTTCGATTAAAATATTTTGAAATGATCCAAAAATTATTAATAGTAGAATAATCATTTATATAAAAATAGATATTATAAATAATATCATATGGTAAAGACTGTAAAAACATAATAAAACGATAATTATTTAATATTTATTCATTTTTTAAATAATTATGGATTTATTCATTTTTTAAATAACTATTGAATTTTGTTTAAAAAAATGAATAATTATTAAGTAACTATTATATTAAGTGGTTATGGAAAAGTATTATAAACTAAATTTAATAAAAATAGATAACGATTTTTATAAAAACGATATTGATTTTCAGATTATAGAATGGTGGGCACAGGATGAAGAAGATGAAGACGAAAATGACACAGAAGAAATTTCAGAAAATGACGATAATAAAATAAATAGTAGTTATGTTATAAGATGTTTTGGTGTAACAAAAACTGGAATTTCTATTACTTGTAAAATAACTAATTTCAAACCATTTTATTATATTAAAGTACCAGATACTTTTAATCGTGTTCATTTGCATCATTTTTTGAAATACATTGAATCAGGTTATATGTTACGAAATTTTAAAAATCCTTTAGCTAAAGAAAATGGTAAATTTTTATCTAGTATCGTTGAAAAAAAAGATTTATTTGGATTTAGAAATGGGAAACGATATAAATATGTTAAATTAGTTTTTAATAATTATTCTGCACTTATGAAAAGTAGATATTTATTTAAAAAAGCAATAACAATTGAAAATGTAACTAAAAAACCGACTAAATTTAAATTATATGAAAGTAATTTTGAGCCATTTATGCGATATTGTCATATTAAGGATATTTTAATGGCTGGATGGGTTAGATTACCAAAGGGGAAATTCAAGTCAACGCAAGATACATCTACAACACAAGTTGAAGTAGAGATTGATAAAAGAGACATCGTTTCATTACGAGAATATCAAGATATGGCAAATTTTTTACAAGCTAGTTGGGATATTGAAGTTTATAGTTATGATAGAACTTTTCCTGATCCAAAATTCAGCGTAAAAAATAATGGTGAAATAATTTATCCAAATGAAATATTTCAAATAGCTACAACATATAAATATACAAATAGTTCGGATGTTTTAGTAAAACATTTATTAACTTTGAAACGGTGCGAACCGATAGATAATCCAAATGTTATCGTTGAAGAGTGTAAAAATGAAAAAGAATTAATTAAAAGATGGTGTGAAATTATATCTAAAATGGATCCAGATATTTTTTATACATATAATGGTGATAGTTTTGATTGTATATATTTAATTGAAAGAGCTGTATTATGTGGTTTGGCATCTAAGAAAAAATCTGGTTCTAAAACTGTATATTCTGGATCTATTTTATCAGTTTTAAGTAGATTAACAATTAAACAAGCTGAAATTAAAGAGGAGTATTTTAGTTCTAGTGCATATGGTGATAGTAAGTTTAATAGAATTTATATTCCTGGTAGACTTAATTATGATTTATTAATTCATTATAAAAGAGGTATGAAAAAATATTCAAGTTATAAATTAGATAATATTGCATCTGAAATTTTAAAACAAAATAAACATGATGTAAGTGCTAAAGATATGTTTAATTTATATGAACGTGGTTTACCAGAAGATATTAAACGAATTGGTGAATATTGTATTCAAGATACAGTTTTACTTCAAAAATTAGTTGATAAACAATTAATTTTGACAAATATTATGCAATTAGCAAATGTTACATTTGTTCCAATTGGATTTTTAACAACAAGAGGTCAAACTATTAAAGTATTTTCACAAATTTTAAGAAAAGCTAGACAAATGGATTTTCTTGTTCCTCATACAAATTTTAATGAAGATAGTTATTCTATTACCGTTAAAATGAAAGAACTTGATGTATTTACAGATGAAGATATTGGACAATATATAGAAATTGATTTAGGAAATGTAAAAACTGCGGATGGATCTAAGACAATTAGAAAAACTATAAATGCAAAGGTCTCAGAAGTAATAGATGAAACTACTGTTATAATTTTAAGTGATACAGAAATTTTTGAAGAATATTATAATCGTAAATTAAAGTATCGGAGACAAGAACATCTTGTATCTAGATTATTTACAAACGATGATGAAACAGATAATAGTTTTACAGGTGCAACTGTTTTAGAACCTGTTACTGGTATGTATTTAGATGATAATATTGCAGTATTAGATTTTGCAAGTTTGTATCCTACAATTATGATTAGTCGTAATTTATGTTACAGTACTTTTGTTTTAGATGAAAAGTATCTTAATAGTCCAGATGTAAATTATGAAACTATTGCTTGGAATGATAATATTGAATATAAATTAAAACATAAGTGTGAAGCTATTGGTAAAAGTGGTAAAACAAAAGGTGAAATTTGTGGTAAACAAGCTTATTTTGAAATAGATAACAAGTATTATTGTAGAATTCATGACCTAAACAAAAAATCAAGAAGTTCAGATGAAAAATTCCAAAAAAGAAATGTAGATTATAAATATACAATAGTTCAACCACATAAAGACAAAGAAACTGGTGACGTTGTAAATAAAGGTGTATTACCAGCATTATTAGAAGAATTATATGCAGAGAGAAAACGTGTAAAACGTGAAATGGTTAAAGCTGCAGCAGATGGTAATAAATTATTAGAAAGTATTCTTGATTCTACTCAACTTGCTATAAAAGTATCCCTTAAGAATTAGGGGAAAACAGCAAACCTTAAAAGGGTGTTATTTGCTAGTAAATTAATTTTATTAATTAATTTGCGACATCATCAAATTGCGGGAAACTCCTTAGAGCTCAGACTACCACTTTTATTTTTAAAGATTTAAAAGGAACTCGGTTAATAGCCGAACCCAATGGTAATAATGTCTGTGATTGGACAATCCGCAGCCAAGCTTCTAAAATTATATATAAATAGAAGAAGGTTCAACGACTAAACGGTGATGGGTAAAATTATAAAATTTTGCTTAAGATATAGTCTAGTCCTTATAGAAATATAAGGTAGTAACGAAATTCTACATATGGATTTTTAGGAAGAGGTCAAGGTAATTTAATCTTAAAAGAACTTGGAAGTATAGTAACAAGTGTAGGAAGAATGTTGATTGAACAAACAAAAGAATATGCAGAAGGTCCTTTCTTAGAATATATTAAAGAAAGTGGTGCATCATCACAACGTCTGGAATATCAAGATTATAAATTATCACAAGAAGAAAAACAATTAGTATTAAAACAATTTCAGATTTAAGTTTAAAAATAAAATACATTTTATATATAGATTTATAACTAACTGTTGAACATATGGGAATTAATAAACAAAAATATTATAATTATGTTAACAAATTTTTTGAAGACAATAGTTGTAAATTACTTACAGAGTTTGAAAATTTTACAAATAAAAATGATAATAATTTAATATTTAAATGTAAATGTGGAAATATACAAGAAAATATTAATTTTAAATGGTATAATAGATCAGTATATAAACTATGTAAACAGTGTGTTTTTCAAAATCATACTAGAAGAACGGTTGAAATTGATAATATTATAAATTATTTTAAAAAATACAATTGTGAATTATTAACACCAAAAAAAGATTATGTAAATAATATAACTAAAAATTTAAGTTATAAATGTAAATGTGGATTTATAGTAGAAAATGAATCTTATTTATTATTTTATTTAAGTACATATAAATGTTGTTGTAAATGTAGAGAAAATAAAATTGATCACAGATATATAGCATTTGAAGAAGTTCAAAATATATTTTTTAAAGAAAATGTAGAACTATTAACTATAAAGAATAATTATATAGGTATTTCTAATACAAAATTTACATATAAATGTAAATGTGGAAATATAGTTAATAATATATCTTATCATTCCTTTATTTTATCAAAATATAAACGATGTAAACAATGTGTACGAGTTTTGATTAAAGAAACGTGTCTAAAAAAATATGGTTATGAAATCCCAATGCATAATCCTATAATTTTAGATAATTGTATAAAAAAACAATATAATTTAAAGAATTTTACATTTAAATCTGGTAGTACTATTCAAGTTCAAGGATATGAAGATTTAGCTTTAAAAATATTAGTCGAAAATTACAACGAACAAGAAATTGTTATTAATAGAAAAAATATACCATGTTTTAATTATGTATTTAAAAATAAACATAAAAAATATTTACCAGATATTTATATTCCATCCGAGAATAAAATAATTGAGGTGAAATCTAGTAGAACATTTGATATAATGAAAATACAAAATATAATAAAAGCATTATCCGTAAGAAAAGCCGGCTATGATTTTGAATTTTGGATATTTTATAAAGTTTCAAAAAATGAAATATCAACTTATAAATATAATGAATCGAATAAGCAATGTTTTTTAAAATTAATTAAAATGTAATATTGTTTAGGAAGTATAGTAACAAGTGTGGGAAGAATGTTGATTGAACAAACAAAAGAATATGCAGAAGGTCCTTTCTTAGAATATATTAAAGAAAGTGGTGCATCATCACAACGTTTGGAATATCAAGATTATAAATTATCAGATGAAGAGAAAAGATTAGTATTAAAACAATTTCAGATTTAAGTTTAAAAATAAAATACATTTTATATATTAAAATGAATAATTTTATTTTTTCTTCTTTAGTTTATTATCTTTCATTACAAAGATGTAGTAAATACAATGATTTTTCTATTCATGGTTTATGGCCAGATTATATCGATGGTGGTTATCCACAATTTTGTACAAACCAACAATTTAATTTATCTACTATTGAACCTATTATGGATGACTTAAATAAATATTGGAATAGTTGTACTGGTAAATCAGATACATTTTGGAAACATGAATTTGAAAAACATGGAACTTGTTTTGACCCACCTACAACAGAATTTGATTATTTTAACAATACATTAACTACATTTCATAAATTAAAAAACGATGGTACTATTGATAAATTATGTCACGATAAATTTAACTGTATGATTGAATTACCTAATTACAATATTTATACTAATTACAGTTAATTACAATATAAAATTGAATAATTAATTAATTATTTAATTATTTAATTTAATAAATATGTCTGAATTAGAAAATATTTGGAATGATTTTAAATTAGAAAAACAGACAGATGATTTAAATGAAAGTTTAAAAACTAAAATATATTCATGTAGTAGTTGTAATAGTAAGAATTTACAATTTGATAATTATGAAATAATATGTTTTGATTGTGGATTAATAATAGACGAAGATAGAATTATATCTAGTCAGACTTTTGATAATAATGTTTCTCAAGTTAAAAAGCGAACGTATAATAAATTATCAAAAATGCAAGAATGGTATATGTGGTCAAATGAAGAAAAGAATGTTTATAAATTAAAAACGTATATTATAGAATTGTGTAATAAATTGTATATACCAGAATTTTTATTTTCAAACATTATAGAATTATGTGTAAATGTAATTGATTTAATTAAAAAAACAGATGGAACAAAACGTGCTAGAGTAAAAGATGGTATTTTAGTAATATGTATTTATTATGTAACAAAAGATACGAGTACGCCTTTTTCATATGTAGATATGTCTAAACGATTAAATTTAGATATTAAATATGTAACTAGAGCAGAAAGAATGATATTAGAGTTGGTTAATTCTAAAAGATTAAATTTAGATAAAAAAATAATGTTGGATACAAAAAAACCGTTTGATTATATTGCAGAATCTATTAATAAATATAATTTAAACATTTCAAAAGATATTTTAAAACTTGTAAAAATATTAATAGAAATATGTGAAGATAATGATTTATTATTAGATCATACACCTTTATCTATAGCAGTTTCATGTTTTTATTATATTTTAAAATTACGAAACGTTGAAACCGATGTAAAAATATTTTCAGAGTTTTATAATCTTTCAATCGTAACTGTAATTAAAACTTATAATAAATTAAAAGTATATGAAAATAAAATTAATGAATTGCTAGTAAAATACAATTAACGAATTTATAATTAGCGAATTTATAATTAGCGAATTTATAATTAGCGAATTTATTATATAAAAAATATTTACATATAATATATATGGGAAATTACGCTAGTGTAGGTGATAGTTATACAAAAAGTGATAGTGATGTACGTTATCCATTAAAAACAGCACTTGACGTCGCTATTGAAAATTCAAATACTGGATTAGCTGCAAGATATACAAAAACAGAAAGTGATCTAAAATTTCAAGAAAAAGGCAATTATGCGACATTATCAGATGTTGAAAGCAAGATGAAATTGTTTCCATCAGTAGATAATATATACACAAAAACAGATTCTGATTCTACGTTTTTAAAAAAAGTTGATGCTGCAAATATGTATCAACCACTTGGTGGAGAATACGCAAGTATATCATTTGTTAATGATAAATTTGCAGGATTAGAAAAGTCAATAAAAACAGATGCCATAAATCTTGGCGAATATTCACTTTCAACAAATACAGAGTCGCAATTATGTTTAAAAAGAAAAGATGAAACTCAAACTTTTTGTTTTGATGGAAAAATTGTAATCAAAAAATAATTTATTAATAATTAAATAATCTATAAAATAAAATTTATTTTTATATATTATATAATAAATGGGTAATTATGCCAGTGTAGGTGATAGTTATACAAAAGGGCAGAGTGATGAGCTTTATCCATCTAAAACAATATTTGATGAAGCTATTAATGCAAGATATACAAAAACAGAAAGCGATACTCTTTTTCAACAAAAGGGTGATTATGCAATGAGATCAGATATTCTAAATACTATTAAATCTATTCCATCATTAGATAATGTATATACAAAAGGGGAGAGTGATACTCGTTACCCTACATTAACAACGTATGATGCTGCTATTAAAACTGTGAATGATGGGTTAGCTGCAAGATATACAAAAGGGGAGAGTGATACTCGTTATCCTGCATTAGCAACTGTGAATGATGGATTAGCTGCAAGATATACAAAAACAGAAAGTGATGGACTTTATGTATCAAAGACAGTATTTGACGTTGCTAATAAAGCTGGAAATGATGGATTAGATGCAAGATATACAAAAACAGAAAGTGATGGACGTTACCCTACATTAACAACGTATAATACAGATAAAACAAATACAAATGATGGATTATCTGCAAGATATACAAAAACAGAAAGTGATGGACGTTATCCAGCATTAGCAACCTATTCTTCTGCTATTAAAATTGCAAATGATGGATTAGCTGCAAGATATACAAAAACAGAAAGTGATGGGCTTTATGTATCAAAGCCTGTATTTGACGCTGCTAATAAAGTTGGAAATGATGGATTAGCTGCAAGATATACAAAAACAGAAGTTGATACAAAAGTTACTTCACTTGTGAACAATAATACATTAACTGATTTAAAACCAAAAACAATGTGGTGTGCAGATGGTGATCTTTGTCAAGTACCTACAGGTAAAAAGGGTTTTACTAATGGAGTTATTACAATTGATGGTCAGACAATTAAAAACGACAAAACTGCTGGAACTACAGGGAGATTATATCTTAGTGGTAGTGAAAAATTATATGTGTTAAATAAGGAGGGTGTTGTTATTGGTAAAGAAAGTGGTGCAAATGGTAATTTATCAGTTCAGGGTGATATGAATGTTGCAGGTGATATTGCTGGTATTCGTTTAAGTAACGGATGGACTGGATACCCTAATACTTTTGCGAACAAGTCAGAAATTTCTAATGACTTAGGTACTTACAAAGCTTTGATGATAGCTGGAAATAAATCTGCTGATAACACTCGTAGAAAAATACAAATGTATGATGATGTACAAGTAGAGGGTGGTATAACGGCAAAAGGTACAGCTAATATTGCTGGCACAGCTGATATTGCTGGTATTCGTTTAAGTAACAACTGGACTGGATACCCTGATGAAAAAAGGGGCGGAGCATGGAAGTCAGAAATTTCTAATGACGTAGTCGAACACCAAAGTTTGATGTTAGTTGGAAATAGATCTAACGGTGGTGCTGCTAGAAAAATAAAAATGTATGATGACGTACACGTGGGTGGTAATTTTGGCGTAGGAGGTAAGAATATATGGCTTCATGATACAAATATTAATATTAATGCGGGCGACGATTGGATCCGATTATTAAGAGATAATACTGATCTGAATAGTTTTAATCGTGGATTAGCAGCACTGAACTTATATGCAGCTCAGGATATATTTGGAAAACGAAATATGGCTATTGATGGTAATATAAGTGTAGGAGGTGATATTGCTGGTATTCGTTTAAGTAACACATGGACTGATTACCCTAATGCGAGCAAGTCAGAAATTTCTAATGACGTAAACGTATACAAAAGTTTGATGATAGCTGGAAATAAATCTGGCGGTGGTGCTAGAAAAATAAGTATGTGGGATGATGTATCAGTAAATGGTGATTTATATGCACAAGGAAAAATATATGGTGCTGGTAATAGAGATGTTATTGCAGATCTAGATGATCTAAGGAATAATATTAATGATCTAAAGAATAATGTGGTGAGAAAAGATAGAAAGTATGCCATAAAAAATGCTGATGGTAGACGATTACAAATGACTGATAGAGGTGAAGCGAAAGCTGTCGGTAATGATCCATGGGGTAATTGGGAGAAAATGAATTTCGTTGAAGGTAGTTAATTATTATTTATATAATCATTATTTTTTATAATATTTTTTTTTATTATAAAAAAAAAATATTTTTATATGATATATAAATATAATGGGACAAGCTCAATCAGGTCCAGCAGGTGATACAGGTGATACAGGTCCTCAAGGTCCTCAAGGTCCAGAAGGTCCAAAAGGTCCAAAAGGTGATACAGGTCCAAAAGGTGATACAGGTCCAACAGGTACTATTTCATGGGGAGTTTTAACTGAAGAACAACGAACACAAATTAGAAATGGATTATTAGATTTTGCAGAATTTAAAGGTCCAACAGGACCACAAGGACCACCTGGAGATGCTTCAGAAGTTGCTACTCAATTAGCAGATAATGTAACTTTTACTAATTCACTTGCAGATAATATAGTTTCAAAGTCTACAGAACTAAGTAACACTATTGCACAAACTTTTAATAATAATGATGTATATAAAAGTAATTTAGCAGGTGCAGTTGCTGATATATCAAGTATACAAAATGCTATAGCAGAAAAATTAACTACTAATTCGACATATAAAGACAGAATTAGGGGTCCACCTGGTAATTTAGGTGCTGAAGCAGCTGTAAAAGACGCATTGTTTACTCAAAAAAGAACTTTATGGTGTGCAGATGGTGCTGTTTGTCAACTACCTGAAGGTAAAACTTCTATAAAAATAGGTACTACATATATTGCTGCACTTGATAGTATTGATAAAGACGATTGGATCCGTCTAATATCAGATCCAACTAATAATCAAAGTTATAATCGTGGATTAGCTGCAAAAAATTTATATGCACAAGGAAAAATATATGGTGGTGGTAATAGAGATATTATTGCAGAACTAGATGATCTAAAGAATAATGTGGTGAGAAAAGATAGAAAATATGCTGTACAAAATATTAATAATGATGCACGATTGCAATTGGATTCTAATAGTTTAGTAGCAAAAGGTGTTAGAAGCAACGTATGGGGTGCATACGAGCAGATGAGATTTATTGAAGGTTAGTTAAAGGTTCTGAACGTATTAATGGCGATGATTAATAATATGATAATTAATAATTGTAAAAATAACAAATTCTTATATATTATAATACGTTTTTTAGACGAATTTGACGGTATATTTAACATTTTGTTTGGATACACTTCTGGATGCAGATACACTTAATGGTTGACGTTTTTGATATTGTTTTCATATTTTTTTTAGATTTTAAAGAATTTTTCATATCTTGCTCGATACTTATATTGTATAATGTGTGGCAGTTTTATTAAAAATCCAGTGATATCCGTTATAATGTACATCAGTTAATATTCTATTTCTTAGACCAGGTGGAGAAATTTTTGCATCTCTTGCAGCACTTGCTATATTAGGATAATTTTTTTGTTCACCAGTTTTACATTGTATTCTAATAACAGGTTGATCTAACATTTGGTCTTCTTTAGAAATTCCAGAATAGCGCCATACAAATCCTTGACATATAGTTTTATTTCTTAAAGCTACACCAATTGCATTTCCCGTTGTTAATCCTAATCCCAATTTACCGGCCGCCTCGATACTAGGAAATGTTGCAATTATTTTACCAGTATCTTTATCAATTTGATCTATAGATCTTTTAGCTTTTCTAACAAATGGAATTTCAGGGTCATTTAATATATTTTCTAGTTGTTCATTATTTAAAATTTTCATAATATTATACAAATCGTTATTAATAAGTAATTCTTCTAGTTTAAATACGATATTAAAAATTAATTTAATATCATCAATTGATCCGTCATAAAGATCATTATTTAAAAAAGTAAGATGTCTTTTTAATAAATACAATAATATTTTTTCCATAAATGGATGTTTTAGTTTAATACAATGAATTATATTACCATTTTCATACGTAGATTTATATGCTTTTTCACGTAATTCAAGAGATGATGTTTTACATAAACCAATTTTATATCTTGATAATTTTTTGTTTTCTACAGTATTATTACAATAAAATGCAAATAATGAATATCCAGTGCTTGTTTCTGTTTTATTGTGTTTTTTAAGTAGATTTTCTTCTACAGATGGTGTAAAACATTCCATTTTTTTCAGTAATTTTTCATTTTCTTCTCCCAACCTTTTATTTTGATTTTTTATTTCGATAATTTCTAGTTCTAAATCGTTATTAACTTTAAGAAGTCTTTTGTAATTTTCTAAATTGTATTGATTTTCTTCTATAATTTGTTCAATATATTCGTTTAGTTTTTCTAATGAAAAATTAGGATCTTGTCTTGTTGGATTGGTACAAATTAATTCTCTATAATTCATATTATTTAACATGATATTCCTGATACGTTTTTTTAATATCGGGTGTTTTTTAATACAATTTTCTATTTCTATTTGATTTGAAACTTTAAACACATTTGTTAGTCTAAAATTTGTATATGTTTTTTTATGTGTTTTTATTCTTTCTTGTAAATTATTGCTCATACCGAATTTAACTAATGTTCCACCTACTGTATCTTTATCATCGACTCTTCCATAATAAATACATTGGGTATTATTGGGAAATTGATTTAATAAAGTTTTTTCTAATAATTGTTCTTTTTCTTGTTCTGTTTGTTCACGTTGTTGGATAAGTAATTGATCTTTTTCTTCGAGTTGTCGTTTTAATTCTGTAGATTCATTAAAAATAATATCATCAAGAATATTACCTGCCCATTTTCTAAATTTCTTAGCTATTTCTTTCTTACTGTTATAAAGTAAACGATAAACGCCTTGACTTGTTAAAAATATCGTATCTGGATTACCACTATTTGATGAGTACGTAGTACGTACTACCTTTTCATCTTCGTCAAAATTTACTATACTTGTTCTTATATTTACAATATCTAATACTTTACCTATATCAGATGCTTTAAAATAGTATATTTTTTTATTATTTATATCTTCATGTAAGATTGATATAGGGTTATTTTCAAATGCTTTAACTATACAATTATTATCAGTTTTTATTTCTTCTATCATTATGTGTAGGTTATATACTCATATAGTATTTATTTTTAAATTAAATGCGTTTTTAATTTAAAATATAACACTAAATACTCGATGTTTTTAGTCGAATTTGACGGTGTATTTGACATTTTGTTTTGATACACTTCTGGATGCAGATACACTTAATGGTTGACGTTTTTGACATGATTCTGGTGTTTTCATATTTTTTTTAGATTTTAAAGAATTTTTCATATCTTGCTCGATAATACTGAGGTTATCTTTAACATAATTTAATATATTATTTTCAAAGCACCATCTAAAGAAACATAATTGACCACAACTGGTTTCAATATAATCTTCGTCGTTATAATAGAAAATGATCTTATTCTTACGACAAAAAGGATCAAATTGACGCTTAGAAAACGATTTTAATTGTAATTTATAATTTTGATAAACATCAATTGATCGTTTGTTGTTTGTTATAATTGTTCTGTGTTTTTTTGAATAGTTTGTAATAAACCAATCTAAAATTCGGAGTGAAATAACACTATTTTGATCTATAATACTTTTAATTTGTTCTATATAAATTGAATCTCTGTAAAAATCAGTTAGTGATTTCATAAGAAGACTTAATTTTGTATCGATATCAAGGTCACTTTGTGTAGAAGTTTCTTCTGATAATTTTGTTTTATATTGCGTTAGTTCTTTTTGTGTTTTATTTATTAATAAAGACATTTGTATTAATTTTATAAATACTCATATTTTTAAATTAAATTTTTAGAACGCGTTAAAATTAAAAAACGCGTTAATATAAACAATACCGAAAAACAGATTAAAAAAAAATTGAATTTGATTTTTATTTAGATAAATATTATAAAAACAACAACAACAACTAAAATGTCTATTATTAAAGCAGTCAATCTTGATTTGAACAAAGTTTCCTTCTCTGACGTAAAAACTGACAATCACGGAAGAAAAATGGTCTATGTAAATTATAACGGTGGCAAAATTATGGTTCAAACACCAAAAATGTATGTACCAAATGGTATTAAAAGATGGCGTAAAAAGGATGCTGTTGATAACAAAGATGATTCTTTTGAAATGGAAATGTCTTTTGGTGGTGAAGATAAAGACGATAAAAATTCAGTAGAAATTCGTGAATTTCATACTAAATTAGAAGAATTTGATGAATTAGTTAAAGAAACTATTGTATCAAAGAGTAAAGAATGGTTGGGAAAACCAAAGGTTTCTATGGAAACAGTTGAAGATGCATATTATGCTCCATCTGTTAAAATTCCAACTGATAAAGATGGAAATGTGTTGACTTATCCATCTCGTGTACGTGCAAAATTAGATCGTGAGAGAGAACTTGACTCTGACAATTTTACTGGTAGATTTTTGAGTAGTAAGAAGTATAAAACACCAGTTTTGATTTTTGATAATAATAAAACTCAATTAGAAATGAATGAAGCTAACTTTGACAGTGTTGTTCCAAAAGGAAGTCAAGTTGTTGCAGTTCTTGAATTAGTATATCTTAGTATTACTACTAAAATTTCTGCTAAATGGAAGCTTGTTCAAGCTAAGGTCTACAAAAATCAACAAAGTATCACTGGCTATGCAATGTTAGATGATGATGAAGAACATCAAGATGATCTAGATACTGAAGAAGAAGTTGTAGAAGCTACAAAAAAACTTGATGTTAATGAAACTGATGAATTAGTAGAACAACAAGAACAAGAACAAGAAGAAGAAGAAGAACTAGTAGAACAAGAAGAAGAACTAGTAGAACACGAAGAGGAAGTTGTAGTTTCTCCACCTAAAACTAAAGGGCGTGCAAAAAGAGGTGTTCAAGCATAATAAAAAAATAATAAAATAATAAAATATAAAAATATAATAAAATATAATAAAATATAAAAATATAAAAAAATAATAAAATATAAAAAAATAAAAATAATATAAAAGAGTAACAATAATGTAAATAAAACTTGTATTAACTATAAGTTTTATTTTAATTACATAAATCTAGGTAATGATCTAGGTCTTCTTGGAATTTTAGGTTGTGTTTTAATCATACGTCTAGAAACTGGTGGTGGTATTTGTGATCGTTGTGGTGGTATTTGTGATCTTTGTTGTAGTGGTAATCGAATATTTTTATCGTTATTATCGTTATTATCGTTGTTATGATAATTAGTTTGAGTTCGATCATAATAGTAATCGTGATCGGAATAATAGTCATAATCGTAATCATAATAATCATAATTATGATCATAATAATTGTCGTAATCATAATAATGATCGTGATGATCGAAATAAGGATAATAACCGTGATACGAGTATGGATATGGATATGGATGCGAATATGGGTATGGGTATATATGTCGTGTTTGCAAATTATTTTGTCTTCTATTCATTTTTGTTTAATTGTTCACAATATATTATTTGTTTGTTTTGAACGTATTAAACAAAATATACATTTAAAATAATTGGTGATTGGGTATTTACTTAAAAATAAAATTATTTATAGACATTAGAGTAAAGAAAATTATATGGAGTTTACAAAAGTAATAGAGTGTATAGAATATTGCAAAAGTAATAATTTAGCATTTTTTAGACGAGATTTGAATTCAAATTTTGCAAAAATTTTAGTAGCAGATAGTTATCAGAATATATTTGATAGAGTTAAAAATGGAGATAATAAGTATTATGAGTCGTGGTCGCCTACACAATATATGAAATTTTTCATTGATTATGATAAGAAGACAGAGATTATAGATACGACAGATATAAAAAAACGTTTACAGAAAATTAATGAAGAACAATTAACACATAGAAATGATATTTTGAGTATAATAAATTATGTAAAGTCAATTTTGCAGAATATAACAGCTGTATATATATTAAAATCTATTCCGGATATTGAAAAAAAGAGTTATCATATTATTTTTGAGGGAATTCATTTTTCAGATTATAGAAATATGAAATTATTTGTGGAAGAACAATTAAAACCGAAATTTAAGGATTTATTTGATAAGAAAATTGTTGATACAACAGTGTATGCGCCAAAATGTCTTAGAAGTTTATTATGTACAAAATATGGACAGAATAGACCTTTATATTTATTAGATACGAGTTCTTTTTTAACAGATTTAAGAGAAGATATTATAAGTTCTGAGGACACTACATTTGAAAATTTTAAAAAAACGTGTGTAACATTTATTGAAGGAAATAGTGTTCTTTATAAATATAAATCTATAGATAAGAAAAAAGAAACTAATAAAAAGGTACATTTAATAAACGATGGTGACATATATTCAGATAAAGAAATTATTAGAAAATATTTAGATATTCTTGATCCTGATAGATTTATTGATAGAAATAAGTGGCTTAATGTGGGTTATATTTTACATTCGATTAATAAAGAATCAAGTGATATGTGGCATTATTTTAGTTCTAAATGGGAAAATTATGATGAAAAGACTTGTGAAATAGCATGGGAATCATTTGAAAACAGTGAATATATTTATACAATACACAATTTAATATATTTAGCAAAAATAGATAATCCTGATGATTATAGTGAAATAGCAGATGAAATACCTAATCATGATATAAAATATTTGAGACCATTTGATAATATTATATCAAAGTTAATTTATAGATTATACGGTGAAAAGTTTGTTTGTAGTAATCCTGAAAAAAATGAATGGTATTATTTTAATTCGATTCGTTGGGTAAAAGAAAACAAAAGTTTTAATTTACGAAAATTAATGATTAATAATGTTTTTACAAAGGTAGAGAATTATCGTAGATTATTAATAAAAGAGGGGGCAAGTGAAGAATTAGTAAAAAATTATCATAATATTTTAAAATTATTAGGGTCAGGAAATAAACTTAATTGTTTAGAATTAGAATTTTATAATTCAAACTTTTATAAGATTATTGATCAAAATAAAGATTTAATTGGGTTTGAAAATGGTATTTATGATTTGGTTACTATGGAATTTAGAAAGGGTATTAATAGTGATTATATATCAATGTCAACTGGTTATGAATATATACATTATTCAAATGATCATCCATTATATATTGAATTATTTAATCTTATTTGTAAAATATTACCAAGAGAAGATGTTAGAGATTTTACATTAAAATCTTTGGCTAGTTGTTTAGATGGTCATATAAGAGATGAGAATTTTTATATTTATTCTGGAAAAAATAATACTGGAGGAAATGGTAAAAGTACTATTACTGATTTATTATTAAAAGCATTAGGAGATTATGCGTGTGTTAGTCCAGTTTCATTAATTACATCTAAACGCGAATCGTCAAATAGTGCAAATAGTGCTTTAGCTAATATTATAAATAAAAGAGCTGTTATTATGCAAGAACCAGAATCAAATGAGATTATACAAGCTGGTGTAATGAAAGCTTTAACTGGTGGGGACAGAATTTCTACAAGAGAATTGTTCGGATCGCAGATCACATTTAAACCTAATTCTAAGTTTTTTTTATGTTGTAATAAAATTCCAGCTATTGATATAGATGGGGGAACAATGAGACGTTTAAAAATAACAGAATTTTCTTCAAGATTCGTAGAAAATCCTACTGACGATCATGTTAACCAAGGGATTTATGAATATAAAATAGATAAAGATTTAAAATCAAAATTAGATAATTATAAATGTGTATTTATGTGTATTTTATTAGATTATTATAAGTTATATAGACAACAAGGTTTAACTCCACCGTCTAATGTATTAAAAGTTACTAAAAAATATGAAAATGATAATAATATTATTAAACAATTTATAGATGAAAATGTTATTGTGGCAACACGACAAGATTTTATTACAAAAGAGCAATTAAAAGATATATTTAAAGCAGATTATACTGTTAGAAATACATTTGGTAAATTTAATAATTTTATTAAACAATTAGAAAATGCACTTTGTACAGAATTTAGATTAGATAAAAAAAATGTATATAAGATTCAAGGTTGGAGAATTAAAACAGTTCAATTTGATTCAGATAGTGATAGTGACAATGAATAATTTAACTAAATTAATGAAAAATTGATTTAATATGATTTAATAATATTTATTATAATAAATATTATTAATTTAATGGAATTTTTAAAAACTTTAAATTTTATAGACAAAGACAAATATTATTATTATTATGACAATGGTATTTTTCGTTTAGAATATTACTGTAATAAATGGTATTTGTATGATAATAATAATAAAAAGTCTGATATTATATACAATATTGAAGATTTTATTAATACAAATAAATACAAATTAGAAAAATCAAAATTAATGGTTGAAAAAAACGATGAATTCATAGAGAAATTAATTAAAATGATAGGTGAATTTACATTTTGTACAAAATTTATGATTGGGTGGAATATATGTAATTCTAAAATTAAATTAAAAATTACAATAGATAAATTTAGTAATATAGATGATAAAACAATTAAAATACAACATACATATAATAATAATATTTCTAATAATATTTCTGGTGAAGAACTTATAAAGTTTGTTACTGATAATATTGATATGATATTATATAAAGACCCAATTGAAAATGAATTACAATTAAATGAAATGAAATTAAATAAATTAAAACTAAATTACTTTGAAGTTAATGACAATAATTATGATGATATAAAATTAAATAAAGTTAATATAGATGAAATTAAAAAAACATTGTTTATTAAATTAACTAAGGCTAGAAAAATTTCTTATCAAAGTTGTTTGCCGTATGATGATAATAAAAAGAAATTAGAAAAGTTATACGGTGTAGATCTTGATTTATAAATTATATATAAGGGTTTTTAGTTATTTCTTTGTCAAAATCGTGGGGATCTTTGTTATTTTCTCCAGTAAAAGAAATAGAATTGTTTAAATTATCTAGTTTTATTTTTTTATCGTTTTGGTTTTGAAATTCAAATAAATATGGGTCATTTTCATTTTGACGTTTAGCTTGTTTAATAGTATCGAATATAAAATTAGAATCAAATAATAAATTACTATTATCTACATTGTATGGATGTTCGATAGGTTTTTCATAAAGTGTATTTAATATAGATGTATTATTATCAATATTATAATTTTTGTTAGAAGAAATTATATTTGAATTATAATTGGATAAATTTATAGATCTAAACATATTATTATTATTTGATTCGTTATAATTATTAAATTCAAAATTATTTGAAATATTTTCAGAATTTCCAAAGTTATTTGAAATATTTTCAGAATTTCCAAAGTTATTTGAAATATTTTCAGAATTTCCAAAGTTATTTGAAATATTACTGTCTTCAATTGTTTCGTTATTATTATAATCGAATAATATGGAACTTTTATTTAAATCATCAATGTAGTTATTAAAATACTCTTGTTCAGAAGAATTGTAATATGATTCATTTTTTATATTACTATTTGATACATTTTCAGTTAATGGAATTCCATGATTTGTTTGTGACGGACGTTGCGTATGTGAAAATCCTAAGTACAATTTAAATTTTATATATGTTTTCCATATATTCGCTTTTATTTTTTGGAAATATGTTTTATTTTGTTGTGTTTGTTGAGATTCTAAATCGTTTAGTAAAGTGTATTTATATCCTCTTTTTTTTTGTAAATAAATTATTATTTGATTATATAAATATTTGATCCAT
>Ga0208800_1000044_pt1 | contig 25415 bp, 48 predicted proteins | sample ColrivemetaGS541_FD_187619 | JGI IMG/M metagenome (GOLD analysis project Ga0208800, IMG submission 187619) | Estuarine microbial communities from the Columbia River estuary - Freshwater metaG S.541 (SPAdes) (version 2) | ecosystem: Environmental > Aquatic > Marine > Intertidal zone > Estuary ...
AAGCAGCAGCCGATGCAAGAATAGAACAATTAAAAATACAAGAAGAAGCTGAAAAAAAGGCTTACGATGAAAGACAAAAAAGAGCAAGTGATTTAGGAAAAGATGCGGAATCAAGATATGATGCTTTATTAAAAGCAGAATCAGATGCACGTGAAAGAAATCGCTTGGCTTTAATGACAGACCAAGAAAAAGATTTAGAATTAATAAATCAAAAATACGATACGCAAATACAAAAAGCTAAAGAAGCAGGTATTTCAACTGTTGCATTAGAAACTGCTAAATTAAATGAACTAAATGATGTTAATTTAAAATATCAAAAAATAACTTATGATGCAGAAGAAGAAAATTCAAAGAAAAAAATAGCAAATGCAAAAGCAGAAGCTGATGCAAAAAAAGCTATTCAAGATGCTTCATTTTCGGTTGCTGAAGGTGGAATAGGTTTAATTAAAAATTTATTTGAAAAAAATAAAGGTATTCAAAAAGCAGCTATTATAGCAGAAAACGCAATAGGTATAGCGAAAATTTTAATTAATACAAATGCCGCAAATGCTGCAGCTAATTTAAAATATGCTTTAGTTCCCGGTGGTCAGGCTTTAGCAGCAACTGAAATAGCTTTAAATAAAGTTAGTGCAGGTATAGGTATTGCTTCTTCTGTTTTAGCAACAACAAAAGCATTAAGCGCTTTAGGTGGTGGTGGAGCAGGTGGTGGTAATGCACCAAGCGGGACAGCAAGTAGTGGTAATGCTCCGCAATTTAACGTAGTAGGTGCTACAGGTGTAAATCAATTGGCAGGTGCAATTAGCAATAGAGAACAACAACCTGTCCAAGCGTATGTAGTAGCAAATAACGTAACTACTGCGCAAGGTTTAGATAGAAACATAATTCGTTCAGCTACATTAGGATAAATAAAAACTATTAAAAAACATATTACTATAAATAAAAACTTGCGCTGTTAAGTATTGATTTTAAAGGGATTTTTAATTTAATAAACAAACTAAAAAAAAACAACAGGTAATATATAAAATAAATAAAGTGCCTTAAAACGCAAAAAAACGCTATTTAAAACAAAATCAATAAAATTTAATTTTAAAATAAAAACAAAATGCGAATAGTAGAATTAATATTAGATGATGATAAAGCTACAGGTGTAGAAGCTATTTCTATTGTAGAAAATCCTGCAATAGAAGAAAACTTTGTAGCACTAAATAAAGAAATAGAAATTAAACTTGCTGAAGTAGATTCTGATAAAAGAATTTTAATGGGTGCTGCATTGATACCTAATAAAAATATTTACAGAAGAAGCGGTGATGAAGAATACTATATTTTCTTTTCAAAAGATACAGTAAAAAAAGCAAGTGAGTTATACTTAATGAATGGGTTTCAAAATAACGCAACTTTAGAACATAGCACAAAGTTAAAAGATTTATCAGTAGTTGAATCTTGGATAGTAGAAAGTGAAGTAGACAAATCACGTAACTATGGTTTAGAAATGCCTATTGGAACTTGGATGGTTTCTATGAAAGTAAACAACGAAGATGTTTGGCAGGAGTTTGTTAAAACTAAAAAAGTTAAAGGATTTTCAATAGAAGGATATTTTAGCGACAAAGTAGAAATGAATTTACAAAAAGCTAAAGAAGATGAATTGATTGAAAAAATTAAACAACTACTAAAAGATGAGTAAAGAAATAAAAACAACTTCACCAAAAGGCGGTAAACGTGGTTGCTTGTGTAAAGATAATACATACAACTCTAAATGCTGTAATGGTAAGTTACGTGAACAAGGTATAGGTACTTTAGTAGGGCAAGGCAACGAACCTGCGCAGTAATTTATAACAAATAAAAAAAACAATTATTAATAAATAAAAAATGTACTATGAATGTAATTAACGAGATTAAAACGCTTTTGGGAATGGAGGTAAAACTTGCCCAAATGAAACTTGAAGATGGTGTTACTGTTATCGAAGCAGAAGTTTTTGAAGCAGAAGCTGCTGTTTTTATTGTAAACGGTGAAGATAGAATTGCTTTACCTGTAGGAGAATACAAACTTGAAGATGGTATGGTTTTAAAAGTTGAAGTAGAAGGTGTTATTTCTTCTATTGAAATGCCTGAAGAAGAAGTTATTGCTCCTGAAACTGAAACTCCTGAAGTAGAAGTAGAAGTTGAAGCACAAGCTACAACACCAAAACGTGTAGTTGAATCAGTTACTAAAGAAATGTTCTTTTCTGAAATTGAAAAACTACGTGCAGAGATTGCTGAATTAAAATCAGTAAAACAAGAGTTAAGTGCTGAAGTTGATGTACAACCTTTAACACACTCACCTGAAGTTACTTCAAATATTAAACTAAATAAAATTTCATCTAATCGAACAATGTCTACACAAGACCTTGTAATGTCTAAACTTTTTAACTAAATATAAAAAATGGCTACAACTACTTCAATTACTTCTACCTACGCGGGAGAATTTGCAGGGAAATACATTTCTGCTGCATTATTATCAGGTTCTACTATCGCAAATGGTGGAATCGAAGTTTTACCTAACGTAAAATACAAACAAGTAATTCAAAAAATTGCTACAGATGGTATTGTAAAAAATGCTACTTGTGATTTTGATGCTACTTCTACAGTTACACTAACTGAAAGAATTATTACACCTGAAGAATTTCAAGTAAATTTACAATTGTGTAAAAAAGATTTCCATAACACTTGGGAAGCTATCACAATGGGTTATTCTGCTTTTGATAATTTGCCACCTTCATTTGCTGATTTCTTAATCGCACACGTAGCTGCTAAAGTTGCTGAAAAAACAGAACAAAACATTTGGAAAGGTGTTACTGCTAATGCGGGTGAATTTGATGGTTTTGTAACTTTGGCTACTGCTGATTCTACAGTTTTAGATGTTGCTTCACCTGCTTCAGGCGGTGTAACTGCTGCTAACGTAATTGCTGAAATGGGCAAATTAGTAGATTTAATTCCTGCTGCATTGTACGGAAAAGAAGATTTGTACTTGTACGTTTCTCAATCGGTGGCTCGTGATTATGTACGTGCTTTGGGTGGTTTTGGTGCAAGTGGCTTAGGTGCTAACGGTACTAACGCAATGGGTACTCAATGGTGGAATAATGGTTCACTTTCTTTTGATGGAATCAAAGTATTCGTAGCAGAAGGAATGACTAACGATTATATGATGGCTGCACAAAAATCAAACTTATATTTCGGAACAGGTTTGTTATCAGACCAAAACGAAGTTCAATTAATTGATATGTCACCAATCGATGGTTCACAAAACGTAAGAGTTGTAATGCGTTTTACTGCTGTAGTTCAATACGGAATCGGTAGTGAAATTGTATTGTACACTCCTGCTGCATAATCATAATAAATAAACAAGAAAAGGGTGGTGGAATAAACATCACCTTTTTTTTTATTAATCTTAAAAAAACATAAAAAATGGCTTGTGATATAACACTCGGAAGATTAGAACCCTGTAAATCAGCAGTAGGCGGTTTAAAAGCTGTTTATTTTGTGAATTGGGGTGATGCAACAGGATATACATATAACGCAACGAATACAGATGTAATCGATACTGTTACAGGTACACCTTCAGCATATAAATACGAATTAAAAGGAACGAATAGTTTTGACCAAACTATAACTTCTTCACGTGAAAACGGAACTACATTTTTTGACCAAAGTGTAAAACTTCAGTTGAAAAGTTTAGATATTGTTACACATAAACAAATCAAATTGTTGGCTTATGGCCGTCCACAAGTGATTGTAGAAGATAACAATGGAAACTTATTCTATTGTGGTTTAGAACACGGAATGGAAGTTACAGGTGGAACTATTGTGAGTGGAACTGTAATGGGCGATTTATCAGGATACACATTAGAGTTAAAAGGAATGGAACGTGTAGCAGCTAATTTTATCGGTGATGATTTAGCAGGTGCAGGATTTACTATCGTTTTAGGTAACTAATTTATTCTTACAATTTAATTAAGGGTGGCAATAGCTGCCCTTTTTTATTTTAAAACAATTTCGACTTTTATTTATTATTTAATAAAAAATAGAATGATAGTTTTAAAGGATTCTACATACTCACAAAATTTTAAGTTTATGCCACGTAGTTGTAATATTACTTCTATGGTGTTTAAAGATGAATTAGCGAATGTAGAACACGAAATAGAAAACCCTGTACTTGTAACAGAAAAGTATTGGATGCAATTTCAAGAAGATTTAACGTTTGAATTTCTAATAGATGGTCGTACATATAACTTAACTTGTTTTGATGGCGCAAACGTCGTTTATAGAGATAAAATAATGTGTACAAATCAATCTATTTCTACATACACAATTAATCAGGGTGTTTACGTTGCACACGCTACATCTAATGAATTTATAATATATGACTAATAATATTTCAGTTGTTAATTTATCGGCTTATACATCGCCTGAGATTCGAGAAAGTAAAAGAAATAATTACATCGAATACGGACACGATAACAATTACTTTCAGTACTTAATTGATAGATTCCTTTATAGTACTTCAAACGGTGCTATTATTACCGGTATTACTAATATGATATACGGTAAAGGATTAGGTGCATTAGATGCTAATAGAAAACCTAACGAGTACGCACAAATGGTGTCTATCATTAAACCTGATTGTTTAAAGAAAGTAGCATTAGAACGCAAGTTATTAGGAATGGCTGCAATGCAGGTTGTAATGGAAAAGAATTTAGTTAAATCTATTTCTCACTTCCCTATGCATACTTTACGTGCTGAAAAATGCAATGATAAAGGCGAAATAGAAAATTGGTATTACTTCCCTGATTGGACAAAAAAGAAGCCAAGCGAAGAACCTAAAAAGATTCCTGCTTTTGGTTTTGGTAACGGAAACGAAGTAGAAATTTATATTATTAAACCATACGTTTCAGGGTTTCACTACTATACACCTATAGATTATTCAGGTGCTTTGCCTTATGCTTATTTAGAAGAAACAATAGGTGATTACCTTATAAACGATATTGCAAACGGATTTAGTGGTACTAAAGTTATTAATTTTAACAATGGTATTCCTTCTGAAGAAATGCGTGATAGAATCAAACGTGATGTTCTTTCTAAGGTAACAGGCGCACAAGGTGAAAAAGTAATTATAGCTTTTAATGCTAATGCTGAATCTAAAACTACAGTTGATGATTTACCTTTAACAGATGCACCTGCACACTACGAATACTTAAGCAAAGAATGTTTTGAAAAACTAATTGTAGGCCACCGTGTAACTTCACCTATGCTTTTAGGAGTACGCACAGGTGATGGTGGATTAGGAAACAATGCAGATGAAATTAAAACTGCTACTTTATTGTTTGATAACATTGTAATTAAACCATACCAAGAAGAAATTTGTTCAGCATTAGATACAATTTTAGCAGTAAATAGTATTTCTTTAAAATTATACTTTAGAACTATACAACCATTAGAATTTACTGATTTAGAAAACACTACTACACAAGAACAAGTAGCTGAAGAAACAGGTTTAAGTTCACACACTTGTTTAAGCGAAGATTTTACAGATGAAGAAGGCGAAGCGTTATTTGATTCTTTAGCAGGTGAAACAATAGATGATGAATGGGAATTAGTAGATAAACGTGAATATTCAGATTCAAATGTTTCTATTGAAGAATGGGCAAATTCTAAAATTAAAAATAAACAAACTTTATTTGAAAAATTAGCTGATGTTATCAAATCTAATGCAAGTGCTAAAAGTACATTAGATAAAAAAACATTTAAAGTGCGTTATGAATATGCTGAAAAGTACTCAAGCGGTAATTCCCGTGCTTTTTGTGCAAGAATGATGGGCAGAACTGCAAACGGTGTAGTTTATAGAAAAGAAGATATAGACCAAGCAAGTTTTATAGGTGTAAATAATTCTTTTGGGCATAAAGGTCAAAATTATTCTTTGTTCAAATATAAGGGCGGCCCAAATTGTGGCCACGTGTGGAATGAGAATCTTTATAGATTAAAAACAAAAACAGACGGCACACCTTATGTAGATAAATCACTAAGTTCGAGTGAAGAAGTTTCATCTATTGCAGGTTACAATCCAAACCCTGCAGGATGGTCGGATGCGCAAATTGCACCAATAGATATGCCAAACAGAGGACACCACCCAAATTTTAAAAATTAACAAATGGCACAGGCACTCTTTATAACTCGTGATGATATTGTAAAATTTACTGCATTAAATGGCAACATCGATACTGATAAATTTATTCAATATATTAAAATTGCTCAGGATATTCATATTCAGAACTATCTTGGTACTCAATTATTTAATAAAATTAATGATGATATAGTTTCAAGCACGTTAGCAGAACCATATACATCGCTTTTAACGACTTATATTAAACCAATGGTAATACATTGGTCAATGGTAGAATACTTGCCCTACGCTGCTTATACTATCGCTAATAAAGGTGTATTTAAACACTCAAGCGAAGCAAGTTCAAACGTGGATAAAAACGAAATAGATTTCTTAATAGAAAAAGAGCGTGATGTAGCACAATCTTATACAAATCGTTTTATAGATTATATGTGTTTCAATCAGGTTGATTTTCCTGAATATACTTCTAATTCAAACGCTGATGTTTTTCCTGATAGAGACGCTAATTTTACCGGATGGATACTATAAAAGAAACATACAAACCAAAAGAAAAGAACGTACAAAAATTACAATTATTTTTAAATAAAATAGAAAATGAGTTTAAACTTCACACACATAAAGTCAGATACGTTCGAGGCAGTAAACTTCGAGATTAACGTAGATACTGTACCGGTAGATTTAACAGATACTACTATTCGTATGCAATTGCGAAAAGAATACGGCGGTGTAGTAGGTTTATCTTTAACTTCAGTAGGAAACGCAGGAATAACAATTACAGACGCTGCAAACGGCTTATTTCGTATTAATCAGCAAATCATAAACATACCTGCTTTTAATTACATTTACGATATAGAGTTTGATTTTGATGGAGTTGTAAAAACTTATATTTCAGGGAATTTTTTAATTAAAAATGATGTAACCCGCTAATGTGTGAAAATGTAAACATAAACGTTTCTGAAACTAACGAAACAATTAATATAGTATCTTCTGAAATTCAAGAAGTAATTGATATTAATGTGTTTGAAACTACTGAAGATGTTACTTTAAACATTACAGAAGAAATAATACAGGTAAACATAAATAAAGTAACCGGTGGTGGTGAACAAACATTAGAACAAACACTTGAATTCGGAAACAATACAGGTGGTACTAATATACTTTTAAATAGTACTGATTCTATTTTATTAGAAAATAATTCTTCACTAAGAAAAGGAACTTACGATTTTGGACAAGGTGGCGGTATTTCTCGTATATGCGGTGTAGATTATGAAGATATGTGGCAGGGTGGTATTCGCCACGTATTCGATACAAACGGATTTATTAGAAATTCAACTAATGGTTTTAATACAGTTCCTAATTTTAGCTTTGATGTTACTTTACGTTTTAAAGTAGGTTCTATTTGGACTTTAGACGATGGCACTAATTACATTTGTACCGATAACACAGAAGGTGCTGCTGTTTGGGAACTTTACAATGAAATACCTACAAACACTTCAGATTTAACTAACGATGGTGAAGATGGTGTTAATCCGTTTATAACTGCTGCTGATTTACCTGATGTTACAGGCTTCGTTCCATATACAGGCGCAACGCAAGACGTCGACTTGGGCGAGTTTGAGATTAAGGCAGGGCAGGTTGAGTTTGACCAAACGCCAACAGGCACTGCGGGAGTTGGGGTAATGCGTTGGAACGATGCAGATGGAACAGTTGATTTAGGATTGAAAGGCGGCAACGTTACTTTACAAATCGGGCAAGAGTCAGTATTGCGAGTAGTAAATAAAACTGCTACCAACGTCAATTTATTAGAGGCAAACTACCAAGCTGTAAGAGTTACAGGAGCGCAAGGGCAACGATTGAAAGTTGATTTAGCGCAAGCCACAACCGACAATTTAAGCGCAGAAACAATAGGACTCGTAACCGAAACAATAAACAACAACCAAGAGGGTTTCATTACTACAAGCGGACTTGTGCGAGACATAAACACAACAGGAAGTTTACAGGGCGAAACGTGGGCCGATGGAGATATACTATATTTGTCTCCTACAACTGCGGGTAGAGCCACAAAAGTTAAACCTACTGCGCCAAATCATTTGGTTATACTTGGGTACGTTATTCACGCTCACGTAAATCAAGGTTCGATTTTTGTTAAGGTCGATAACGGTTACGAATTAGACGAACTGCATAATGTAAAAATAACAAGCGCAGCGAATAACAACGTCTTAGCTTACACTTCAGCTACTGACATTTGGGAGAATAAGACAATTAATACTGTTATAGGATATACACCATTTCAATTACCCGCACTTACAAGCGGCAGCGTTTTATTTTCAAATGGCACGACAATAGCGCAAGACAATGCTAATTTATTTTGGGATGACACGAATAATCGATTAGGGATTGGAACGAATAATCCGAGTGCATACTATGCAAAAAAATTAGTTATTGCAGCACCCGATGAGGATGGTGTTACTATTTTAGCAAATTCAGTTTCATCGAGCAGTTATGTTGCTTTTGCTGATGGAGCAACAGGTAACGAAGCATTTAGAGGATATTTAAGTTACAAGCATTTATCAGACCAATTAGCTTTTGGTTCAGCAGGAAGTTTACGAATGACTTTAACTTCAGGTGGAAATTTATTGTTAAACACCACAACCGACGCAGGCTTTAAATTAGACGTAAACGGCACGGCGAGGGTTAGTGGGGTTTTATCGCTTACAAATAGCGGTGTTGGTTTAAATTATGATTCAGGTGTTGGTGTATTATTAGGAGCAGTAACTAACGCTCCGGGCGGTGGTTGGAAGGTTAGTTTAATTGATAACGGTAATAATATATATGGGGCTTTTGGTTCATCGTCTTCTATTTTAAGCGACAGAAGTGGAGCAGGAAGAGCAGCGTTAACAGGAACAAGTGCAGTATTAGAATTACAATCTACTACAAGAGGCTTCCTTCCACCAAGAATGACAACCACGCAAAAGAACGCAATTGCTACACCCGCTGCGGGATTGGTTGTTTATGATACAACACTTGCAAAACTTTGTGTAAGAACGGCATCAGCTTGGGAAACAATAACATCAATATAAATAAAAATAATTATGGCACAAATTCAACCGATTAACTTTCCCTTTACAGGCGAAGCAACAATTTTAAAAGTTTTAATACTTAACTTTCCAACCGATGCGAATACTTGCACGACCTACAACGAACTACTAACCGACGAAGGGTTAATGTGCACTAATTGGAACTACACGTTAACCGATGACGAGTTTGCAGCGTGGGGCGAGGATAACACGTGGATTGAAAATTGCGTAGCAAAAGACAAAGGAATTATAATTTTAACATACTAAAAATGGAAGAGTTAAACGTAATTAAACAAGCGATTGAAATCGCAGTAAAAGCAGGAGTTTATCAAATGGCTGACGTGGTTGCTTTGTCGCAAATACTTGACAAATTAGCGGCTAAATTGCAGGACGATGAAACAAATTAAGGAGCATTTACTGCCGATTATTTTAATCGTTTTGGGTATACTTGACCAAACGACCGACTTGCTTGTAGAGTTAATTAGTCAGTTAGGATTGCCTGAATACGTAGGAACTATATTTAAGATTTTAGTAATAACACTTGGTGCTGCAAAGCTATATTTGTCGCAACCGAATAAATTTAAAAATGAATAATTTAGAATCAGAAAGATTAGACAGAATAGAACAACACTTAAAATTATTAAAACAAGATAGTGAAATTCGTTCTTCTGATATAAAAGAAATTAAGCAAGCATTAATAGGTTCTGCATTAAACGACTATAAAGGTTTAGTTTGGAAAATATCAGATATTGATAACAGAGTAACCGAATTAGAAGATAACGATAACGAAATGAAAGTTTATGTTCGTCAGGCTAAATTTGTAGTCGCTGCTTTTACTGCTGCATTAGTTACTTTAATTTTTAAAACTTTTTCTAAATGAAACTACTACTTAAAAGAATACACAAAACCGATATTTCAACAATAGGTGAATTATACATTGATGGTGTTTTTCAATGCTACACACTTGAAGATATTGAAAGAGATGTAAAAATAAAATCAGAAACTGCAATACCAAAAGGTAAATACAAAGTTATGATTACACTTTCAAACCGTTTTAAAAAATATATGCCTTTGCTTTTAAATGTGCCTAATTTTGAAGGTGTACGTATTCACTCAGGAAATACAAACCACGATACGGAAGGTTGCATTTTAGTAGGTCAAACACGTTCTAAAGATTTTATAGGCCAATCAAGAAAAGCATTTGATAAACTATTTAAAAAATTAGAAACTGCTAAAGAAATTACAATAGAAATAGTATGAAATATTTAATAATTTTTAGTTTGTTATTAGTTTCTTGTGGTTCAAGAAAAGTACAAGTAAACACTACAGAAATTAAAAAAGATTCAAGTGTAAATACAACTCAAATTGATAGTAGTAAATCTATTAAAACTACAGATGATTCTACTAATATTAATATTGATACTGAAGAAACTGAAATATCTATTACACCGTTAGATTCTACCAAAGAAATTAAAGTAAATGGTAAAACTTATTTTAATGTTAAATTAAGCATTAAAAGACGTAAAGATAATAGTTTATATAGAAATAATAATAAAGTGTCTCAGATTCAATTAAAACACCAAATAAAGCACACTGAGGCTAAAAGTTCTACTAAACAAAACACTAAAGTTAAAAATATAGACAGAAAAGAAAGTATTTTAAACTATTGGTGGATTTTATTAATTCTAATTATAATTTATTCTGCATACAAATGGCAAAGCAAACTTCGTTTATTGTAAAAATTGAAAAGAATATTTCAAGACCAAATATTCACGCTAAATCTAAAAGTTCACAATTAAAAACTTCTAAGAACTATAAAAAGAAATATGCAGGTCAAGGAAGGTAAAATTTCTTTTCTAGTATATATTATAATATTATATTAATATATTATATTTTTTTTTAATAATATATTATGTATATATTAAATATTATTAGTTATATTTATTAAAAATATATTATGGCTAAGAAATTAAGCAGAAAATCATTGGTTTTAAAATTAGATCTAGTTTTTAGTCAATACATTCGTCAACGTTACGCTAAAGATGGAATTGCTGAATGCATTACGTGTGGTAAAAAAGATGAATGGAAAAAGCTTCAAGCCGGACATTTCATGAGTAGAAGGCATTACTATACTAGATGGGATGAAGATAATGTTCATGTTCAGTGTTATAGTTGTAATATTATGCAACAAGGACAACAATATTTATTTTCTAAATACTTAGGAGAAGAATTGTCAATAACTTTATTGAATAAGTCTAGAGAAATAGCTAAATTTGCTGATGTAGATTTGCTCGAAAAAATAGAATACTATAAAAGTAAAATATAATTTGTCTGTTCTTTGTTATTTCTTTGAAAATCGGGTAGTGTAAAAGCTACCCTTTTTTTTACTTAAAAGTTAAAGTTTTGTTAAAAAAAATTAGTATATACTTTTTTAATATACATTTGCTCTATCAAACAATAACAAATAACAAATTATGAAAACATTTTTTAAAAACTTTATTCAGAAGGCCGAGTACCAATACACATTTTGCTTTATAGCAGCAATGTATTTTTTATTACAAATAATTTTTAGATACTAATGAAAGATTTAATAGATTACCAAAGATTTCAAATTGAAGCATTACAAAGAAATGTTTGCAAAATCAATAGTTTACTATCACAGTTAGAAACTTACTGCTTTGAATTAGCAGCTGATGATTGCCCAACAGATTACAAAAGAATAATTAAACAACAGATTTATCAATTAAAACAAGAACAAAATGACTAAATTAACTTTAGCTGAAAAGCTATCAAAAATTCAAGTGGAGTTTAAATCGAATAAAAGTAGATTTAATTCATTTGGTAAATATAACTTTAGAAGTGCTGAAGATATATTAGAAGGTTTAAAACCATTTAACGAAAAGTACGGTGTTTACTTTACTATTCGTGAAGAAGTAAGTGTAATATTTGAAACTACACCAATTATTGTTTCTACTGCTACTATTCACGATAACAACGAAATTAACGAAATAGAAGCTACTGCAATTGTAGGTGTAGATTTACAACAAAAAGGAATGCAAGTTCCGCAGCAGTTTGGTTCTGCTTCATCTTATGGTAAAAAGTATGCATTAGGCAACCTGTTACTAATTGACGATACACAAGATGCTGATGCTACTAATTCACACGGAAAAGAAGTTGGTGCAAAAAACGCTACAACTGCTACAGAAGAAAAGTGGTTAAACAAAAATACACCTGAATTTAATCAAGCTATTGAATATTTAAAAAAAGGTGGTAATATTGCAACGATAGAAAATAAATATAAATTAGCAAAATCAGTAAAAGAAGAACTTTTAAAAATCAAGTAAATATGAGTACATTAATTAATTTTAGTTTAAGGGTAGATAAACTACCAAAAGAAAAATTTGTAATTGGTAAAGATGGTGCAGTATATTATAACGGCACAATTTCAATTAGTGATGAAACAAACCAATGGGGACAAAATGTTTCTATAACTGATTCACAAACACAAGAAGAACGTGAAGCTAAAAAAGCTAAAAACTATCTTGGAAATGGTAAAGTAGTTTGGACTGATGGTAAAGTAACAACTGCTACAAAGCAAGAAGTAAAAGCTACAGGTAAATTAAATGGTGATATGGCACAGCAATTTAACGCAAGCCAAAACGATGATAATGATTTACCATTTTAGATTTAATAGGGGTGTAAAAGCCCCTTTTTTAATAAAGACAAATGACGATAGACAAAGACGCACACAGATTAATAATGCAATTGTATGAAGAAGAATGTTACATAAACCCTTTAGAAAAAATAGATTATCCGTTACCTGCTATTTCATTTGGAACTAAACAATTTGAAACAAAAGATGGTGTAATTGAATATCCTATTCCTGTAGGAACTTATGGTAACTTTAGCTTTGTACAAGCACCACCTAAAAGCAAAAAAACATTTTTTATTAGTTTATTATCAGCAGTATATTTAAACGATGAAATAAACGGAATATCAGGTGATTTAAAAGGTTTTAGACAAAATAAACATTTAATTCATTTTGATACTGAGCAAGGAAACTTTCATGCTTCTTTAGTTTTTAAAAGACCTATGGAAATGAGTGGTAATAAAATAGAAAACTATCACACTTACGCATTAAGGCAATTAAGCGCAAAATGTAGAATAGATTTTATAGAATATTGCCTTTATGAAAAGTTAGAAGGTAAAGAAATAGGTTTAGTAATTATAGATGGTATTGCAGATTTATGTTCAGATGTAAACAACATAGAAGAATCTAATTTAGTAGTGCAGAAACTAATGAAATGGACAAAAGAATTACACTGCCACATAGTAACTGTTATTCACTCAAACTTTGGAACTGATAAACCTACAGGGCATTTAGGTTCAGCATTAGAAAAAAAAGCAGAAACACAGATTCAATTAGAACTAAACACAGTCAATAAAGAATTAGTAACCGTGTCGTGTAAAAGAAGTAGAAACACAAGTTTTGAAAACTTTAGTTTTAAAGTAAACAAAGCAGGTTTACCACAAGTAGAAGGTAATTTATACGATATATTAAAAGGAGTATTTTAAGATGCAAATAGAAAACAAAATTCAGGAACTAAAAACAGAAGCAGCACGTATGGAATTACATTGGTGTGATAATTGTGAAATGCTGCATTACTTTAGAACATTACAGGTTGATTTACATTTAATTGAAAGATTGTGTAATACAGAATCTAAATTTGATTACATTGCGCTCGAAGAAGTAATTACCGGATTGCAAGATAAAGATGAAACACTAACTGATATAACCGTTAACTTTCAAATTAAACCGATACAACGTGAACGAAAAGAAGCACGTATAACCGCTAAAATGTTTTAATTATGATTTTATTTCTTGTTTGCTTTTGCTTAATTTGTTTAATAGTATTTCAGTTTGTAGACTGCGAAATTATTATAACTCCAATTAAAGGTGTAATGCTTGGTGCATTATATAATGATGATGATTTTGAAGATGAAGTAGAACATACTATACAAGTGCTTTTATTTGTAATTTCATTTTCTTTCGTATGGACAACAAATGGCTCAACCAAGTAGCACAGCACCACAATGAATGGATTAAGATAATTAATTCGTTTGGTGAATATGACTATGCAGAAGATATTGTACAAGAAACTTATATTGCTTTGTACAAGTATGCAGATGCTACAAAGATTATAGATGCCTCAGGCAATGTAAGGAAAGGTTATGTGTTTTTTACTTTAAAAAGTTTATTCTTTCAGTACTATAACAAAAAAATGAAAATAAATAAAGTTTCTATAGATGAACAGTTTACTTTGTTTGATGATTCTAATTTAGATGAACACAATGCTTATAATGATATTTGTTTGCTAATAGATAAAGAAATAAAAAATTGGCATTGGTACGATGAAAAACTATTTAAACTTTATAGAGATTCTGATATGTCGATGCGTGATATAGCAAAAGAAACAAACATAAGTTTAATTTCAATTTTTAATTCAATAAAAAACTATAAAGAAATATTAAATACTAAATTCAATAAAGATTATCAGGATTACATTAATAACGATTATAACGGAATTTACTAAAACTAAAAATTATGGCACGTAGAAAAAAAGCAGCAGGTTTAGGTGATACAATAGAACAAATCACAGAAGCAACAGGAATTAAAGCAGTAGTAGAAAAGTTTAGCAAAGCTACCGGTGTAGATTGTGGATGCGACAAAAGAAAAGAAGTTTTAAATAAATTATTTCCATATCACAAACCAAATTGTTTAAACGAAGAAGATTATAACTATTTAACTAATTTCTTTATCGTTGTTAAAGACCAATTAACAGTTAATCAGCAGTACAAGTTAATAGATATTTATTATAGAATTTTTAATAAAAAAATAGAAAATTCAAATTGTGGTTCTTGTTGGAGAGATAGAATAGCTGAAATCAAAAAAGTCTATAACGAATATGAAAATTAAAATGAAAGAAAATCCAATACAATTAGAATACCTAAAATCAGTTTTACTATCGCAGTTATTACTTGAATCAAATGAAAATTTATTCTTTACAAAGCAATATAAGCAACAGATAAAACACAAAATAAATTCTTTAAACAAAGATTTAGAAGAAGTGGTTAGAACAGAGTACGCGACGATTTATAAAACTGATGCAGAAATGACTACAAATATTTTAAATGCAATAGATGATATTATAAGCAAATTGCAAACTTCTACTATAGATGAACTTGTAATGATAAATGCAGTAATTGATAAATACAAAGAAAACAAAGAATGGTTTGCTCAATATGCACAGGCAGAATTTTTAAGAATAAATGTTTAAAAAGCAAGATGTAAGATTTTACCCTAATTATAAAGAACTTAATGATATGAGAATTTGCCATCAAAATAATTTGGCTTATGTTGTTGTACCAACAAAAAAAAATAAATACTGGATTAGCAAGTACAGTTTAAAAGATTTATATACGGTAATTTATTTAGAAGAAAATAAGGTTAGAAAAGAATTTAGCCAATTTGAAGCTGACAAAAAGATAATGGAACTTTACACACAACACTCAAAAAGATTTAAAAAATGACACCACTTCACTACGATAACAACAAAAGTTACGATGTAATAGATTTTGTAAAAGATTATGATTTAAACTTTAATGAAGGTAACGTGATTAAATATGTAGCACGTGCAAGAAAGAAAGATAACCAAATAAAAGACTTAGAAAAAGCAATAGATTATTTAGAAAGAGAATTAACACATGCTAGAAAAGAACAAGCAAAATGGATAGAACTGAACAAATAGTATTTGAAAAATTAGAATTAGAATTTAAATTAACGCAGCTACTTAAGAAACGAGAACAACTATATTTAAAAGGTGGCAATGATGAAAAGCTAAATGATAAAATTAGAATTTTACAACAACAATTAAGAGATAAGGGTAGCAATTAGCTACCTTTTTTTTAAATGTTAAAGTTTTGTTAAAATGTATTTTATATTAACAACTTGTTTATATTTGCTTATAATTTAAAAACAAATAACAATGACAAAAACAGAAATTTTAAACGAACTACAACTGCTAACTGATTTAGCAAGTACAACACGAGATTCATTTAGTTTTAACAAACTAACTAAAATTAAAACTGAATTAGAATCTTTATGGCAAATAGAATATGCCTACTTTGAAGAAATTAAACAAGTATTGAACTACGATGAAACAATGGATGATTTAAATCAATTAAAAATAAGACAATGATATTATTATTTGATGCTGATAGCTTAATATTTGCTAGTTGTTTGAAAAGACAAGAAGATAATCCTGGTGATAAATTTTATACCAATATAGAAGAATCTATACATAAATTTGACGAGGGATTTATGAGCATTATAAATCATTTAGAAGAGTTATATGAAATAAATGAAGTATTAGTTTTTTCAGGATCAAAAGGTAATTTTAGAAAATATATATCTCCAAAATATAAAGCTAATAGAATTAATTCTGAATTGCCACCTTTATTAAATGAAATGCATGATTTCGTGAAAAATAATTATAATTCAATAATAGGTTATGGTGTTGAGACTGATGATATGGTTGCTAGGTATTGGTATAAATTATCTAATGAACATGGTAGGGAAAACGTTATGATCATTTCTTTAGACAAGGATTATAAGCAATTCCCTGCTTTGATTTATAATTATCATTATAACCATAAATGCGTATATGACATTTCTGAAGATCAAGCTATTTATAATTTTTACGAGCAAATGATCATTGGTGATGGAGCAGACAACGTACAATATTGTAAAGGTTATGGTAAAAAATACGCTGAAAAGCTATTTGTTAATTGCAAATCAAGTTACTCATATACTAAAAAGGTTTACGAATTATTTAAAAAATTACACAAAGGAAAAGCAAAACAACGTTATATTGAATGCTATAACTTGTTAAAATTAAGAACAAATTAAATTATTAAACAATGAACATTTTAGAAGAAGCAAACAGAATTATTAATTTACGTTCTGAAGAAAAAGAACGTATGTATGGACCTTTTGAAGAAGGTATGGAAAGAGCAGCTATGATAGCTTCAGGTTGCACGGGTAAAAATATAACAGCTGGTGATATGTATCTATGCCTTGTGGCTTTAAAGTTATCTAGACAGTCTTATAATCATAAAGAAGATAATCTACTTGATGCAGTAGCTTATTTAGGTAGTTTAAATAATTATAATAATAAATAGTATGAATATAGTAACATCATTATCGAATCCTCAGTATAGTTTAAATAACCATAGAGGTTTAGAAATAGTATATCTTAAGAAATTGTTTATTGAAAATAATTTAGATTTAGATATAATTGGAAAAAAAGGAAGAACAAATAAAGACATTACATTCTTTAAGGATATAACTACAAATTTAGATTCAACTGAAAATATATTTTTACAATTAGCACCAATAAATTTTTTTGGTGGAGTTTTAGATGAATACATTGTAAAGTTTATGAAAAACATTGGTAATTTAAAACATAAGAATTTTTATGTGTTAGTTAACGATCCTAGAATTAAACCTCAAAATCCAGCTGAGGTAGTTTTTAATAGATTTGGATTGTGTGAAGAATATATTGATCATTGGAATTATATATTTGAAAACGCTACTTTTTGTTTTCAAGGGAAATATTTGAATAAGTTCTTTAATGAAAATGAAAATAGAAAAATAATGAACTTAGATTTTTTTACTTACATTTTTAAAAATGACACTAAGTATTCTAGTTTTATAGATTTAGAAAACAAAGAATTTGATTTGATTTATTATGGAGATAAAAGAGGAAGTCATAGAGAAAAGAAAATAAACAAGTTTGTTGAAAGTTCTAAAAGAAATTTGTTAGTTGGATATAAGACAAACAAAATTGATTCAACTTTTATGAATAAAGTATCTCATAATGAATTAAAATCAGTTATTGATAAAAGCATTTGTAGTTTGATTATTGGAGACAAAGAACATGAAAACAATATAGCTACATTTAGATTGTATGAAACATTAGCGTCAAGTACTTTATGTGCTATAGATATAGACTATGATCCTAATAAAGAATTAATTAAAAATGAAGTTCTTAAAAATGTTTTGTATGTTAAAAATACAAATGATATTAAAAAATTATGTAGTTTATATTCAAAAGAATTAATTGATTTACAACAATTAGAATTAAAAAGAATATTTGAACAAGGCAATTACGAATTAAACATACAAACAAATGGAACTATTAAAGAACAATTTTTACTATTTTAAGTTTGCTGGTGAGATTTTACATTGTAGACTTTATGAAATAATAGAAAAAGAAGGTGAATTAATATATTGGTTCACAGATAACAAATACAAATATCCAATTAGAAAAGAAAATATATGTGGCAATTCAATACAATAACAGAAGCTTTTGAATACTATTACGAAAAAATAGATAGTCAAGTACCTCAAAAAGAAACAGGAACAAAAGCATTATACAATCAAATGTTTACTATATTAGATACATCTCAAAAAATAGTTAAATCTAATTTTAGAAATTTTAAGTTAGATTATGCTGAGAAAGAATGGGAATGGTATTTAAGTAAAGATAGAAGCGCTGTTGAAATAGCTAAAGTAGCTAAAATTTGGTACAATCACATGGATGAACGTGGTTATGTTAATTCAAACTATGGTTGGCAATGGAGTAGAAACAATCAATTAGAATATGTAATTAAAGAACTTAAGAGGGATAAATATTCTCGTCGTGCATTGATATCTATCTACGATGGTAAAGAACACTCAGAGTATTCTAAAGATACTCCTTGCACATTGTCAATTCAGTTTTACTTTACACCTGATTCAGATAAACTTCATATGACTGTTTTAATGAGAAGTAATGATTTATGGTTTGGTTTTTGCAATGATGCTTATACATTTTTAAAATTGCATGAATTAGTAAGTAAATCTTTAAATGTTCAACAAGGTTTTTATACACACTATGCTCAAAATTTACATATATATGAAAGACATTATGACAAACAAAAGTGTTAAACTTATGTTAAAATGTAAATAACTTGTAAATAAGTATATAATAATTAGTATATTTGTAAGATAAAATAAATAAAAATGGCACAAGTATTCGAAGATTTAGGATTTTTTATAGAATATCATGTTGATAATAAATATATTGGTAGTATAAGTATTATTGAAAATGATAGAGATACTATCGGTTATTATAGTAGAATAGAAAGTATAGCTACTGATGATATTAAATTTAAGAATAATAAAGTCATAAAAAAAGGAACTAAGTATGTTTCTTATGTTTATCCTATGTGTGGTAAAAAAGCTTAGTCATGTACTATTATATTTACCATATAAAAGGAGTAAAAGTAGGTTGCACTACTGATTTAAAAAAAAGAGTTGAATTAGTTCAAGGATTTAAAGACTACGAAGTATTATATAAAACTAGAGATATATTAAATGCTTCAATAGCTGAGTTATATTATCAAAACATATTCAAATACAAATTAGATAAAAATTCATATTTAAAATTAACACAAAAAAAAATGCTACACATCACTGAAAGAACAATTACATTTAGAAATACTAATGATAGTAAGTTTATTGGATATAAATTTCCACAAATAATAGAGTTACTTGATGGAACTCATATTGAATTAAATGATCAAACAATAGAATGGATATTAAATAACAATAGTGAATCACATCGAAATAAAGAAAGATTTGTTTATATACAAGCTTTATTGAATTACGTGAATTCAAGTAAAACAAATGAATTAGATATATTTAAGAACATAAGAGAATGGGCATCTAATAAAGGTATATTTGAAAAAGGCGATGTTAAAACTCAGTACATTAAATTACAAGAAGAAGCTGGTGAATTAGCTAAAGCATTATTAACTAATGATAAAGAAGAGATTATAGATGCTATTGGAGATTGTGTAGTTGTGTTGACTAATTTATCTAAGTTAGCTGGTTATAATATTGAAGACTGTATTTTGTCTGCTTATAATGTTATTTCTAAACGCACTGGCAAAATGGAAAACGGAACATTTAAAAAAGATTAATGAAAGAAATTACTGCTGAACATTATAACCTTGCGATATACGAATACGAACAAGGAATGAGTTTAGAAGAACTACGTGAAGTTATAAAACACTACGAAGATTTACAACTATTTGAAGTTTGTCAGGGTGTACATTTAGCAGTAGAAGTAATTAGATTTCACATCTTATTTGATGAAGCAAAAAAGCAAGAAATAAAAACAAAGAAATTAAAATGGAAATAAACGATAAAATAAAAGAATTAGTATTACAACAAACTAACATAAATGTAGATGATACTACACGTACACGTGAGCAGGTAGAAGCACGTAGTTTATATTACACACTAATAAAAGAAATAACACCTAAAACAACTTTAAAACAAATAGGTAAATCAGTAAATAAGAATCACGCTACAGTTATACACGGTTTAAATCAATGGGATATGCTTGTAAGATACAACCCAACACTAAATAAGTACAAGGAACGCATTTTAAAGATGTTTGACAAACAAATAGATTCAACTGACATAGATTTACTGCGCAAACAAATTAACCGCTTACAAGGCGAATTAATAGATTTGCAAATAGAGAATGAAAGATTAAAGAAACAGTTACTATTGGATGAGCAAGCAACAATACAAAATATTAAAATATTATTGCATAGATTTGAAGGCACAGAACACCACGAATTGTTTTTGTTTAGATTAAACCAATTAGTAGATATAAATAGCAAAAGAAAGATATGAGTACATCAAAAGAAAGAGCAGAACTACTACATAAGAAATACACTAAAGACTATTTACGATTTGTAGTAAGTGGTTACATAAAACAAGGTTATCCAGAATGGATAGAAATAGGAAAAGAACTTAAACAACTTTACAATAAATAATATGAACGAATATATTGATATTTTAATTGCAATAATAGTTAGTTGCGTAGCTATAGGTTTTATATTAGCTTTACTTATATTTGTGTTTCAAATTTATATAGAAATTAAACATTACTTAAAAGATGAATTATGATATACTTATTCATATTACTGATGTACGAATTTATAAGGCCAAAACTAATTTGGTTATGGTATTACTTAATTAATTATAACGATAGAAACAAAAAGTAAAATAGATTATTTTTATTTCATTAATAATTACTTATTTGATATGGAAGATAGAAGAAAATTTAACGGTGGTAATAAAAACGCAGGCCGTAAATCAAAAGTAGAAGAAGAAAAAGTAAACAACATTTTTCTAAAAGCATTAGGTGAACTTTACAATAAAGAAACTGAAGAAGAAACAAAGATTGAATTTGTTAAAACTACTTTGATGGATTCACAACGTGGGCAGTTGTTTATAGCTGAACACATATTCGGCAAACCAAAAGAAATTATAGAAGCTACACACAACGTAAATGATTTTAATATAAAAGACATCTTCAAAGTTGGGAATAGCAATAAATCAGAAATATAATTTACTTGGTTCAGATAGTAGATACTTTGTAATAACAGGTGGAAGGGGTTCAGGGAAATCATATTCTTTGAACTCATTTCTATTATTACTTACTTATGAATCAGGACACGTTATATTATTTACAAGATATACTTTAACATCAGCAAACATTTCTATTATACCAGAGTTTATAGACAAGATTGATAGGGCTAATCTAAGCAACGATTTTTATATAACTAAGGATGAAATAGTAAATCTTAAAACAGGGTCTAAGATTCTATTTAAGGGTATCAAGACAAGTAGTGGTGTACAAACAGCATCTTTAAAATCATTAGCTGGAGTTACTACTTGGGTATTAGATGAAGCAGAAGAACTAACAGATGAAGAAACATTTGAAAAGATTGATTTTAGTATAAGAACAAAAGGAATACACAATAGAGTTTTATTAGTATTAAATCCTGCAACAAAAGAACACTTCATTTATAAAAAGTTCTTTGAAGATAAAGGAGTACAAGCAGGAAGCAATTTAATAAAAGGTGATACTACATACATACACACTACATACTTAGATAACATAGAAAATCTATCTGAGTCTTTCATAAGTCAAGTAGAAAACATAAAAAAGCGTAGACCAGAAAAGTATAAACATCAAATATTAGGTGGTTGGTTAGACAAAGCAGAAGGAGTTATATTTACTAATTGGACAATAGGCGAATACAAACAAATAGGTAAATCTATCTTTGGTCAAGATTACGGATTTGCAGCAGATGAATCAACACTATTAGAATGTAATATAGACACATCTAACAAACGTATTTATATCAATGAAAGGTTTTACTTAAAAGGTTTAACAACGTCTCAGATATACAGTTTAAACAAGCAGCACGCAAACGATGCGTTAATAGTTGCTGATTCAGCAGAACCAAGATTAATTAGTGAACTACAAACATTAGGTTTAAATATTGTACCCGCAGTTAAAGGGCCTGATTCAGTAACGTATGGTATTAGCATTTTACAAGATTACGATTTGATAGTATCACCTGAATCTATTAATTTAATCAGGGAACTAAATAACTACTGTTGGTTAGAAAAGAAATCTAAAACTCCACAAGATGCGCACAACCATTTACTTGACCCATTACGTTATTGCGTTACCTACCAATTAGAAAATAAAAACAAGGGTAATTACTTTGTTTATTAAATGACATACGGCCAATTCATAGCTACTATACAATGCTACATACATCACGTTAAAAACGTAGAAGTAGATATTGCTTTGCCAAGAAACATTGGTGAAATAAAGCTAATGCATAAGATGTACGAAATAGCAGTAGCCTATTTGAATAGTTAAATATTTGTTAAAATGTAATTTGTATAAATAACTTGTTTACATTTGTTGAAACAAAAACAAAGAACAATATGAGAACATACAGAATAAGTTACTACACAGAATACGCTGATGAATGTTTTGATTCAGAAACTACAATAGATGCTACAGGTATTTACGATGCGCTTATTACGTTTAATTCTAAGAACGTATGTAAACGCATTTACAAGGTAGAAGAAATGCCTGAGATGTCTTTAGAACGCAGAATAGAATTAAAGGTAAACGAAGGAAACGATGTATGGATTCCATACGCACAAATATCACAATCACTTCGAGATTTTTGGATAGAGTATTTTAATAAATAAAGTTTAGTCAGTTGGTGTAAGTGGGAATAAATACCACCATAGGGAAACATATTGATTAAGTTCAATAGATACAGGTTCGAATCCTGTACTGACTTTTAAAATTGGTTGGTTAAATAGTCGGAATTAGGGTAGCAGAAATGTTACCCTTTTTCTGTTTCAATAGCTTTGCTATTTTGTTTAATACAATTTCACATAAAAGTTATTATTAAATAAAAAACTTTATGAAGTTAGAAATTTCTATACCTACATCTTTAAAAGAAATAACATTAGAACAATACCAAAGATTTACAAGTATAGCTAAATCAAATCCTGAAGGTGATTTTTTGCAGCACAAGATGATTGAAATATTTTGTAATGTTTCACTAAAAGAAATATCACTAATGAAGTTAAAGGATATTAACGCAATAACAAATAAGTTAGGCGAAATGTTCAATAACAACTATCCATTAATTCAAACATTTAAACACAATGGTTTAGAGTTTGGTTTTATTCCTAATTTAGACGAAATCAGTTTAGGAGAATATACCGATTTAGAAACATATATTTCTGATTGGGATAATATGCACAAAGCAATGGCAGTTTTATACAGACCTGTAATAAACAAGCTAAACAAGAAATACCTAATAGAAGAATACAAAGGTTCAGCAGAATATGCAGAAGCAATGTTGCAAATGCCTTTAGATGTAGCTTTAGGTGCAATGGTTTTTTTTTATCATTTAGGCAACGCATTGTTGATGTCTACCCTGAATTATTTGGAGAAGGACAAAGCTCTGATGGATTTAGCCGAGAAGCACAGTTTGGACGCGAATGGAGTTGGTATAGTTCCTACTATGGTCTTGCTCAGGGAGACATTAGAAGATTTGATGAAATTTCAAAACTTCGGCTTACAACCTGTTTAACATATTTAACATTTGAAAAAGAAAAAAACGAATTAGAAGCACAACAACTAAGAAGAAATGAAAACATATTATAAAGTTACAGAAGCACTAAGAGATTCACTACTACAAGATGGTATAGTAAACAACTGTTCTACAGGTGATATATTCAACGTAGATTTAAACAAGCGTACTATATTCCCTTTAGCACACGTTATTGTAAATAGTGTAGCAGAATCAGCAAGTGGTAATACAAACCTATTTAATGTTTCTGTATTGCTTATGGATGTTTGCGATATTTCACCGGATGAATCTACTGATTTATGGTTAGATAACGATAACGAGCAGGATATATTTAACACGCAATTTGAAGTAGGTAAAAGATTTGTTGAATCAATGCGTAGAGGCGATTTATACACCTTAGGATTTCAATTAAATGGCAATGCAAATTACGAAGCGTTTAGTGATAGATTCGAAAACAAGTTAGTAGGTTGGACAATTACATTTAACGTAGAAGCAGCAAACGATACAACTATCTGTTAATGGCGTATAATTTAGTAAATACACAAAAGACATTAGAACGCTTTAGGGATTACGTAATACAACAAAGTAGAACTAATCTAACTAAAGGCGGTAAGAACGTTACAAGCAATTTGTATAGCCAATTAAGAGGTGAAGTAAAAGCAATGCCTAATTCAATAGGTGTTTATTTTGAAATGCCTGAATATGGCCAATATCAAGACAAAGGAGTAAAGGGTAAATTAAGTTCATTAAAAGCACCAAACTCACCGTTTAAATTTGGTTCAGGTACAGGAAAAAAAGGTGGATTAACTGAAGGAATAAACAAATGGGTAAAAGCACGTAGAATACAATTTAAAAAGAAAGACGGTAAATTTATGTCTTATGAATCTACTGCATTTATGATTACACGCAGTATTTATAATAAAGGAATAAGACCAAGTTTATTTTTTACAAAACCATTTGAAGCAGGATATAAGAAATACATAACAGAAGATTTGATAAAAGGATTCGCATTAGATGTAGAAGATTTAATGAAAACAAGTTTAAAAGACATAAAATAATGAAAGTAATAAATGCACGTTCAC
>Ga0208800_1000045_pt1 | contig 24960 bp, 29 predicted proteins | sample ColrivemetaGS541_FD_187619 | JGI IMG/M metagenome (GOLD analysis project Ga0208800, IMG submission 187619) | Estuarine microbial communities from the Columbia River estuary - Freshwater metaG S.541 (SPAdes) (version 2) | ecosystem: Environmental > Aquatic > Marine > Intertidal zone > Estuary ...
ATAGAGCCTACACAGGACAAGCAGACAGAGAGGCTGGGGCTCGATGCTGATTGGATCGTCTCGCGTCTGATGAAGGAAGCAGAGAGCGGCGACAACTCTGAGGCTGCTCGCGTGCGTGCGCTTGAACTGTTGGGCAAGGTTGAAGGCATCTTCGCACCTGACAAGAAGCAGATCGAGACCATTAATGGCGGTGACTTCCTAGCCAATCTGGACATGTCCGACGAAGACGATCCCGACACCCTGCAATAACCACCCCATGCGAGCACGACCCTGACAAGGTTGTGCTTGTTATCCCTTAGTTTTTTTTGGGGGCTTTTTTTTGGGCCTTTTTCTGCGGCCCTTGGCGCGTGGGCTGTGCTGTACGGTGTGCGCACCTGTGCGTGTGCATGCTGCCTCATCGTGCGCATGCGTATGTGTGCAGGGGGAGGGGGGGGGACGTGGTGCAGCGGGACCGGCCCCGCCCGTGCGGTTCCATAAGGCCCATGATAAGCTGTAGCCCTAGAATTGGCACCCTAACCTTTTGCCCCTTCTCTAATAAATGGGGTGGTAAACTTTGAGTCCAAAATTAAAAAAAATATAAAAATCATTTTTGATGTCTTTTACATAAGACTTATGCGGAAAATTATTGAGTATTGCATCAAGTAAAAAAACAAGTAATTGAACTATTCATGCAAGAAAAAATCATTGGCATTTGCCTACGAGCTAAAAGATCAGAGATTCATTTATGTTTATCTGTAAACGTATTTGCTGTAGGGCTTGAGTTCTACGACAGATCTTTTGTTTTTCGTTTTGGACCTGCTTTTATTTGTTTATCTTGGGATTGATTACTAGTGAGCAAGAAAGACACCCGTTTAGAGCGAGCAGGTGTGACCGGCTATAATAAGCCAAAGGCCACGCCGTCTCACCCTACCAAGTCTCATGTGGTCGTTGCCAAGTCTGGCGACACTGTAAAGACGATCCGCTTCGGCCAGCAGGGAGCAAAGGGTTCCCCTGACGGCTCCAAGCGTAATGAGGCGTTCAAAGCTCGCCACGCCAAGAACATCGACAAGGGAACTATGTCTGCCGCTTATTGGGCCAACAAGGTGAAATGGTAATGAAAAAAGTCTGGAACACACCCAATCCAAAGAAGAAGTCTACGCCACTGACTGATGGTCAGAAGGCAAAGGCTAAGGCTGCAGCCAAGAAGGCTGGTCGCCCATACCCAAATCTCGTGGACAACATGGCGGCGGGTAGGAAAAAATGAACTGGATGAAGACCGCTCGCGAGTCTGTCGGCCTAAAGGAGGTCGTAGGACCAAAGCACAACACAAAGATTCAGGCTTGGCTCTCTAAGCTTGGTGCTTGGTGGAAGGACGATGAGACACCGTGGTGCGGTACATTTGTAGCCCACTGTCTGCGTGAGGCAGGTCATCCTATCCCCAAGCATTGGTATCGCGCTTTGGCGTGGAAGGAGTACGGCTCTAACCTGCGCCCCACCCATGCATGTGAAGGCGCAATTCTTGTGTTTGCTCGTGAAGGCGGAGGTCACGTCGGCTTCTATGTAAGCGAAGACCGTTTCTATTACCGTGTGTTGGGCGGCAACCAGAAGAACAGCGTCAACATCATGCGTATTGCTAAGAGCCGCTGTGTAGCCATTCGCTGGCCTACAGGCGTACCCGTAACCGGCGTTCCTATCCACGTTGCGACAAACGCTCCTGTCTCAGGGAATGAGGCGTGAGCTTTAAAGAGCGTCTGCTTGAGATTGAGGCCATTGCCCTTTGCGTGATGCGTAAGTGGTGGAGGCCGGTCACCTGCTTATGGATTGCAGGAACGATGGCGGTGCATGGCGTTATCTCTCCCCTCTATCTGTTATTCACAAAGGGTGAGGCTCCAAGCGACATGACCGGACTTTCTTTGCTTGTGACGGCGGTAGCTGCAGCGTTTGCTGTGCGTGAGTGGGGTAAGATTAAAGGAGCGGGAAGTGATTGAGGCATTAAAGGGTCTTTGGGTTTTCCGCCGATTTTTTGGGTACGCCGCGCTTCTGGTTGTTATTGGGTGGTTGTGGATGTCTAACTCCGGTCTGGAGAAGGACGTGCTTAAGGCAAAGATCGCCAACACAGAGTTGATGGCGGTGCTGGATAAGCAGAATGCGCAGGTCTCTCAATTTGAGAATAATGCCAAGCAGCGCAAGGTTGTCGCAGTGAAGGCTATGGCCGCAGCAAAGGTAGTCGATAAGGCTCACGTCACTAAAGCAAACCGTATTCTTATTACCGTTCCTAAGAATAGCGACGAGTGTGTAGCTGCTCTTGAGTTGTTACGGGAGTATCAATGATGCGTGTTTGGTTTTTTCCGCCGATTTTTTTGGCGCTGACTGCATGCTCTACTAAAACATTAGAAGTAAAAATACCTATTCCTGTTCCATGTATTACTGAAACTATACCAGAACCTACTTATCCTATTGTTAAAGAAGATGCTGGCATATTTGAAAGAGTAAAGGTATTGCTTGCCGAGCGTGAGTTGCGCAGGGGTTATGAAATTAAATTACGGGCAGCACTGTCTGCTTGCGGAGAAATCTAAATGAAGAAGATGAGCAAGAAAATGCATGCCGAAATGATGAAGGCCGACATGCCAATGGGTAAAGGTAAGGCGATGCCTTACGGCAAAGAAATGGGCAAGAAGCCCATGAAAAAGAAGAAGTAGGTAAGCAAGTGAGCGGTGCAGAAAGACTGCACCAACTGCGGCCAATCAAAGCCTCTTTCAGAGTACCGCCTAAATCTTATGACAGGGCGGTACTCTACCCGCTGCGCATCGTGTCCAGCCGCAAGGGTCCACAAAAAGTACAGTTGCGTTGAGGCATACCTTAAATACCGATATTACGACGCAGTAAGGAAGGTTAAAGGCGGGGGTTTGTCGACCGATTGCTTTACGGTTGAGCACTTGCTTGATCTCCTTGAAAAACAAGACGGACGCTGCGCAGTCACCGGCAAGGTGTTCACGTTCAGCGGTAATCTTGTCGGCACCAATGTTAGCATTGACCGGATCGACTCCAACAAGCCTTACTCTGCAGGAAACGTAAGGCTGGTCTGTGCCGCAGTAAATTATATGAAGCGCCGCATGAACGACAATGAGCTTGTCGATTGGTGTCTAGATATCGTCAAAGGTGCAGGTTCGTGGAAATAGAAGACGTTGCACGCAAGCTGATGGCGGATTTTCCGCTGTACGCGAAGAATGTTCTCAGAATTGTGAACAAGAAGGGCGAGATAGTCCCGCTAAAGCTCAACCGTGGGCAGATGATCCTACACGAGACGCTAGAAAAGCAGCTTGCAGAGACAGGCCGCATTCGCGCACTTGTTATTAAAGGGCGTCAGATGGGTATCTCGACCTATGTTGAGGGCCGCTTCTTTTGGAAAACCACTAAGACCAAGAACGCCAACGCATTCGTTCTGTCCCACCTTGCAGAGTCGACCACCGCCATCTTCCGAATGGTGCGCTTCTTCTATGACAACGCAGCCCACCCTATTTTCAAGCCGCCACTAGCAACTAGCACGACCACCACAATGGTCTTTGAGCGGCTGAACTCTCAGTATCGTATCGGTACGGCGCGATCCACCAACATTGGTCGCGGTATGACCAACCGCTATGTTCACGCATCTGAGGCAGCGTTCTATCCCAATAGTGGCGAGATTGTGTCTGGCCTTCTGCAGTCTGTTCCGGCTGATGACTCAGAGGTTGTGGTTGAGTCCACGGCCAATGGCGCTGGCGGCTGGTTCTACGAACAGGTGATGAAGGCGCTACGTGGAGACGGCGATTGGATCGTGATCTTTATCCCGTGGTTCTGGCTTCCGGAATATTCTAAAAAATGTGATCCCTATTTTGAGATGACCAACGACGAGCAGAAGCTGTCGCTGCTTTATGGTCTCACGCCAGAGCAAGCAAACTGGCGGCGCTCAAAGATTGACGAGCTCGGCTCGCTAGACTTCTTTAGGCAGGAATATCCTTGCAACCCTGAAGAGGCGTTCTTGTTCTCTGGTCGCAGCTTTGTTGAAGAAGACTGCCTCATGGACGCAGATCGCGACTGCTACTCACCGGCAATAGAGGGTAGCTTTAAAGATGGGACTGTCACGCCGCATGAAGACGGCGCGTACAAGCAGTTTGTAAAGAACATTGATCCCGACGAACGCTATTGCATTGGCGTCGACATTGCCGAAGGACTTGCGCACGGGGATTACTCAGTTGCCCAAGTGCTGGATTCCCTTGGAAGACAGGTTGCATCGTGGCGGCTTCACATCGACCCCTATGAGTATGCGGATCAACTTAGCCACTTAGGCAAGAGGTTTAACCGCGCCTACATTGTTCCTGAGAGAAACAACCACGGCCTGACTACCATCCGGCGGCTGCAGGATTTGGGCTATCCCAACCTGTACATCGAACACACTGTTGATGATGCATACGCAGACAGAATGACGAAACGTGCAGGTTTTTACACGTCTAGTAAAACAAAACCACTCATCATTGATAACCTTGCAGCACTATTGCGTAAGCGTGACAGCGGAATAGCAGATAAAGAATTAGTAAAAGAACTGCGAAATTATGTAATAGACGACAAAGGATCAACTAATGCGAAGGCGGGTTGCTTTGATGACCGAGTAATGGCATATGCCATTGCTCTATTCGGATTAAATACAATGCCACGTAATCGTAAAACATCGACTACAGTGTCTAAATATGAGCCATTCGATAGTGTTGTGGGGTATTGATGTACGAAGACGACATAGAAGACGATGACAATGGAGAAAAAATCGTAACCGCTGCACGCCGCGAAGAGGACTTTGAAGAGCTTCAGGGTCTTGGTCCGCGTCTGCAGTCCCTATTTCGTGAGTACAAAGATGCTCGTAACGACGTTGAGGATGAGTGGCTTGCCAACTTCCGCCAGTTCTTAGGGCAATACGACCCCGAAGTGCTGTCAAAACTACAGGGTAGCCGGTCTAAAATCTTCGTTGGGCTGACCCGCACTAAGGTAATGGCGGCGTTTTCGCGCATTATCGACCTTCTTTTCCAGAATGGTCAGGACTTTTTTGGCATTGAGCCTACGCCTCTGCCTGATCTTGACCCTACAGAGATGGTTGAGATTACCAAAGTTGCCACTGCAGAGATAATGGAGGCGTCTGGCGCTGTTTTGCCGACACAAGTTCTCGACATTATCAACGAACGCAAAGACGAACTAACCGACGAACTGCGTGATGAAGTCCGCCGCCGCGCTAAATTAGCTTCTGAAGAGATGATGCTAATCTTGCGTGACCAGCTTGTAGAGGCTGGCGCAGAGCAGAAGATAAAGGAAGCCGTAATGGAAGCCTGCATCTTTGGTACTGGCTGTATTAAGTCAGGTACAGTCCGTATTGACCGCGCCAAGCGTTGGAAGCGCAGCCTTATTAACGGCGTTCAAGCGCACGAACTGACAGTTATTGAGCAGGTCAAGCCAGACATTGAGTCCGTTTCTGTCTTTGATATTTATCCAGACCCCTATGCAACGTGCAACGAAGACCTTCATGGTTTATTCCGCCGCCACGTTCTTACCCGCCGCCAGTTCCGCGACCTGCGTGACATGGAAGGCATGGACGGGGAGGCGATTGAGCAAATCCTAGAAGATAGCCCACGCGGTAACTACGTCGAAGAAGACCACGAGCGCGTCCGCCGCGAAGCTGCAAACATTCGCTTGCAAGCTGGCCCTAACAATCGCTTTGATGTGCTGGAGTATTGGGGATCGATCAATGGCAAAGACCTTATCGACGCCAACGTAGAGCTTCCAAAAGACTCTGACGACTGTGACGAGTACGAAGCTAACGTGTGGATTTGTGCAGGGCGTGTCATTCGTGCAACACTTAACCCAATTCCAGACGGACGCATCCCGTACAACTGCTTCCCTTACGAGCGTAACCCGCACCAGTTTTGGGGAACCGGCGTACCAGCAATGATGCGTGACTCTCAGTCGACCATGAACGCTGCGACCCGCATTTTCATCGACAACATGGCGATTGCATCTGGTCCTATGGTGGAGGTCAATACAGACTTCCTAGAGGCCGGAGAAGACCCACGGGACATTCACCCTTGGAAAGTCTTCTTGCGTAGTGGCGGCGATCCTAACGCGCCTGCTGTGCGTTTTAACCAGCCGGTTGCCAATGCCAGCGGTTTGACCAGCATTATCGAGATGTTCCGCCGCTTTGCGGACGAGACTACGTCTTTGCCGTCATACACTCACGGTGAGACCGCGCAGTCGCTCAATAAGACCGCAACGGGCATGTCCATCCTGATGGGCAACGCCAACATTGCGCTTAAGTCTACTTTGAAGAACGTAGACGACTTTTTAATAGTTCCCATGATTAAGTCACTATACCACTGGAATATGGAGTGGAATGACAACGAAAAAGCAAAAGGGGATCTAAATATCGTAGCTCGCGGATCAACTTCACTTATTCAACGTGAAGTAAGATCACAGAGATTACTGCAATTTCTATCATTAATAAGCAATCCTATGGATATTGCTATTGTAAAACGTAGGGAATTACTTACGGAGATTGCAAAGAGTATGGATATTAATCCAGAAGATGTGCTAAAGACTGACAAGGAACTTGAAATTGAAGCGCAGGCACAACAGCAGCAGATGCTCGCCCAAGGCGGCGCAGGCGGTGAGTTACCTGCAGGCGCAGCCCCAATGGAAGGAATTGATGATCTTTCTAACGGAGCGGCTGGAGGCTTGCAGGGACAAATTGGAGATCGTTCCGGACCACAAATTTGATCAGGGAAGAGCGGCAGAACTGCGCTTCTTTCTTGAACTAGAAGATACCGCGCAAGCGGTTTTGAGCCAGAAGACGACCTCTTAAAGAGATACCCGTCTTCTAAATAAACCAGCGGACACTCCTGCAGCGGACCCGCAAACATTGGTGAGATATGAAAGTAGACCCTGAGAAGCTTGAGCAAGAAGCCGACGAACTTTTGAAGCAGATGATGGAGCAGAACGCGGAACCGGCACAGCCCGACACCCCACCGTGGCCTCAAGATGCAGATAACACCCCCGCAGAACCAGCGGACACAGTGGAAGACGGCGAAGAAATGGTTCCACAGGAGGAAGATCGCGGCGATCCAGACCCTGATGACGGCGATGATGACCGGCAAAAGCTGGAACGATTGTCCGAAGAACGTGTCAAGAATGCTCAGTCTCGAATGACAAAAGCGACGCAAGAAGCGGCGGATTTGCGCAAAGAATTAATGGCGCTACGTCAGCAGAATGCGGAGCTAGGGACGCAGTTAGTCGAAGTTAGCGTCGAGAAAAAGGCTATTAACGAAAAGCTAGAGAACCTCCGTGAGGAATATCCAGACTTTTCGCCGGTTTTCGACGAGATACGCGACTTAAAAGCTGAACTAAAACAGTACAAAGACCAAGATTTAACGAATAAAAGTCAAAGCACTATTAACGTGCATTTGGAAACTATTCGCGGGTCGCACCCTGATATGGACGATATTGTCGCATCAGATGACTTTGCCGGATGGTTAGATCGTCAGTCGCCTGTATGGCAGCGTGTAGCCCAAGACGGCAGCGCACCGGAGGTGGTTGAGCTTTTCAGTCGTTATAAAGAGGTCTTTGATACACAGCCGCAACAGCCGGTTTCTAAGGTGGACAGAGCGCGGAAGGTTGCAGAACCAACGCTCCCTAAAGCCCGAAGACCGGACCCTAGTTCGGGTAAGCGTATTTGGACGCGAGAAGAGATCACCCGCATGCCTAACGATGAATTCGAAAAGCGTTCGGGAGAGATTGATCAAGCGTACATAGATGGGCGTATCCGGTAATTTAACACTGTTGTAAAAAGGTCAAATTGACATGCCTGCATTTCCTACCGCTGGAGGCACCTCCGCTGCAAACTTCATTCCTGAGATTTTCTCAAAGAAGCTTCAAGCGAAGTTCTACGCCTCATCCGTCCTGCCATCGATTTCAAACACCGACTATGAAGGTGAAATCTCTGGACAGGGCAACAAAGTAAACATCCGCACCGTTCCCAGCGTCACTGTAGCCGATTATACTGGTTCAGTTTCGTATGCTGATGTAACCACGCAGATCGTCGAACTGAACATCGACAAAGCGAAGTCGTATGCCTTCAAGGTAGACGACATCGTTAAGGTTCAGGGCGACATTGCGTTCCAGAACGAAGCCGCCAAGGATGCCGCAGAGCAGATGCGCATTGCCGTCGACACCGACGTGCTTGCTAACATCCCAACTGCAGCAACAACCATCTTGGACAAAGCTTCGGTGACGCCAGAAACCATTCTTGGTCACGTTCTTGAGGCAGCACGCAAGTTGGACGAATTGAACATTCCGGATTCGGATCGTTTTCTCGTTCTCTCGCCGCTGTACATCGAGATGTTGAAAAAGTCTGACCTCAAGCTTGCTTACTTGACCGGCGACTCAGCTTCACCGCTGCGTAACGGTAAGGTTGGCAACATAGATCGCTTCACGATCTATCAGTCGAACTTGTTGGCAATTGGTTCCGGCGGCGACGCTGGCAAGACGTTTGCTCTTGCTGGTCACCCGAAGGCAACCTGCTTTGCTTCGCAGTTCGTGAAGACTGAATCGGTTCGGCTTGAGTCAACCTTTGGCGACGGTATCCGTGGTCTGAAGGTATATGGCTATAAGGTCGTTGTTCCTAACGCCCTTGTTACCTTGAAACTTAAGGTATCTGCCTAATTAGATTGGGGCGGGGGAAACCTCGCCCCTCTCTTCATAGGTGAGGGCGGGGACTAATCCCGCTCTCTACTCTGCAGAGAAACGAGAGACGCATGAACAGGCCCGTTGAAGACATGAATAAGGACGAACTGGAAGCCTTTGCTCGTAAAGAGTATGGCTACGAGATCGACAAGCGTCGTCGTCTGGATGACTTGATTGAGCACATGAAGGTGCTTGCTACCCGTAAAGAAACACCTGTCGAAGAAAAGCCCCTTGGTGAGCGTACCCCAAAAAGAGTGCGTCACTTGACTACAGGTATGGAATGGGATTGGAATCCACTGTATAGGGGTAATCAGGATTTAGAAGTTATTGAGTGGGGTTGAGTAGATGGCAACAACTAAAGCTGTAGACCTGATTAATCGGGTAAGCGTTACTCTCCAAGACCCAACCTTTGTTCGTTGGACGCAGAGCGAGCTTCTTAATTACTTGAATGACGCACAGCGGCAGATTGTTTTATTCCGCCCTGACGCCAAAGCCGTCAACACAGCCTTTGTCTGCGCTGCCAGTGCCAAGCAGGCGTTGCCAGCAGACGGCCTGCGCCTAATCAATGTTCTGCGCAATACCAGTGGCAAAGCCATTACACGGGTTGAGCGCAGCATCTTGGACGTTCAGCTTCCGAATTGGTATGAAACTGCAGTAGGAGCTGATGGCGTTAAGCATTACGTCTACGACGCGCTCGACCCTAAGAACTTTTACGTATTTCCAAAGCCAGCCGCAGCGGCCTCTATTGAGATTGTTTATGCGATGTCGCCCGTTGATATCGCCGTCAACAATTTCACGACGGATACGCAGGTTATTGGCATTGACGATGTTTACGCCAACGCAATCATGGATTACATGATGTACCGCGCCTACCAGAAGGACAGCGAGTTTGCAAACATCAACCGCTCCGGCGTGTACTTTCAGTCGTTCTCGACATCGATTGGGATCAAGTCTCAGGCAGATGGCGGACTACTAGAGAGCATGGTGGCTCAACAACCACGGCGTAATAACCAGTGAAGTACACCGATCTCTTAGTCTACGTCCTGACAGAGGTTCCTTCCTGCCCTGAGTTTACCGCTGAAAGGGCAATCAGAGACACCTGCATAGACTTCTGTGCGCGTACTGACTTGTACCGTGCAGAGCCTCAGACGCTTATCGTGTCGGCAGGGATTACAGAGTATGAGATTGACGCTCCTACGGGAACTGAACCTAACCACGTTACGGGTGTGTACCGCGCTGGTACGGCTCTGACAGCCGTTACGTATGAAGACTGCTTCATGCGCATTGAGTTATCGGATCGTAACGCCCCTAAGTATTTCACACAGTACGACAACAAGAACATCATGTTGGGGCCAAAGCCGCTTGCGCGTGAAACACTTAAGATTCTTTACACATTGAAGCCCACGCAGGTTTCTACCTCCATTCCAGACACCATTGGCTTGGAGCACCGCGAGACACTGGTCTCTGGAGCTTTATTCCGCCTTCAGATGATGGGTGGGCAACCGTGGATGGACGGCGCTGCAGCCGGAGCAAACCGCCAGCTTTATGAGCGCGGTGTGGTCATGGCAATGCGCCAAGCTAAGTACGGCCATAGCGGCGCTTCCTTAAGCGTAACTCCAAGGGAATTCATTTAATGGCTTACTCTGAAACCATCTATCTCGTTCAGGGCGATACGCTGCCGCAGCTTAAGATCACTGTGCGTGACCGGAACACTGCCGTTGCAGGCCAGACACTTGATCCTGATAACCAAAGCACATGGGCGTTGGTTAACCTCACCGGCTCTACGGTACGCCTTCGCGTGCGTGAGGTTGGCGGAACTACTATTAAACAGACACTTGTTGGCACGAATACCAACCCATCAGTTGGTGAGGTCGTGTTTGTGTTTGATTCAACTACGCTCAATACGGCTGGCGTATTTGAAGGCGAGATTGAATACACGTCTTCAGCCGGTGGCGTGCAGACCGTGTATGAGCTCATTAAGCTTCAGGTGCGCGAGCAGTTCACGTAAGGAGTAACCAATGGCGCATGCCGGTGAAACTGACAACGTTGATGCCGTCCAGATGTCGGCAACACTCAAGTACGTGGAGCCGTCAGCCACTGCGGAGTACGTTGAGCTTAAAGCAGAGGCTCGTTACAATCTACTAGCGTCCACAAGCAAGTATGTGACCCTAGCTGCGCAGGGTTTTTACACCCGACTTTCTGGTGGTCTGTCGTACATTAACCCAAAAGCTATTGCCCAACTTGGCAAATACATTGTCTTTCTTGTTGTTGCTGAGGCAACGCAGGCCGTTGATCAAATAGTGCGGTTCTTTGGCAAAGGCATGTCAGACACTGCGTCCGCTAATGATGCTGCACAGAAATCATTCAGCACTTCGCGTAGTGACGCGGCAACCACTGCTGACACCCTGTTCCGCCAAACAGGTAAGGTACGCGCTGACGGCGTTACCGGCACAGATGCAGCAATAAAAACTGCCAGCAAGGTTCAAACAGAAATCCTGTCTGCGTCTGACTTCTCAACTAAATTACTTGAGAAGCTGCAAAGCAATGCAGTTTCGACAACGGACGCTTTGTTGAAGACGATGGTGTTTTCGCGGTCCTTGTCTGAATCTTCGAGTGCTGCAGACCTTATTACGAAGACGTTTGGCAGGGGTCTTGGAGACCTTGCCTCCACAACGGACTTTACAAACACTTTGTTCCAGAAAGAGCGAACAGACCAAGCCGCTGCCACCGACATAAGTTTTCGCACAACAGGGAAGAACCTTAACGACGTTGCTACAACGGTTGATTCCAGAGAAATCAGTCTAAGTCGATCCCTAGCTGATGCCGGTCTTGCAGTGGATTTTGCGGAAAAGCTCTTTGAGAAAAGCCCCATAGACGCTGCGCAAGCAAGTGATGTTCGCACGCGCTCATTTGGTAAGGTGCTGTCTGATCTAGCCTATGCAACAGATGACGTTAACGGCGCGTCTGCTGATGATGACCAGACAATGCAGTTCTTTAAATTAATTAATGAAACAGCTTTTTCTTCAGAGATCATCTTGATTGTATCAAGTTACTCTAGAGTGTATAGCGATTCATCTTATGTGCTGGATGTATCTGAAAAACTATTTAGTAAATTGCGTACAGATCATACGGTGACATCTGACTCTGGCTTTGTTAAAAGCCAAGGGTACTGCGATATTGATTACTTCATGGAGGATTACGTAGGCTCCACAAGAACATTCTGAGGTTAAACATGAACACGAACGAAATGATTAAGGCCACTGGCCGATTAAATATCCAAGTTATTGGTCCTGATGGCATGATCAAAGATGAGCAGGCTGTAGACAACTTGGTTGTCACCGTTGGTCTGAATTTCATTGCAAGCCGCATTCGCGACGCAAGTGCGGCAGTCATGTCACACATGGCGGTTGGTTCTGGCAGCGCCGCTGCGGCAGCTAACAACACAGCCCTTGGCACTGAGCTTGGCCGTGTCGCACTGACCTCTTCTACCGCCACCAATAGTTCTGTTGCATTTGTTGCTACGTTTGGCGCGGGTGTCGGCACTGGTGCTGTTACAGAAGCTGGCCTCTTCAACGCAACACCGGCTGGCACCATGCTTTGCCGCACTGTCTTTGGCGTTGTGAACAAAGAAGCTGCAGACACAATGGTGATCACTTGGACTGTGACCATCGGCGCTGCTTAATTTTATTGTTGAGGCGAGTTTAAATGGCAACGATTGTAACACGCGCCGCTAAAGGCTCGCCTCTTACTAACAATGAAGTTGATACTAATTTTACCAATCTAAATACGGAGTTGGGGACGAAGGCTAATACTTCGTCTCTGGCAACCGTAGCCACCACTGGCGCGTATAGCGATCTTACCGGCAAGCCAACCAACGTCTCATCGTTTACCAACGACAGCGCCTACATTACGTCGGCTGCATTAACTACATACCAGCCGCTTGATGGCGATCTCACTGCAATTGCTGCGCTGGCTGGCACAACCGGCTTCGTCAAGAAGACAGCGGCTAACACCTACGCACTGGACACATCAAGCTACCTCACCGGCATCACTTCCGGCGATGTTACAACGGCTCTTGGTTTTACACCGTACAATGCAACGAACCCAAGCGGCTTCACATCTAACATCGGCACAGTTACCAGCGTCAACTTGACGGCAGGCACGGGCGTAAGCGTCTCTGGCGGACCAATAACGGCATCTGGCGCTATCACCGTCACCAATACGGCCCCAGACCAAGTCGTTGCCCTAACAGGCGCAGGCGCTACGGTTGTGACGGGCACGTATCCAAACTTCACGATCACTTCGCCTACGAGTGGTGCTGGCACCGTAACTAGCGTCGACGTTAGCGGTGGCAGCACGGGTCTGACAACCTCTGGCGGTCCAGTTACCAGCAGCGGGACGATCACGCTTGCAGGTACACTTGGCGTAGCCAACGGCGGCATGGGCGCAACGACACTCACCTCTGGCTATCTGCTTAAGGGTAATGGCACATCTGCTGTCAGCGCGTCTGTGGTGTACGACACGGGCACGAACGTCGGAATCGGCACTGTTTCACCAGCAAGTAAGCTAGATGTTGTAACTGGCGTTGTAGGCCAAATCTTTACGTTTCGCGGCGCAGGCACGGCCTCTGGCTTTGCTTCTGGTGTTTTGGCAGGCGCTAACGCATTAGAACTTACAACCGCCGGTACTGGTGGCGTTCAGGCAACTCGGATGATTTTTCGTGGCTCGGCTGACGCTGCCGACATTGAATTTTATCGCGGCGCACGCGGTTCTGAAACGCTTTCGATGTTTATCGAAGGTGATAACGGTAACGTTGGACTTGGTACAATAACGCCAAGCGCAAACTTGGAAGCCTTTGGGGTAGATGCTTCAATCATTACCCACCACAGCGGACAATCCCGTGGGGGCATAGCCGCACTTTCCGGCGCACGCATTGCGCTCACTACTACATCAAGCAACGATGATCTTGTATTCGGCTACGCAGCATCGCCAATTACGTCCGCTAGTTTTGTACCCCGCATGACGATTGATAATGGCAGCGGCATTATCACAGCGGCAACTGCTTTTAATGCGCCGGTCTTCAACGACAGCGTCAATTCCGCCTATTACGTTGATCCTGCCAGCGGCACAGTGCTTAACAGGCTTGTGTCAATAACAGGTGCGGGTAACAATAACGGCGGCAACTTGCAGCTTGGTGACAAGGACGTAAACACGGCCAAATGGTCTGTGATGACAGGGGGGCATTACAGCGGAACCTCAGAACCAAAGGGCGTTATGCTTATTGGTTCTTATTCGGCTTCGGGGGTTAACCAAGTCAGCATTGGTGGAAACGTCTACGAAGCCAACCCTGCAACGCAAATTGTGTTTTATACTGCAACCACTGCCACGCACGCAACAGGCGGAACAAGTCGCCTAAGTATTGACGGCAATGGCGTTGTGACCGCCAGCGTTGATCTCCGCGCACCTATTTTCTACGACAGCAACAACACGGCCTATTACGTTGACCCCGCCAGCACATCACGCCTTGCCAACACCCTTATAGGGGGTAATGAGGCGCTTATTTATGAAAGCACGACAAATGCTTTAGGCATCCGCACTGGCGCAACTGGCGCATATAAATACTTCAACTTTGATGCCAACGGTAACCTTTTTGCCAGCAATGGTAGTGTCCGCGCTCCCATCTTCTACGACAGCGACAACACTGCCCGCTACTTAGACCCTGCGTCCACCAGTGTTGTTAACACCGTCGAAGCTTACTACGGTAATGGATTTAGATCGTTTGTCGCAGGGTCGGCAAGTATAGCAAGTAGTATTTATTTCGCTGACGCAGGCAACACTCGTGCGTGGAACTGGCAGCTTGATGAAAATAACCGTGCTGCGCTTTGGGGATATAATGGTTCAGGCTGGTCAAAAACCCTAGGGGTTTCATTTAATGGAGCGGGTGTCTTCCTTCGCAACAGCAGTGGCACAGACATCTTAGCCTTTAGCGCATCCACCTTTGGATATTCTTCCGCCTACCGCACACTCATTCTTGGCGACCAAGCCAGCACTACCGTCTGCATTGGCGTTGACCCTGTTGGTAACCCAAGTGGGAGCTTTACTGGCACTGGTTCTGGCGTTGAAGTAATGTTTAAGAATGGCGCATATTTTATATCACCTAACAGCGCCAATAACTCATATAACAACTATCTGCGCCTTATTGACGGGTATGTGCAGTTCACCAATAGCGCCCGTGCGCCTATATTCTACGATAGTGACAACACTGGTTATTATTTCGACGGCGCAGGAACGACGTCTGCGAATATCGTCAATATCATCGGCGGCCTTGGTGTCTCTGACAGCAATAACGACCCTTACGGCAAGGTGGCGGTCACACGCGCAACCGGAAGCAACTTTACCTACTATGGCCTGACGCGCAGCGGACAGATGGTCTATGGCATGGGCATCGACACTTCCAACAACTATTGGATCGGCAACAGCACGGCTGGTGCTGATGGCGTGCGCTCTGGAACCCCATATCTGAGCCTAAATACCTCTGGGCAAATCACGGCGTCAGGCGACTTCCGTGCCCCGATTTTCTACGACAGCAACAACGCTGCTTATTACATTGACCCTAACGAAATTTCAAGAACACACAGGATGGGGGCTAACTACTTTGAGACAAATAACGATGTGAGTGTTGACACGCCGTTTGGTCTTTATTTTAACGGTGGCCTTTCGCAATCATACGGTATTTTCCGCGAAAGCGGCGCATGGTCGCATCCCTACCCTGACCTACGCATAGCCTTCCATACTGGCATAAAAATGGGCGCACTCGCAGGCTATGGGGGTATGCGCTTCTATACTAACAGCGACATGGCTACTCAAGTCATGTCCATCAATAATAGTGCAGATGGAGTTGGCGGTGGTCATGTATTTGTAAACGACGTTCTACAGGCTGGTGGCAGTCTTCGCGCACCTATCTTCTACGACAGCAACAACACTGTTTATTACATAGATGCTGCCAGTGGCTCTGTTATGAACTCGTTAATTCTTGCAGGAGATTTTACAGTCGGCAACGGCGCTGTTGCAAGTAACATCTTTATGGCGGACTCCGACGAAGGAACTCGCCGCATTCACTGCAACAGCAACCGTATCGGCTTCTTAAATCAAGCAGATGGTTGGGGTTCATTTTGTGCTGATGAGGGTAACTGGCAGTCAGAATATTCTGTCCGTGCACCTATTTTCTACGATAGCAACAACACTGCGCGTTACTTTGATGGCGTGTCGGGCTTGAACATGACAACGGGAACTAGCAGTCGAGTTACCGTATACACGGATGACAGTGGGCTTCATGTGGCTAACGGTGAAGGCGCAGGTGGCGATGTAAGAATTGGTGCTGCATATAATCGTGTAGGCATTTACAACAACCCATCCCTGCACCTTCAATCTGAAACATCAATTGAATTTTGGACGGGCAATACCCAGCGCGGCTATTTTGATAATGCGTCAAACCTGTTTGCAAACTCATCAATGCGTTCACAACTATTCTACGACAGCAATGACACTGGCTATTATATAAATCCCAACGGTGACAGTAACCTTAGCAAGACTTTCACCTATTTAGGCGGCAGGGACGTAAACGCTAACTGGAACACTGGTTTTCAAAATACGCCGCCACAAGCCTATAACTTCCACGGTGACATTTCTAGCGGTGGCCCCGCTGGAACATGGTGGTTCTACGAAAGTATGCGCCACTCAAATTCAAATGGTTATTGGGGGACGCAAGTTGCTTGGGGTTGGGAAGATAACGAAAGGCGGCTGCTACAGCGCAACGTTCAGAATGGCACGTTTAGCGCGTGGGTTGAGTATCTAAACACCAGTGGCCGCCAATACTCTGGCAACCTTACAATGACGGGTTCAATTATATCGTCAGCAAGCGATGTAAGAGCGCCCATATTCTATGACCAGAACGACACATCTGCTTATGTAGACCCCGCTGGCGCAAGCTGGATTAAGGGCGGTTTTCAGATGATGAACCCAAGCGCATCTAATGACTGCTTTGGCGGTCTTGAACTGCGTGAGAATGGCTTGGTAGCTGCATCACAATCATCGGCATCATACGCCCCAAGAGTTAACTTCCATTGGGGTTCAAGAGCCGCTGCTACCATTTACATGGACTCTGGCGGTCAATTTGTGTTTGGCGGACAGTCTGACATCACCAACAACCGCCGCTCTATCTTCTGTGCTGACCTATACGCAACGGGTAACGTCACTGCATATTATTCAGATGACCGTCTAAAGACACGCATTGGCAACATTGAAAACGCGCTCGACATTGTGTCATCGCTTAATGGCTTCCGCTACGTTGATAACGAACTGGCAGAGACATTTGGCTACGCAAACAATGGCACTCAACTTGGCGTTTCAGCACAGGAAGTGCAGAAGCATTTGCCAGAGATTGTTCGTGGTGCGGCATTTGATGTTGACCACGATGATCCAGATCACGGCTCCAAGACAGGCGAAAACTACCTGACCGTAGATTACTCGCGCATGGTTCCGCTGCTGATAGAAGCCATTAAAGAATTACGCCACGAAGTCGAAATGCTGAAGAAGTAGCATGACCCTTCAAGCTTCTGGAGCCATTTCCCTTGGCAATGTGAATACGGAGCTTGGGCTTTCGGCTACGGCCAATATATCGCTTAATGCTGCCGCCGTGAGAACCCTTGCTGCTGTGTCCTCTGGCGCAATTGCAATGTCCAATCTTTACGGCAAATCAAACGTAAGCTTTAGTCCCGCTGGCGGTGCTTCTGCGGGGACAGCAATCGTGCTTTCCGTTACAGAAAGTGAAGGAAATGTTGCAAGTCAGACAATTACTTGCAGTCAATCTGCGGTGTGGACTTATACAAGGTCTGGGTCGTTTGGCACACCAACAACAGGCTCTACTACGGCTGCGTCACGATCATTTACGCTTACAAACACTACTGGTTCTATACGCTCTACCACATGGACTGTGAGTGCAACTGCTGGCGGTGTTACCAAATATTGGAATGTCCAGCTTCAAAATGATGGCTACGCTTAATGTCTGCCATTACGAACAGTGGCACAATGAACTAACTTGCTTTTTTATTCATGATGAGCAATGAAGAATTACCTACAAATTTACAGCAATAGGAACTAAAATGACCTTAACATACACTTGGAGTCTTAAATCAATCAAGAAGTCTGATATTTCTGACCTTCAGGGTATTATTGTGCAGACAACTTGGACTTGCACTGGCACTGACGAAGACGGAAATGAAGGCGTATTCAACGGCGCAACGCCATTTAATCCAGCCGACGTAGATGCAGAGAACTTCACTGCCTACGAAGACCTGACCGAAACGCAGGTTCTTGAGTGGATTAAGGGCATAGTTGTTGGCGCTTACAAAGAACACGTTGACGGCCAGATCGCCAAGCAGATCGAAGCTAAGAAGAATCCTGTCGAAGAAGTTGCTGAGGGTGCATTCCCTTGGTCGCCTCCCGCCGAAGCTAGTTTAGAGGTATAAATATATGAGTGAAATGGACAATTTCAACGAAGAAGCCAAGCCAGATGGCATTGCGCTTACTCTGAATATTCAGGAAGTTAATATCGTTCTGAGCGCCCTTGCTGAGTTGCCACATCGTGTGTCTGACGCCCTTATCCGTAAGGTGTTTACACAGGCACAGGGTCAGCAGGCTCAGTAAGTAAATAGCACACCTCTCCATGTATGGAGGTGAGGAGGTAAGTAGATAGGCTGATAGATGGCTAGCATTAAACTCCAGACATTTGGTGGCGTGTTGCCCCAAGTTTCTTCCCGCCTTTTGCCGGACACAGCGGCAACTATCGCGGAGAACGCACGTCTGGACTCTGGCCGTCTTTCAGCTTGGCGAGCTCCGCTTGCGATTAACGATCACAACAGTGGGGCCTTTACCGTTCCTTCCAACACACGCACGATCTATAAGCACCGTGACAGAGCAGGAAACGCCTACTGGCTTGTGTGGACTACGGATGTCCACGCAATTGCCTCACCCATAGCTGAAGACCCATATGACCGTCTGTATTGGACGGGTCAACAGTTCCCCCGCATGTCGATTGGGACTGAGGTCACTGGCTCTGTCAATCCAACCTATGAGCCATCCGTCACGCGCAAGCTTGGCGTTCCACAGCCAACAGATACACCTACGGTTGCAGTTTCAACGGCACTTCCAAACTCGACTGCCATCGCTCTTTCTCGTGCCTACGCCTACACATGGGTATCGGGGCTTGGTGAGGAGTCTGGTCCATCGCCTGCATCTGCCATTATCGATGTTAAGTCCGGTGAGATCGTAACCATCACTCTTACTGGAACGGTTCCTGCCCACATTTACAATACTGGCGGTAGACCGGCAGCGCGGCGTATTTACCGCACGGGCGCTAACGGTGATTTTCAGTTCGTCAAAGACATTGCCTACGGCACAGCGTCGACCACCGACAGTATTCTTGACGAGAACCTTGGCGAAATCATTCCCACAACGGAATGGGACGCGCCGCCAGACGAAGTCGCTGGAGATCACCCTGACGGCCCATTGCTTGGATTAACGGCAATGCCTAATGGTATTGTAGCCGGATTTACAGGTAGGTCGGTCTTCTTCTCTGAAGCCTTTATACCGCATGCATTCCCGCGCTCGTACTCGCTGACCACCAAGTCAAAGATTGTTGGTCTTGCCAGCATCAGCATTGGTCTGCTTGTAATGACGCAGGGTAAGCCTGTCCTGATTACCGGATCATCACCAGCGTCTATGGCGGCTGTGGAGATCGACAACAACCAAGCGTGCGTTTCAGGTAGGTCCATAGCCGACATGGGTGAGGTTGCCCTGTACGCCTCTCCTGACGGCATTGTAGCGGGTGGTGAGAACGGTGTGTCGCTGGTGACAGATGGGATTTTTTCCCGCGACCAGTGGCAAGCCCTGAACCCGTCAAGCATTCACGGTTATCACTATGAGGGCCGCTACATCTTCTTCTGGCTAAATGGCGGAAGCAGTGGCGGCTACGTCTTTGACGGACGCGGCAATACGCCAATGATTTCGACGCTGAACTATTACGCAAAGGCTGGATTTAATGATCCTGTCGACGATGCTCTGTATTTGGTAGTTACCGAAGGCGGCTCGACAACCGTTCGTAAGTTCGATGCTGGCAGTGCATTACCATACGCATGGCAGTCTAAGGAAGTGCGGCTTGAAAAGCCCATCAATCCTTCCTGCGCTATAGTAGACGCAGAAGCCTATCCAGTAGCCTTCACGCTATACGCTGATGGCGTACAAAAGCACACGCAGTCTGTGACCAGTGGATTGCTGTTCCGCCTACCAGCCGGTTATATGGCAAAGGAATTCCAGTTTAAGCTAACTGGCACCACTGACGTAAACCAAGTGCTGATTGCGGAGTCGCCGGAGGAATTCCAGTGAGCCTGCCCAAAACCCCGATTAAGGGTGATGCAGAGACTAGGCGCTTTCTTGAGGCGGTACGCCAGCAAGTAGATAGCACCACAAACAACGCTCTGACGCTCAATGACCTGCGCTCAAACGGCTTCTTTGCTAATAACGGAATTGATGTCGGCGGCAATGATGACGTTGCCCCACCAACGACGCCGACAAACCTTCAAGCTAGCGGTGCGTTTGAAAGCATCATTATTACTTGGGGCTTTGCTGACTATGTCGGTCACAGTAATTCGCGAATTTACCGATCCCTTACCAACGTTTTTGCAAACGCCGAAGTGTTGGCAAACGTAGATGGTCGCGTTTACGGAGACGTGGTCGGCGGCAATAAAACTTATTATTATTGGGTTTCGAACGTCAACGTAAACAACATAGAGTCCGCAACCAGCCAAGCTAATGGCGTGCAGGCAGTAACGTTACCAAACACGCAAGCCCTGCTGAATGCATTGACGACAGCTATAACTAGCTCGCAACTTAACAACGCTTTAGGCGCACGCATCAATTTAATTGACGGTATCGACACTCTTGTTGGCAGCGTAAATGCGAGACTTAAAGCCCTTGACACAGAGCTCACCACTGAACTGAACCAGTACACGAATGACCAAATATCTGCGTCTAGTACCTCATTAACAAACACCTTTAACAACACGTTAAATAGCTATGTAACAACTGCAACGCTCACAAATAATTACTATACAGCGGCTGGTACAAACAGCGCAATTGCTACTGCCAATAGTACGTTAACAGCCAACTTTAACAGCACGTTAGGTGGCTATGTAACAACTGCTACGCTCACAAATAATTATTATACAGCGGCGAGTACGAACAGCGCAATCTCTGCTGCCAATAGTACATTATCAAGCAATTTTACCAGTCAATTAGGTAGCTACGTAACAACCGCCACGCTCACAAATAACTATTTTACGGGGACGACAACCAACGCTGCGATTGCCTCATCTGTCGGACAGGTTAGCGCACGGCTAAACAACTTTAATGGATCGTCTGGCGTAACCGTAGAGCAGTCATATACGGCAGAGGCTAGTAAGGTTACCGGACTGCAGGGGCAGTACACCGTCAAGATTGATAACAACGGGTATGTTTCCGGCTTTGGCTTGGCGTCTACTGCGGTCAATGGAACGCCGTTTTCGGATTTCATTGTTCGTGCAGACAGGTTTGCAATCTCAAGTCCATCTGGTCCAGCCATAGCGCCAGTGACGCCATTTATCGTCACAACAGCTACATCAGTGATAGACGGCGTCTCCATTCCCGCTGGTGTCTACATCAAGTCTGCAACAATTCTAGACGGCGCAATAACAAATGCAAAAATCAAAGACGCCGCCATTGACGATGCAAAGATCGCATCCCTTAGCGCAGCTAAGATTACAACCGGCTCACTTGACGCTGCGCGGGTCACCATCGACGGCGTGACGTTAGATACATACTACGACGCTTCAATTGCCCGTAACCGTCTGCGTATCAGAGACCTTGGTGTCGGCACCGCCAAGATTGAAAACGCCGCCATCAGCACATTAAAGATTGCCGGTAATGCGGTGACGCTGCCACTGGTTTATACCGCTGCAGATATTAACGTAACATCGACAATCACCGTCGGCAGCGGAACTAACTGTGTGACGACCTATGTCGGCGCGAACTTAGGCGATTGGGAATTAAATTACTTCACCTATCAACTTTATTATGTAGGCGCTAACCTTGGAAGCTATACCTATGTCTGTACCGCTGGCAGCGGTGTTACCGGCGGTCAGGACGTAATCGAGACTGCATTTATTACTGTCGGTGACAACGCCGCAAGCGGCGGTTTAATTGTTGTTTTTTATGCAACACTAGATGCCACTCAATTTATAGACAGCGCCCAAAAAATTGCGCTGCTTATCGACACCGGAAGTGGCTACACACTATCTCGTCAAACGACTGTGGGTACGGTTACCAATAACGGTAATACCTATGCATCACTGCCCATTGCCATCGCGACATCTATTAACGGCGTCACGTCGGCGCGGTTTAAAGTTGTGACGGGTAAGTTCCAAATTCCGAATGCAGGAACAAACAACTCTTCCTACATGCGAAACACAACATTATCCGTGCTGGGGGCAAAGCGATGAACACCTTTGTTTTTGACACTAATGGTAAGTGTCTGTATTCAATGAATTATATAGTAGAAGCAGAAGCCTATCCAGATGCTGGAAAAGTTCTGCACGTCGAAGACGAGCTTAATCCAAATGAAATTTGGTACGACTTTGAAATGAGCCGCCTGACAAACAAAACTGCGTTCGAAGAGATTGTGGTAACTAACGAAATCCAAAACCTTCCTATAGGCACATTTGCCAACGTAAACGGGTCGACGGTTGTCGTTGATGACGGATCACTTGAGCTAGAAGTCAGCGTGTCGCAGGACGTGCCGGTCTTTCTGAGCCACGTTAGCCACCACACAAAGCAAGTGGAGGTTCCCTGTGAAGCTTAAAGTTGAAACAGATTATCGCGTCCTTCGTGTACGCGATTATCCACCCATCGCTGATCAGCTTGATGCTGTGTGGAAGGGCGGAGAGGCTTTAGACAAAATGCGTGCGCAGGTCATGGCAATAAAAGAAAAATACCCAAAGAAATGATGTACGCAGCAAATATAAGAGAAGTGTGGGATGTTGTAGCTGTTGGACTAAAAGAAGTTGCCAAAATAGTAAAAGCAGACTGGATACCAGAAGATATCTATCATCAGGTATTAAGTGGTAAATCCTTTATCTTTATGCACTCTTCCGATAATGAGAGTTTTGTTGTATTAAGCCAAAGAAAGAACCCGTATTTAGATAGCTCAGTCCTTATAGTTGATGTGGCTTATAATAAGACGGGAGACGCTATTGATCAGTATCAGCCCTTGCTAGAGGAATTAGCAAAAGAGGTGGGTGCTGGCTACATTGAGTTCTCTTCCCCGCGTTCGGGATTCAAGAGAGTGGCCGACAAGCATGGCTACACATCTGTCTGCACGACGTATAGGAAACAATTGTAATGGGAAGTGCCAAAACCCCTGACGAGACTGAACAGGAACGTGCATTAGCGGAAATCGCTGCGCAACGTTTTAACCGCTACAAAGAGGTCTTTGCGCCTCTTGAGGATCAGTACATTCAGCAAGTCTTCGATGTCCGTAATCAGGACAACTACGAGACGGCGGGTGGTCTTGCAGCGGCAGAGTACCAGCGCAGCTTCCAGAAGGCTCAGAACGATCTCTCTGGTCAGATGATGCAGCAAGGCGTCGATCCATCCTCTGGTGCTTATGAAGGCAACAGTGCAGCCCTGCGCCGTGCGCAAGCTGTTGGGCAAGGGCTTGGTGTATCCGGCGCTAAAGTCGCCAACACAGATCGCTTTTATCAGGGCCTTAAGGGTATTACCGCAATTGGTCAGGGTCAGGCAGCGGATGCCATCACCGGCATGGGTGATATTGCCAAGACTGCACGCGAGAACGCAAACCGTGACGCAGAAAATTCCTTCAATTCAAGCGGCATGATCCGCTCCGGTGTTGCAGCCGGTCTTGGTTACGCAGCATCTCCGTACATTGACTCTAAACTTAAGCGTCCAACTACAGCGCCAAAGACCACATTTAGCGGCGTGACTAGCGGACAGGGAGGTGGCTAATGAGCTTCTTTGATAACTTAGCATTTGTGATGGGTGGTCAAGATCAGATCACACCGGAGTTTCGAAACAGTTTTGCTGAATACGAAACTGAGGCAAGAGCGCCTGCGTCTATGGGCGCAACACCTGAGTCCGCCTTTGCTGCCCCAGCCACGATGGGTACTGCACTTACAACAGCACCCGCTGGTACGCCAATGTTTGAAGGGCAACCCCAGTTTAGGGGCGGGATGTTTGGATTGGGCGGCATGCCCACTGGCTACAACACGTTTACTGACGCTCCAGCCGATACGGTTACTGAAGGCGCTGGCGGTGGGCTATACGGCGGTTCTGTTGCTTATAATCCAACTGCTTCTGCTTACGGCAACATTGATCCTTCTGGTTATTTGTACGACAAGAAGAAGGGCGCATCAAACCTGAATGCTGCAGTGCAGCGTGCGCAGTATCAGGACTATCTCAACCGCTTTGCGCCAGTAGAAAACTATCTGGTCGGACAGGTTGACGGACGCAATACCAAAGACCTTGGCTATGACGTAGCGCGAGCAAACCAAGCCGTTGGGAATGCTGGCCTAAACCTTCAGGGTCAGCAGGAACGTGCAATGGGTCGCTTTGGTCTTGCGACAAGAGCGCCATCAATTGCGACTTCAAACGAAATCACTGGCGGTCAAGTCGCCGCAATGAACCAAGCTCGTATTGCAGATGAGGCCCGTGCGCTCTCACTCGTATCCGGCTCTGGTAATCAGGCAGGGGGTTAATAATGGCAGGTTTGATCGGCATAGGCCGTAACACTCTTGGGCAGGCAAATGTTGGGTTCCAACAGTCAGCCAATCTAGAAGACAACCGCAATGCAATGGGTGATCAATTGCGTCAGGCGCGTGCAGCGCAGCGTGCAAGCATGGTCACTACCGGAGCAGGTCTTGGTGGCTCTGTTGGTGTGAACAATCTCATGGCAGCAAACGCTGCAGCCAACACTGCAACCATTGCTGCACCGATTGGCGCTACAACTATTGTTCCAACAGTAATACCAGCCGCCTTACCATCGGGTGGGCTTGTTGCGACAGGCGGAGCGGTTGGCACAAGTACTGGTTTGGGAGCCGGAGCCGCAACAACAGCAGGAAT
>Ga0208800_1000046_pt1 | contig 24882 bp, 10 predicted proteins | sample ColrivemetaGS541_FD_187619 | JGI IMG/M metagenome (GOLD analysis project Ga0208800, IMG submission 187619) | Estuarine microbial communities from the Columbia River estuary - Freshwater metaG S.541 (SPAdes) (version 2) | ecosystem: Environmental > Aquatic > Marine > Intertidal zone > Estuary ...
AACGTAATTGCTCCTTTTACAAATTCACAATACGATATATTTGCTCAAAATGAAAGATTTTCCTTAATAAGATGGGGATCACAAGTCGATTTAGTACTTCCATTGGATGAACGATTCGATTTTGATCTTGTTTTAGATGACCACATGCATGTGAATGCTGGATTAGACAAATTAGTTAAAATTAATTTTAAAAACAATGAATCAATCAAATCACCACGAAGATGATATCTTCAAAGAAAAAAGAAAACCCAAAACCCCAATTAAATTTAAAATTCAATTAAACGAAGAGCAAAAACAAGCTAAAGCAAAAATATTAAATAGCACAGTTACCCTATTAGCAGGGGCTGCTGGTAGTGGTAAAACGCTATTAGCTTGTCAAATTGGTCTAGAAAAATTGTTTATGAAAGAAGTTGATAAAGTGATTATCACTCGACCAACTGTATCTAAAGAAGAAATTGGATTCCTACCAGGCGATTTACGAGAAAAAATGGATCCTTGGGTTCAACCAATCTACCAAAACATGTATCTACTTTATGATAAAGAAAAAGTAGAAAAATACATAATCGATGGTTTTATAGAAATTGTACCTGTTTCATTTATGAGAGGTAGAACATTTGTAAATTCTATAGTAATTGTAGATGAAGCTCAAAACGTTACTCACGAACAAATGGAAATGATTGTTACTCGTATTGGTAAAGGATCAAAAATGATCATTTGTGGTGATGATAATCAGGTAGACTTAAAACAAAAGCGCGATTCAGGATTTAAATTCTTATATTCAGCATCTAAAAAAATTAAAAGTTTAGAGGCAATATCATTAAAACAAAATCATAGAGATCCTATTGTAGAAGATTTAATTAATCTATACAACGATGCGTATAACCAAGGTTTAAGTTTAGGAACATCAGGTACTACAGGAAGCTCAAAAAGATAGGAATGAAACATAACTTTTTAATATTTATAATTAAAAGGCATGGCAACTTTCACTTCCCAAATATTTGAGATCTTAACATTAAACGGAGACAATGTAGGATCTTCTGTTACTCAAACAATTAATAATATTAATTACGTAGATAATAGAATTCTTAGTGTTCCAACTGGTTCAGTTACAACATTATTTTCAATGGATTCAACACCAGGTGCTGGTACATTTGTAACTAGTAGTATACAATACGTTAGAGTAACTAATAATTCAACTGTTACTCCTATTAAATTAATTGTATCATCTTCAACAGAAGCTATGAGTTTCTTAATTGCTACTGGTAGTTCATATATGATGTCTACAAGTAAAATGACAGGAAGTACTAGTGGATTAATATTTAGTGATGTTAAATCAGTAAAAGTACAACCATCAAGTAGTGATGCGAGTATAGAATATTATATTGTAACAACCTAATAAAAAATTATGGCAAACATACCTATTTGGCCTGGTTCATCTTCATTTGCTCAAGTATCAGCATCTTATTATGCTACACCTAGTACATGGCCACCTCCAACCCCTTTTGGATTTTATGATACTGATTCTCAATTTCAAACGGATGCTAATAAAGTTGCTAACTTTTGTGCTTTGCGTTTAGGTTATCCTATTGAAAACGTCGAATTACAAGATATTAATTTTTGGGCTGGATTTGAAGAAGCAGTAACCATATATGGAAATGAATTATATGCTTTCCAAACAAGAGATAATTATTTATCTTTAGAAGGAGCTCCTACATCCGTAGATGTTAATGATGATATTGTTACACCTACCTTTTCTACTATTGTTAGATTATCTCAACAATATGGTGAAGAAGCAGGAACAGGGGGTAATGTAATATGGTATAAAGGTAGACTAGCTTTAACCCCAGGACAACAACGTTATGATTTAGCCCAATGGGCAGAAGATGAAGGCATTGTAGGTGGTATTGAAATAAAAAATGTTTATTACCAAGCACCACCAGCTGTTAGTCAATTATATTCTCCTGCTTTAATAGCAGGACAAGGTGGTTTAGGAGGTGTTCCTGCTGCTGGTTTATATGGATTTGGATATGGTACTGCTGCTTATTTGATGATGCCTACAAGTTTTACTATGCAAAACATTCAAGCAATTGAGATGCAAAACCAAGTAACACTTTCAAATTATTCATTTAATATTATAAATAATATAATTTCAGTATTCCCAGTACCAGGTACTGGTATTTTTGGTGAAGATGGATTTGAAGGTGGATTAGATTATGGTATTTATTTAGTATTTGATTTTATTAAAATTCAAGATAGATTAGATGCTGCCTTTGGAGATGGAACAAATAAAATTTCAAACACATCAAACGTTCCTTATGTAAATCCAACATATTCTAAAATTAATTCAATTGGTAGAAGTTGGATTTTTGAATATACATTAGCTAGAGCTAAAGATGCTTTAGGATTAGTAAGAAATAAATACTCAACTATTCCCATCCCAGGATCAGAAGTAACTTTAAATGGAGATAATTTAGTAACATCAGCCGCTACAGAAAGAGAAGCATTAATTGTAAGATTAAGAGAATATTTTGATCAAACTTCACGTCAAGCATTACTTGAAAGAAGACAAGCAGAATCAGTAGCTAGAGTGGCTGAAATTAGTCAAGTACCAATGACAATTTTTATAGGATAATATGGCTTTATACGGAGGTGCTCGTGATATATCAATGTTTAGAAGAGTCAACCGAGAGTTGATGGGAAACATTATATCTCAAGAAGTAATATTTTATAAATACAATGTAGCTAATACAACAGTTAACATGTATGGAGAAGCAGCAGAAGGAAGAAGTTTTGCTGATCCTGTTATGTTATTTGCTTTAGTAGAAGTAGGAGACTCAACATCCCCAACTAGTGATTTAGGTGTTGATTTTGATTGGCCTCTTACTTTTAATTTTTTAATTGATGATTTATTAAGTCCTACACTAGATTATAATATTAGTATGAGTTTTGGTTCAAACTTAAATCCATTATCTGGGTCTTATGGTGCTAATTTACAACCTGCAGTGGGCGATATTATACAATATCAAAATGGATATTGGGAAGTAGATAATACTAATACCACCCAGTTTTATGCAGGTAAAGATCCTGCTTATCCTTATTATGATGCTGATGGAAATAATCCTTTAAATCCTGGATTAGAAAATTTTGGATATAACGTTGGAATAGAATGCGTATGTCATTATGTACCATCAGATCGTGTTAATATTATATTATCAAGAATGTAATGGCTAAAACTAGATTAAATAAACCAACTCCAAAAACACAAAGAGAAATTAGTGTTGAGCAACATAAATCAGATTATGTTCCTGCTGGTAATCCTAATTATGACGATCCTAATGTTAAACCTGTTAGTAGAGCTTTACAAACTTCATTTAAAGGAGATAATGTAAAACCATTTAGTATTGGTATTCAGGATATTGATGAAGCTGTATTTTATTATTTTGAAAATGTAATACAACCTTCAGTTTTACAAAATGGTGAACGTTTACCTGTTCCTGTAATTTATGGTTCTCCTGAAAAATGGAAATCATATCAAAAAGATGGATATTACAGAGACCAAAATGGTAAAATTATGGCTCCTCTAATCATGTTTAAACGTGATTCACTAGAAAAAAATAGAACAATTGGTAATAAATTAGATGCTAATAATCCTCATAACTACAGTGTTTCTACTAAAAAATATGATCCAAGAAATTCATACGATAATTTTAAAGTATTAAATAATAGAACTCCTGAAAGACAATTTTATGCAACTGTAATTCCGGATTATATTACTATTACTTATACATGTATTGCTTTTACATATTATGTAGAACAATTAAATAAAATAGTAGAAGCAATTGAATATGCTTCCGATGCCTATTGGGGTGATCCTCAACGATACAAATTTAAAGCAATGATTGATTCATTTGGATTCCAAACTGAATTAGTTAATAACGATGAACGCATTGTAAGAAGTACTTTTAACATAAAATTAAATGGATATATCGTTCCAGAAATTTTACAAAAAGATATAAATTCATTAAAAAAATATACAGACACAACAAAGGTACTTTTTTCAATTGAAGCTTCTTCAATTGATGCTTTATATACAGGCCAAGATAATGGGGATGGAACTATTACAGAAAGAGAAACATTAAAATCTTTAGAAAATCAAAAAAGAACTGGATTGATACCTTAGTCTGCCATATTTATAATGGATAAAACCTAAAAATAAATAATGGCCATAGTTAGATTTCTTGACCAAGTTCCCGTTGGCGTATATAATGTAGACCCCAATACCGGAAGTGGTACTATTGATATATATCAAAATGGTACACTAGTAAGTTCTAGTGTACCTTATATAAACTTTACTGGTTCAGTTCAACTGTCTCAATTTAATACAACCGGTGTAACTGTTTTTATTTCAGGTTCAGGAAATGGATTTCCATTTTCTGGTTCAGCTGTAATTACAGGTTCATTAGTAATTTCTGGTTCAAATCCCCTTGTTGTATTTGGTTTAGGACAAAATTTAACACCAAATCAAGTTGTAACTTATAATACAAGTTCTGGATTATTTAGTTTTACTCCTTTAAGTGTTATATCATCCGGTACAAGTGGTACTTCAGGTGCAACTGGCACTTCAGGAGTAAATGGTACTTCAGGAGTAAATGGTTCTTCAGGAACTACAGGTACCTCAGGTTCTTCAGGTAACTCAGGTACCTCAGGTTCTTCAGGTAACTCAGGTACCTCAGGTTCTTCAGGTAACTCAGGTACTTCAGGTTCTTCAGGAGCTACAGGTACCTCAGGTTCTTCAGGTAACTCAGGCACTTCAGGTTCTTCAGGAGCCGATGGTACGTCTGGTTCCTCAGGAGCTACAGGTACAAGCGGTTCCTCGGGAGCTACAGGCACAAGTGGTTCCTCGGGAGCTACAGGCACAAGTGGTTCTTCAGGAGCCGATGGTACATCTGGTTCCTCAGGAGCTACAGGTACAAGCGGTTCCTCAGGTGCAGGTGGCACTTCAGGTTCTTCAGGTGCAGGTGGCACTTCAGGTTCTTCAGGAGCAGATGGTGCATCAGGTTCTTCAGGTGCAGGTGGCACTTCAGGTTCTTCAGGTGCAGGTGGCACTTCAGGTTCTTCAGGAGCAGATGGTGCATCAGGTTCTTCAGGTAACTCAGGTACTTCAGGTTCTTCAGGAGCTACAGGTACAAGCGGTTCCTCAGGAGCTACAGGTACATCCGGGATTACTCAATCAACAGGTTCATTATTAACTACAGCTAGTATAAACTCAAATACTATTACTTTTACTAAAGGTGATGGTTCAACATTTCCAATTACTGTAGATACAGGTTCAGGAGGCGGAGGTGGATCTTCAATATTCCAACAATCAGGTTCTACAGATGTATATTTTACTACTTCTTCAATAAAAATATCAGGAAGTACATTACAACCAGCAGGATCATCTCCAATAACAACTACAGCTTCTCAAGCAGCAAATAATTACGCAATATCAGTAAGCCAATCAGGATGGTTTTATAATCATAATGCTGGAGTTCCAACTTCAAATGCTTGGGGTTCAGGTTTAACAGGTTCATATTTTAATAACTTTACAAGTAATACAGACGTATCTGAAATTTTAAGATTTATGGCAGGATTATTAAGTGCTTCTGCACCTGATGCTTCTCCAAATACAAAAACCTATAGTACTACTCTTACTGAAAATCAGTTGAATACAGGAACATCTACTGCACCAGCAGGATCTGTACCTTCAGGTTCAACTAATACAGATGTTACTTATTTAACTGCTCAAGGATTTGCACCTGTTGGTTCAACTCTATTTTCTGGTAAAACTATATATAGTACATCAACTTTTTCATCTAACTATTCAAGTTTAGCTTCTGGTTCTACTACAGTATCATCTTCAGTAAATGCTCAATTATTTGGATTAGGACCCTTAACAAGTGGTGGCCCAACTCAATTTAATGTTTCTGGAACTATTAACTTCTTTTATTCTGATAATAACCTTGAGACTAGTACAGCTACTTCACAATCAGAAAATTTATTATCACAAGCTACTTTTGGATCAGCAAATGGTTTAACATTAGCTAAAATTAATACAGCTAACCCAGCAGTAATTCCATCAGCTTACCAAGATGGTTTATTTGCTAATATTTATACTTCAAGTTTATACAATGGTGGAAGAACACTTACAAGTGTAAGTGCTTCAGGTTGGTATCATATTAGTGCATCTATAAAAATCCAATCAGGTAGTTCAAATTATAGTACTCCTGCAGTTGACACAACAAGAATTTTTTATTCTCCAATAGCTAGTTTAACAATTCCTGCTAATACATTAGCAGCTACAAATTTTGGAAATGTTGCTTTAACAGCAACATCACGTTCATTATCTGGAGCTCCTTATTTATTAACAGCTACTTGGGCTATTTCATCTTCAGCAACAGGATTATTTAATCCATTATATGCTAACTCAGCTACAATTGCTGATTTAAATGAATCAGATTCTTTAATAGTATTAGCAGGAACTACAGCCGCATCAACATTAGGGGGTACTGTACAAACATCAAACGCAATTTTTGATTCAACCGGTGCTACCGCAAGAATAATTGGTACTATACCGTTTGAAACGGATATAGTAAAACTTACTGGTTCAGCTACATTCGATGCTGGTTCAGCAGGAGCAGAAAATATTAACCAAACAGGATTAGGTACTACTACTTACAGTTTATTAACAAGAGGTGTTAATAAAAACAGTACTCAATCTACTTTAACTACTCAAACAATAAATTATTTTATTAGTGGTACTTTTGGCCAACCAGTAGGATCAGGTTCAATGGCTTACTATGGTAGGGCACAAGGATACGATGGTGGTACATTAACAGGTACTACAGAATTATTTAGTGGAGAAACCTATAGAATTAAAATAACAGATCCATTATTATCAGGATCATATGCTAATGGTACTAAATTTATTACAGCTTCATATGATGCTTATAATTTAGATGATTTAGATTTACAAGTAAAACCAGGATTTTTAGTAAAACCTTCTGGTTCAAATGCTAACGGATACTGGTTAGCCAATCCAAATGAAGCTCAAACATACAAATATTATGCTAGAGCATTCCAAACAAACGGAGCAGCTTTTAGTACTATGACTTTAAGTGTGGGACAAACATTAACATCATGGACTGGTTCAGCTAATAATGCTGTTTCGGCTTTAATTATGTTCTCGTCCTCTGTAGCAGGCACTGTTATTCCTAGTAGTGGTGGATTAACTTTAACAAGAGCTGTTTTATTTGACCCAAGTTCATTGTCTTCATTATCAGTAGCTACTAACCAAGCAAATGATAATTTTTTAAATCCATTTACAACAGCAATTGATATAAAAGGAAATAACCAAGGAGGTTCAGGATTATCAGGAACTACATATACTATTCCTCTTACTGATACTCTTAACCAGATTTTATCATCTACCTATAAAGATTTAATAATTATAATAAGATATAATGGCCAACCTTCAACACCAGTTTCAACAATTACAGTATCCTTTAGTTAATATAATATAAAAAATGGCATTTGATAAAAATATAAAATCGAATAGATTACTACAAAGTAAAAGGTATACTGAAGCAACTTTTGATAGTCAGGAAGCATACACTGCGGTATTAGATATAAACTCAGGTGAAATCTATACTCAGCAAAATGTAATTCCTTCCTCTAGTATCCCCTATTCTGGTTCTAGTCAAAATGGTTTATTTGTTGTTTCCGGTTCGGATAATATTTTACAATATTTTTATAGATTACCTTTAACCCCTGGACCAGCTTCAGGAAGTTTATATCCCGTTTGGTTTGCTATTAGTTCATCAATTACTGCTTCTGTATCTAACCAAGTAATTCAAACAGATCAATTAACAAGTTTTATATCTAATAAATATGCTGTACCAACTTTAGGTCCTTACAATGCTGAAGAGGCATCTCCCAACACAGCATATAACGTAGTTCTTACAACTGGAGCAACAGCAGCAACAGCTACAGTAATATCCGTTAACGATTATGTTTTTGATTATAAACAAGGTGTTTTACAATTTACACAAAATGATCCTACAACATCTTCTAAATTATATCTTACTGCCTACAAGTATGTAGGTAAAACATTAAACCAATCATTATTATCAGGTAGTGGTGGAAGTGGTTTTCCTTTTACAGGTTCAGCACAAATCACAGGTTCATTAGGAGTTACAGGTAGTGTAAATTTTACAACATTACCAGTTCAAGATATAGTTAATATTGTAACTTATAATACATCATCCGGACAATTAGGATATGTAAATGTTACTTCAGGTACAAGTGGTTTCGCAGGAACAAACGGCACTTCAGGTATTTCAGGTACTTCAGGAGCTTCAGGTACAAATGGTTCATCAGGTTTAAATGGTTCTTCAGGATTAGTTGGTTCAAATGGTTTATCAGGAGCTACAGGTTTCTCAGGTTCTTCAGGAGCAGATGGTACATCAGGTTCTTCAGGAATTAATGGTTCATCAGGAGCTACAGGTATAAATGGTTCTTCAGGTATTTCAGGTTTATCAGGTTCAACTGGTTCATCAGGAATTAATGGTTCCTCAGGTAATACAGGTACAAATGGTTCATCAGGTCAATCAGGTACAAATGGCTCTTCAGGTTTAGATGGCTCTTCAGGAGCTTCAGGTACAAATGGTTCTTCAGGAGCTACAGGTACCTCAGGTTCATCAGGAGTTGCAGGAACAAGCGGTGCTACAGGTACCTCAGGTTCTTCAGGAGCAGATGGTACATCTGGTTCTTCAGGTAACTCAGGTTCATCAGGTAACTCAGGTACATCAGGTTTAACAGGTACAAGCGGTTCCTCAGGAGCAGATGGCACTTCAGGTTCTTCCGGAGTTGCAGGAACAAGCGGTGCTACAGGAACTTCAGGCTCCTCAGGAGAAACAGGTACAAATGGCTCTTCAGGTGCTAATGGTACTTCAGGTAACTCAGGTACATCAGGTTCTTCAGGAGCTACAGGTACATCAGGTTCTTCAGGAGCTACAGGTACAAGCGGTTCCTCAGGAGCAGATGGTACCTCAGGTTCTTCAGGTGCACTTGGCTCTTCAGGTGCTACAGGTACTTTTGGTTCTTCAGGAGCAACAGGTACATCTGGTTCTTCAGGTGCTGTAGGTTCAAGTGGTTCCTCAGGAGCGGATGGCACTTCAGGTTTAAGTGGTACAACTGGAACTTCAGGTTTAAGTGGTCAATCAGGTACAAATGGTTCTTCCGGTTTAAGCGGACAAAATGGTTCAAATGGTTCTTCAGGTATAAGCGGAGAAACAGGTACAACTGGTTCTTCAGGTATAAGCGGACAAAGTGGTTCAACAGGTTCATCAGGTTTAAGTGGTGAAAATGGTTCAAATGGCTCTTCAGGAACTTCAGGTAATTCAGGTTCAACTGGACTTAATGGTTCTAGTGGTGATTCAGGTTCAACTGGATCTAATGGTTCATCAGGTGCTAATGGTTCATCAGGTGTTAGTGCTTTAAGTGGTACTAGTGGTTCAACTGGATTTAATGGATCTAGTGGTGAAATAGGTACATCAGGTAATAGTGGTTCAACAGGTTCAAATGGATCAAGTGGATTAGCAGGTTCACAAGGTGTTAGCGCATTAAGTGGAACTAGTGGTTCTACAGGTTCAAACGGATCTAGTGGAATATTAGGTACAAACGGATTAAGTGCAGAAAGTGGAACTAGTGGTTCAACTGGTTCTTCAGGCACATCAGGATCTACAGGAATTGCAGGTGCAAGTGCATTAAGTGCAACTTCAGGTTCAACTGGTTCAAGTGGTACTATAGGTTCTTCAGGTATAGCAGGAACTTCAGGTGACAGCGCATTAAGTGGTACATCAGGATCAAGTGGTTCTGTAGGTTCAAGTGGTATTGTTGGTACAAATGGTTCAAGTACATTATCAGGTACATCTGGTTCATCAGGTTCAACTGGTTCATCAGGATTAGTTGGTTCAAATGGTTTAAGCGCAGAAAGTGGAACTTCAGGTTCTACAGGTTCAAATGGTTCTTCAGGTATAGCAGGTACTTCAGGTATTTCATCATTAAGTGGTACTTCCGGTTCAAATGGCTCTTCAGGATTATCAGGTTCACAAGGTGTTAGCGCATTAAGTGGAACTAGTGGTTCAACAGGTTCAAACGGATCTAGTGGTGAAAATGGTACAAACGGATTAAGTGCTTTTTCAGGAACAAGTGGTTCATCAGGATCAAATGGTTCAGCAGGTGCTGCAGGAGATAGTGGTTTAAGTGGTACATCAGGTACTACAGGTAGTTCAGGATCCTCAGGTTCTGCTGGTATAGCAGGAACTAGTGGATTAAGTGCATTATCAGGTACTACAGGATCTTCAGGATCAAACGGTACAGCTGGTATAGCAGGAACTAGTGGATTAAGTGCATTATCAGGTACAACTGGTTCATCTGGTTCATCAGGATCAAATGGTGTTACCGGAAATAATGGTGAAAGTGGATTATCAGGAACAACAGGTTCATCAGGATCAAGTGGTTCTGCGGGTATAGCAGGCCAATCAGGTTTAAGTTCAACCTCTGGTACAGCGGGTTCAAGCGGTACTATGGGTTCTTCAGGTATAGTAGGAACTAGTGGATTAAGTCAATTATCAGGTTCATCTGGTTCATCAGGATCTAATGGTTCAAGTGGTATAACAGGTACTTCAGGTGCAAGTGCTTTATCAGGATCTTCAGGTTCAAGTGGATCTAATGGTTCATCAGGTATAGCAGGTACCTCAGGTGCAAGCGCATTATCAGGTACATCAGGATCAACAGGATCAAACGGATCTTCAGGAGATGCAGGTTCACAAGGTGCTTCAGCATTAAGTGGTACTTCAGGATCTTCAGGTTCTCAAGGAACTTCTGGAGACGCAGGTACAACAGGTGTAAGTGCACTTTCTGGAACAAGTGGTTCTACAGGTTCATCAGGATCTTCAGGAAATATAGGTAGTAATGGAGCAAGCGCATTAAGCGGAACTAGTGGTTCTACAGGTTCAAACGGATCTAGTGGATTAGCAGGTTCAGCAGGAATAAGTGCTTTTAGTGGAACTTCAGGATCAACTGGTTCATCAGGAACAACTGGTTCTGCTGGTGCTTCAGGTGCAAGTGATATTTCTGGAACAAGCGGTTCAACGGGTTCATCAGGATCTTCCGGTTCAGCAGGAGTTGCAGGTCAAAGCGGATTATCATCAACTTCAGGTACAGCTGGTTCAAGCGGTACTATGGGTTCTTCAGGTATAGCAGGCACTTCAGGTGCAAGTGCTTTATCAGGATCTTCAGGTTCTACAGGATCTAATGGATCAAGTGGATTAGTTGGTTTATCAGGTTTAAGTGCTCTTAGTGGTACCTCAGGTTCAACAGGTTCAAATGGTTCATCAGGTGAAGTAGGTACTTCAGGTGCAAGCGCATTAAGCGGTACTTCAGGTTCAACTGGTTCATCAGGCACTTCAGGTTCAACAGGTATAGCAGGAGCTTCAGCTCTTAGTGCAACCTCAGGTACAACTGGTTCATCAGGATCTAATGGTTCATCAGGCGCAGCAGGTACAACAGGTTTAAGTTCAACTTCAGGTACAGCTGGTTCAAGCGGTACTATGGGTTCTTCAGGTATAGCAGGCACTTCAGGTGTAAGCTCACTTTCAGGTACATCAGGTTCTACAGGATCTAATGGATCTAGTGGTATATTAGGTACTCAAGGCACTTCAGCATTAAGTGGAACTTCAGGATCTTCAGGTTCTCAAGGAACTTCTGGAGAAGCAGGTTCAACAGGTGCGAGTGCATTAAGTGGTACATCAGGTTCTACAGGATCTAATGGGTCTAGTGGTTTAGCAGGTTCAGCAGGTGTAAGTGCACTTTCTGGAACAAGTGGTTCTACAGGTTCAAATGGATCTAGTGGATTAGTAGGTTCAGCAGGAGCAAGTGCCTTAAGCAGTACTTCAGGTTCAACAGGTTCATCAGGATCATCAGGATCTGCAGGAGCTTCAGGTAATAGTGATGTTTCAGGAACAAGTGGTTCAACTGGTTCAAGTGGTTCAACAGGTTCAGCAGGTGTTGCAGGTCAATCAGGACTTAGCTCAACCTCAGGTACAGCTGGTTCTACAGGAACTATGGGCTCAAGTGGTATAGCAGGTACTTCAGGTGCAAGTGCACTTTCAGGATCTTCAGGATCAACAGGTTCAAACGGATCAAGTGGTGCCACAGGTACTCAAGGTGCTAGCGCATTATCAGGTACGTCTGGTTCAACGGGATCTAATGGATCTTCAGGTATTGCAGGTTCACAAGGTGCTTCAGCATTAAGTGGAACTTCAGGATCAACTGGATCTAATGGTTCTAGTGGTGATAATGGTTCATCAGGTACTTCAGCATTAAGTGGTACAAGTGGTTCTACAGGTTCATCAGGTTCAAGTGGTTCAGCAGGTGTTGCAGGAGCAAGTGCTTTAAGCAGTACTTCAGGTACAACGGGTTCAAGCGGTTCATCAGGTTCTAATGGAGTTGCAGGAGAAAGTGCTTTAAGTGGAACAAGCGGATCAACTGGTTCATCAGGATCAAATGGTTCTTCAGGTATAGCCGGAACTTCAGGTTCAAGTGTTCTTTCAGGTACTTCAGGATCAACTGGAACAAACGGATCTTCAGGTATAGCGGGTTCACAAGGTGCAAGTGCATTAAGTGGCACTTCAGGTTCTACAGGATCTAATGGATCTTCAGGATTAGCAGGTACTCAAGGAGCAAGTACATTATCAGGTACTTCAGGTTCAAGTGGATCAAATGGTTCAAGTGGTGATGCTGGTACAAATGGTTTAAGTACATTAAGTGGAACAAGCGGTTCTACAGGTTCAAACGGATCTTCAGGTATAGCAGGTACAACAGGTGCAAGCGCATTAAGTGGAACAAGCGGTTCAACTGGTTCATCAGGATCAAGTGGTTCTGCCGGTATCGCAGGTGCAAGCGCATTAAGTGCTACAAGTGGTACTACAGGATCTTCAGGATCTACAGGTACAGCAGGTGTAGCAGGTGCAAGCGCATTAAGCGGAACTAGTGGTTCAACAGGATCTTCAGGATCTTCAGGTTCAGCAGGAGTTGCCGGTCAATCAGGTTTATCATCTACATCAGGAACATCAGGTTCAACAGGAACTATAGGTTCTAGCGGTGTAGCAGGAACTTCAGGTTCAAGTGTTCTTTCAGGATCTTCAGGATCAACAGGTTCAAACGGATCTTCAGGTATAGCTGGTACTCAAGGTGCAAGTGCATTAAGCGGAACTTCAGGTTCAACAGGTTCATCAGGATCCTCAGGTTCTGCAGGTGCTGCAGGAAATAGCGGATTAAGTGCTTTAAGTGGCACTTCAGGATCTACAGGTTCAAATGGTTCAAGTGGATTAGCTGGGTCAGCAGGTACAAGCACATTATCAGGAACAAGCGGTTCAACAGGTTCAAACGGATCTTCAGGATTAGCTGGTTCACAAGGATCAAGTGCTCTTAGTGGCACTTCAGGATCAACAGGTTCAAACGGATCTAGTGGTGCAATAGGAACTTCAGGTGCAAGTGCATTATCAGGAACAAGCGGTTCAACAGGTTCATCAGGAACAGTAGGTTCAGCAGGAATAGCAGGTGCAAGCGCATTAAGTGCTACCTCAGGAACAACAGGTTCATCAGGATCAAGTGGTTCTGCGGGTATAGCAGGTGCAAGCGCATTAAGTGCTACCTCAGGAACAACAGGTTCAAATGGTTCAACAGGTTCATCAGGAGTTGCAGGTCAAAGTGGTTTAAGTTCAACTTCTGGAACTTCAGGTTCAACAGGAACTATAGGTTCTAGCGGTATAGCAGGCACTTCAGGTGCAAGCGCACTTTCAGGATCTTCAGGATCAACAGGTTCAAACGGATCTAGTGGTGCAGCAGGTACTTCAGGTGCAAGCGCATTATCAGGTACTTCAGGTTCAACTGGTTCATCAGGTTCATCAGGTTCTGCAGGTGTAGCAGGTGCGAGCGCATTAAGTGGCACTTCAGGTTCTACAGGTTCATCAGGATCTTCAGGTATAATTGGTTCACAAGGTGCAAGTGCATTAAGTGGAACAAGCGGTTCAACAGGTTCATCAGGATCAAGTGGTTCTGCGGGTATAGCAGGAACTAGTGGTGCTAGTGCATTAAGTGGAACAAGTGGTTCAACAGGATCTAACGGTTCATCAGGTGCAGCAGGTACCCAAGGTATAAGTACCTTGTCAGGATCTTCAGGATCAACTGGAACAAACGGATCTTCAGGATTAACTGGTTCACAAGGTAATTCAGCATTATCAGGAACAAGTGGTTCTACAGGTTCAAATGGTTCATCAGGTATAGCAGGTACTCAAGGAGTAAGTGCTTTAAGTGGCACTTCAGGATCTACAGGTTCAAATGGTTCAAGTGGTTCTGCTGGTATAGCAGGTGCAAGCTCATTATCAGGAACTAGTGGTTCTACTGGTTCATCAGGTTCATCAGGTTCAGCAGGTATAGCAGGTGCTTCAGCATTAAGCTCAACTTCAGGTACTACAGGATCTTCAGGGTCAAATGGTTCAGCAGGTATAGCAGGTGCTTCAGCATTAAGCGGAACATCAGGATCAACAGGTTCATCAGGAACAGTAGGTTCAGCAGGAATAGCAGGTGCAAGCGCATTAAGCGGTACTTCAGGTTCAACTGGTTCATCAGGATCTTTAGGATCTGCAGGTGTAGCAGGAGCTTCAGCTCTTAGCGCAACTTCCGGTTCAACGGGTTCATCAGGATCTAGTGGTTCAGCAGGTGTAGCTGGTCAAAGCGGTTTAAGTTCAACCTCTGGTACAGCAGGTTCTACAGGAACTATGGGTTCTTCAGGTATAGCAGGTACCTCAGGTTCAAGTGTTCTTTCAGGTTCATCAGGTTCAACAGGAACAAACGGATCTAGTGGTGCAGCAGGCACTTCAGGTACAAGCGCGTTATCAGGCACTTCAGGATCAACAGGATCTAATGGTTCATCAGGATTAGCTGGTTCACAAGGTACAAGCACTTTAAGTGGAACTAGTGGTTCAACAGGATCTAATGGTTCAAGCGGTATAGCAGGTACTCAAGGTGCAAGTGCATTAAGCGGAACTTCAGGATCAACTGGTTCATCAGGTTCATCAGGTTCTGCAGGTGTAGCAGGTGCGAGCGCATTAAGTGCGACTTCAGGTACTACAGGTAGTTCAGGTTCATCAGGATCTGCTGGTATAGCAGGTGCAAGTGCATTAAGTGGAACTTCAGGTTCTACAGGATCTTCAGGATCTACTGGTTCAGCAGGAGTAGCAGGTCAAAGCGGATTATCATCAACTTCAGGTACCTCAGGTTCATCAGGTTCATCAGGATCTACAGGAACATCAGGTTCATCAGGTGCTGCCGGAAATAGTGGTTTATCATTTACTTCTGGAACATCAGGTTCATCAGGATCAAATGGATCTAGTGGAGTAGCAGGTTCAGCAGGAGCAAGTGCATTATCAGGTACATCAGGTTCTACAGGTTCATCAGGATCTACAGGTTCAGCAGGTGAAGCAGGAAATAGCGGATTAAGCAAAACTTCAGGTACTTCAGGTTCAACAGGATCTAATGGTTCATCAGGTGCAGCAGGTACAACAGGTGCAAGCGCATTAAGTGGAACATCAGGATCTACAGGATCTAACGGATCTAGTGGAGTAGCAGGTTCACAAGGAGCAAGTGCTCTTAGTGGTACTTCAGGATCAACAGGATCTAATGGTTCAAGTGGTGCTACAGGAGTAGCAGGAACTAGTGGTTTAAGTACAACTTCAGGAACAACAGGTTCTTCAGGAACAACAGGTTCAGCAGGAGTAGCAGGTCAATCAGGTTTATCATCAACTTCAGGAACAGCAGGTTCAACTGGAACCATGGGTTCTTCAGGTATAGCAGGTACTTCAGGTGCAAGCGCATTATCAGGTACTTCAGGATCAAGTGGATCAAACGGATCTTCAGGTGCAGCAGGTACAACAGGTGCAAGTGCATTAAGCGGAACTTCAGGTTCAACAGGTTCAAATGGTTCATCAGGTAACGCAGGTAATGCTGGTGCAAGCGCATTATCAGGTACATCAGGATCAACTGGTTCTTCAGGATCTTCAGGTTCAGCAGGTGTTGCAGGTGCTTCAGCATTAAGCGGAACTAGTGGTTCAACAGGATCTTCAGGATCTTCAGGTTCAGCAGGAGTTGCTGGTAACAGTGGTGCAAGCGCATTATCAGGAACAACAGGATCTTCAGGATCTTCAGGATCAAATGGTGCTGCAGGTGCTAGCGGAAACAGCGCATTATCAGGTACTTCAGGTTCTACAGGATCAAGCGGTTCAAACGGCTCAGCCGGTGCCGCAGGAAATAGTGGTGCAAGTGCATTATCAGGTACTACAGGTTCAAGTGGATCTTCAGGTTCAAATGGTGTAGTAGGTAATAGTGGAAATAGTGCATTATCCGGAACAACTGGTTCATCAGGATCTTCAGGATCAAATGGTGTAGCAGGTGCTTCAGCTCTTAGCACAACATCAGGTTCAACAGGTACTTCAGGATCTTCAGGTTCAGCAGGTGTAGCTGGTCAATCAGGACTTAGCTCAACTTCAGGAACATCAGGTTCTACAGGAACTATGGGTTCTTCAGGTATAGCAGGTACCTCAGGTTCAAGTGTTCTTTCAGGTTCATCAGGTTCAACAGGAACAAACGGATCTTCAGGAGCATCAGGTACTCAAGGAGCAAGTGCATTAAGTGGCACTTCAGGTTCTACAGGATCTAATGGATCTTCAGGTAACGCAGGAAATAGTGGAAATAGTGCATTATCCGGTACATCAGGTTCAACAGGTACTTCAGGATCTTCAGGTTCGGCAGGTGTAGCAGGTGCAAGTGCATTAAGTGCAACTTCCGGTTCAACAGGCACTTCAGGATCTTCAGGATCAAATGGTGTAGCAGGTGCTAGCGGAAACAGCGCATTATCAGGTACAACGGGTTCATCAGGATCTTCAGGATCAAATGGTGTAGCCGGAAACAGTGGAAACAGCGCAGCATCAGGAACTACAGGTTCAAGTGGATCTTCAGGATCAAATGGTATAGCAGGTAATAATGGAGTAAGTGCAGCATCAGGTACTACAGGTTCAAGTGGATCAAACGGTACAGCAGGTGTAGCAGGAAATAGTGCTGTAAGTGCAGTTTCAGGAACAACTGGTTCTTCAGGAACTAATGGTTCTGCAGGTGTAGCAGGAAACAGTGGAAACAGCGCAGCATCAGGAACTACAGGTTCATCAGGATCTTCAGGATCAAATGGTGTAGCCGGAAACAGTGGTGCAAGTGCATTATCTGGAACAAGTGGTTCAACAGGATCAACAGGTTCTAATGGTAATAACGGTGGTAGCGGTGCTAGTGGAGTAAGCGGTGCATCAGGAACAACTGGTTCAAATGGTTCAAGTGGATCTAATGGTCAAGCAGGTGCTAGCGGAAATAGCGCAGCTTCAGGTACTTCAGGTTCAACAGGTTCATCAGGCTCTTCAGGTAACGCTGGAAACGCAGGAAATAGCGGATTAAGCGCTACTTCAGGTACATCAGGTTCAACAGGTTCAAACGGATCTTCAGGCAACGCTGGAAACGCAGGTGCAAGTGCATTAAGCGCAACATCAGGTTCAACAGGTACTTCAGGATCTAGTGGTTCAGCAGGAGTAGCAGGTGCAAGTGCATTAAGTGCAACTTCAGGTTCAACAGGTACTTCAGGATCTTCAGGTAATAATGGTAATGCTGGTAACAGCGGTGCAAGTGCTGCTTCAGGTACATCAGGTTCAACAGGTTCAAATGGTACTTCAGGTAACACAGGTGCTAACGGGGCTAGCGCATTATCAGGAACAAGTGGTTCAACAGGTACTTCCGGTTCATCAGGTTCAGCAGGTGTTGCAGGCCAAAGCGGATTATCATCAACCTCAGGAACATCAGGTTCAACTGGAACTTTAGGTTCTAGTGGTAATAATGGCAACTCAGGAAACTCAGGTACTAACGGAACAACAGGTTCAAACGGAACTTCAGGCAATAATGGTAATGCAGGAAACAGTGGAAACAGCGCAGCATCAGGTACTACAGGTTCAAGTGGATCAAATGGTACTAATGGTGTTGCTGGAAATAGTGGTAACTCAGGAAACTCAGGTACTAACGGAACAACAGGTTCAAACGGAACTTCAGGCAATAATGGTGCTTCAGGTAACTCAGGAAACTCAGGTACTAATGGAACCTCAGGTTCAAACGGTAACTCAGGCAACTCAGGAAACTCAGGTACTAATGGAACTACAGGTTCAAACGGAACAAGTGGTAACAATGGTGTAGCAGGTGCAAGTGCATTAAGTGCAACATCAGGTTCAACAGGTACTTCAGGATCTTCAGGCAACGCTGGAAACGCAGGAAATAGTGGATTAAGCAAAACTTCAGGTACTTCAGGATCTACAGGTTCAAACGGATCTTCAGGTAACAATGGTGCGGCAGGTAATAGTGGATTAAGCGCAGCATCAGGTACTTCAGGAACTACAGGTTCAAGTGGATCAAATGGTGCTGCCGGTAACTCAGGCAACTCAGGTAACTCAGGAGTATCAGGAACAACAGGTTCAAACGGATCTTCAGGTAATAATGGAGGCGCAGGTGCTTCAGGTGTAAGTGCAGCATCAGGTACTTCAGGTTCATCAGGTTCAAACGGATCTAATGGTGCTGCAGGTAACAGTGGAAACAGTGCATTATCCGGTACATCAGGTTCAACAGGTACTTCAGGATCTTCAGGTAATAATGGTGCCGCCGGAAATAGTGGAAACAGCGCAGTATCAGGTACAACAGGTTCATCAGGAACAAATGGTAGTAATGGTGCTGCCGGTAACTCAGGCAACTCAGGTAACTCAGGAGTATCAGGAACAACAGGTTCAAACGGAACTTCAGGCAATAATGGCGCTTCAGGCAATTCAGGCAACTCAGGAACTAATGGAACTACAGGTTCAAACGGAACTTCAGGTAACAATGGCAACTCAGGCAACTCAGGATTATCAGGATTATCAGGAACTACAGGTTCAAACGGATCTTCAGGTAATAATGGAGGCGCAGGTGCTTCAGGTGTAAGTGCAGCATCAGGTACTTCAGGTTCATCAGGTTCAAACGGATCTTCAGGCAACGCTGGAAACGCAGGAAATAGTGGATTAAGCAAAACTTCAGGTACTTCAGGATCTACAGGTTCAAACGGATCTAATGGTGCTGCAGGTAACTCAGGCAACTCAGGATTATCAGGATTATCAGGAACAACAGGTTCAAACGGATCTTCAGGCAACAACGGTAATAACGGTAACTCAGGCAACTCAGGTAACTCAGGCACAACGGGTTCAAACGGATCTTCAGGAAACGCTGGAAACGCAGGTGCAAGTGCATTAAGCGGAACTTCAGGTTCTACAGGTTCATCAGGATCAAATGGTGCTGCCGGTAACTCAGGCAACTCAGGATTATCAGGATTATCAGGAACTACAGGTTCAAACGGATCTTCAGGTAATAATGGAGGCGCAGGTCCTAGTGGATTAAGTGCAGCTTCAGGTACTTCAGGTACTTCAGGATCAGCAGGTAATAGTGGTAATACAGGTGCTAGTGGAAACAGTGCAGCATCAGGTACTTCAGGTACTTCAGGATCAGCAGGTTCAGCAGGTGTTACTATTAGCGGTACTTCAGGTATTAGTGGTGGTGTATTTAATAACCAACCAAACTATATAGTATACACAGTAAGTGGAACAACAGTACAAAGTACAAGTTTCTTATACGCTGATATTACAAATAGTAGATTTGGTATTGGTACAGCTTCTCCATCATATCCATTACATGTAAATGCAAACGTAAGTGGTGTATCTATATACGCGTCTAATGATATCCAAGCATTCTCAGATAGAAGAGTAAAAGGTGATATTAAATTAATAGAAGATGCATTACATAAAATTAACCAAATTAATGGTGTAACATTTATAAGAACAGATGATACTAACGATAATGACAGACACGCAGGTGTAATTGCACAAGAAGTAGAAGCAGTATTACCAGAAATAGTACATACTGATCCAGAAACAGGAATGAAATCAGTAGCATATGGTAACTTAAATGCTCTATTAATTGAAGCAATTAAAGAATTAAATAAAAAGGTTGAAGATTTACAAAATCAATTAAATAATAAATAAATGGCAACACCTTCTTCACCAATAGGATTTAACGATATTTACTTAGAAGCAAATGGAGTAAATACCCCTTCAGCTACTAGGGTTAATAGATTATTTGGTAATAGTTATTTTGATGGACCGAACGGATCTGCTGCTATTTCTTTTAACACTTGGGGAAAAAATAAAGGAAATAATGGTATATTTAGTGTTGCTAATTTAGCTTCAACTCCTGACAAATTTGATAGTTTTAGAAATGTATCATATTTTTATGGTAATAATAGCCAATACTCATCCTTATGGACGTTTGATAATCAATGTCCAGCCCAACCAGATTATGATTTTATCTATCTTTTTGAATTTAGGGATACAACTTTAACATATAGTTATTGTTCAAATGGGGGTGTGGTCTTTGGTAATCAATCTACTGGACAGTTACAAGCAACAAATCCTACAACACCTTTAATATATGGTTTAAATTGGTATCTACAAGTAGATACAAACCCTATGTATACCGGAGATGCTTTTGTTGATTTAACTATAAATGGTAATCTTCTTATGAACTTTGTCAACATGGCAAACGCTGGTCCATCCCAAGAAATATTTGATTATACCACATATGGTAATGAAAATATGAGGGCTAATTCTCCCACAGGATTAACTGGTTCTGTAGTTGATGTTGTATTTCACCTATAAAATAAAAATTTTTAATATAACTAGGAATCCTAAATATTTTTTATTATATTTATTGGAAATAAGTTATTATGAAAAAATTGTTGTATGTTGCTCCTCATCTATCAACCGGTGGACTCCCTCAATATTTAACTAAAAAAATAGAACTACTAAAAGATGAATTTGAAATCTATTTAGTAGAATGGGTTGATTGTACAGGAGGTCGTTTAGTAGTTACTCGCAATAAAATTACTAAATTAGTTAATCCTAATAGATTTTTTACATTAGGTGAAAATAAACAAGAATTAATTGATATTATTAATCAGGTCCAACCTGATATTATTCATTTGGAAGAAATTCCTGAATATTTTATGGATCATAAAATTGCTGAACAAATATATAATAAAGATAGAAATTATATTATTGTAGAAACATCTCATGATTCATCTTACGATACAACTCAAAAGAAATTCTTTCCCGATAAATTCATGTTTGTATCGGATTGGCAAATTAACCAATATAAAAACATTGACATTCCTAGCGTATTAGTTGAATATCCTATTGAATATATAGAACGTCCCAACCGTGAAGAGGCATTGCGTGTATTACAACTAGATACAACTAAAAAACACGTATTACACGTGGGGTTGTATACAGCTCGTAAAAACCAATCCGAATTTTTTGAATATGCTCGTCAATTCCCTGATGTAGAATTTCATAGTTTAGGTAATCAAGCAGATAATTTTAAATGGTATTGGGAACCATTAATGAACGAAAAACCTGCAAATCTAACATGGTGGAATGAACGAACAGACGTTGAAGCTTTTTACCAAGCAATGGATTTATTTTTATTTACATCTCATGGAAACGATAAAGATAAAGAAACAATGCCTTTGGTTATTCGTGAAGCAATTTCAAATAAAATTCCAACATTAATATATAATCTTCCAGTTTATTTAAATTATTTTGATAAATTTGATACAATTGATTATTTAAAATTTAATGATTTACAATACAATCACGATAAAATTGCTAATAAATTAGGTTTAACTGAATCAAATCCAAACGCAGAAATTTTTATAATTTCAACATATCCTATAAGTGATGCAATTACTCAAACAACCTTAAGCTCAATAGAAGCAATTCAGGCAACAGGACGTAAAGTATTAATTACTTCACATATCCCAGTTCCAGAAAGTATTGCTAAAAAAGCAGATTATGTTGTAATAGATAATAATAATATTATTACAAAACACTCATATTACTGTAATTACTGGGCTGATCATAGTGATCATAAAGTCCATGTTAATTTAAGAGGTAATAACAATGATGTTTATCATGGTCCTAGTGTTTATTCCAATTATTATAATGGAGCCGCGTTAGCTAAAAATTTAGGATATAAAAAAGCATTTTTCCTTAATTATGATTATATTTTAAAAAATACAAATTATGTAGATTATATTTCTAGTGTTTTAAATACTAAAAAAGCATTTTTTGGTAAATATAAAGCACATGAAGGTGATACATTATATACTTACTTTGTTGGAATCCATACAGATTTCTTTTTAAATACAATTCCTCAAATTTCCAACGTTATAGATTATGAAATACTTTATAAACTATGGGGAAGCGAAAGTAATGGTTTAGAAAATATGTGGTATCATGTATTTGAAAAACATAAAAATAATATACATTACGAATCACAAGAAGAATTTGAACATAAAATCATCCAAACATTCCAGCATGATGATTTTTCACAAGTAGAATATTTTACAGTATTACCAACTAACGTTCCTAACACATTTGCTCCATACATTAGAATTTCTAATAGTAAAGAAAGTAGAACTATTAAATTATCTGTTTTTTCAAATGATGAAATTGTATGTAATGAAGAAATTAATGTTGAAAGTAAATTAGATTATCATAAAGTATTACCAATAGTAGATAATTGTAAAATTCAATTTGAAATATTTGATAATAAAAGTTTAAAACGTATAGATAATAAAATTTTAACTTTAGATAATTTAGAGCTTAATGGTCTTTTAGAAATAAAAAATCATACTTCAAAAATCAAATTAATGCATTTAGTTACTGAACCTGAAACTAATGAAAAAGAAATTCGTTCAATAATTAATATTAAAGATTTTTGTGATAAAACTGGTATTAAATACGAACAACGTATTAATACTATATGGAAAGAATTACCACCAAGAGAAAATTGTGCTAGACCAGAAGTTATTCAAGATAAACCAGGATATTACAAATTAGCTCCTGGACATTATGGGTGTTATTTAGCTCATAAAAATGCTATATGCGCTGAAGATAATACCGAATATGATTTTGTATTAATTGTAGAAGGTGATGTTATAGTTGATAGTGATTATCAAGAATTATACGATTCATTACTTAGATTTAATAAAATATCTTATCAAACAGATATGGATGTAATTGGTTTTGGTAATCCGTGGCAAAATAGAAATTTAAATGGCCCCAAAATTGAGGACATTTATACTAATGTAACACCGTTTATACCAGCGCAATCATATTTAATCAACAATATTAAAACTAAAAAAATCAAGCAATTACTAGAAACATTACCTTGGGATGCTATTGATTTATGGATGTGTAATGTTGCTCAATTAAAAATAGGAACAGCGGAAAAAATTTATACAAAGCATTTACCAGGTTATAGTATTATAGAACAAACAATCAAAGATGCTTCAACTGATAATCCTTTAATATTTACAACATAATGAAAATTTGTCAAGTCGATCCAGGTTGTGGTATTCCTATTCCACCACCATCATGGGGTGCTATTGAAAAAATAGTATGGGAATTTACCCAAAACCAAAAGAAATTAGGACATGAAGTAGATATTAAAATGGCTGGTCATATTAATGTTGGAGAATATGATATAATCCATTGTCACGTAGCTAATTTAGCAATTCAATTAGCTGAAAGAGGTATTCCATACATTTATCAATTACATGATCACCATGCTTTTTATTATGGTAAAAATTCTCATGTTTATAAAGAAAATTTAAAAGCAATTGAAGGTTCACTTATATCTTTAATGCCTGCTAGATTTTTAGTTGATTATTTTGAAAATGATAAATGTGTTTATTTTTCTCACGGTGTAAACATAGATGAATTTTATCCTATTGAAAAAGAAGCACCAATACAACCAAAATTGCTAATGGTAGCAAATAATGGTTTAGCAGGAGATGCTGCTTTTGATAGAAAAGGATTTACATTTGGTTTAGGATTAGCAATGTTAAATAATTTATCAATTACAATTGCAGGACCATATAATAATACACATTTTTTTAATAATAATGTATGGATGTTAAATTATCCTAAACTAAGTTTGGTTTTTGACACTCCTAATAGTAAATTATTAGAATTGTACCATGAACATGATGTTTTTATCCATCCAACAATGTTAGAAGCAGGACATCCAAATTTAACAATGGTAGAAGCAGCAGCTGCTGGTTTACCTATTATTTCTGATTGGGAACACAATACTGATTTTCATGGTGCTTGGAGAGCTCCTCGTAATATTTTTGAAATGAACAAAGGATTACAAGATATTATACAAAATTGGGAATCCTATAGAGAAAAAATTAAAATTACATCTCAGGAACTATCATGGTTTAATCGTTCAAAAGAAATAATAGAAATTTATAAAAGATTTATATGAAAGAAGTTTTAATTCAAGAATATAACAATACAACTAAACTAAACGTTCCATTTAAAAAAGAAAATCATTCTTTTAAGTATCATTTTCTTAATGGAGTATTTTTAGAAATTTTAGGCCCTGAATCTAAATCATATTTAGTTAAATTTTTTGATAAACAAAAAGATAAACTTATCCATGAAACCACAATAAATAATAATATGTGGACTAAACCGGGTATTCAATATTTTGTAGATTGGCGCATTGAAGTTTATGATAAAAGTAATAATGAATTAGTATTTGAAC